>Ga0209402_10002874_pt1 | contig 16870 bp, 15 predicted proteins | sample ArcticOcean_MG_C_3_FD_187437 | JGI IMG/M metagenome (GOLD analysis project Ga0209402, IMG submission 187437) | Marine microbial communities from western Arctic Ocean - ArcticOcean_MG_CB8_126 (SPAdes) (version 2) | ecosystem: Environmental > Aquatic > Marine > Oceanic | place: Arctic Ocean... | reverse complement strand
ACGATTGAAGTCGCTGAGCTAACCCGCAAGGGAGGCAGGCGCCGAGGTCGGGTTTGGTGACTGGGACGAAGTCGTAACAAGGTAGCTGTACCGGAAGGTGCGGCTGGATCACCTCCTTTTATGGAGCTCAGACTGAACCTGTTAAGTCTCGATTAGTCGGGATGCGGAGGCCAAGTCCACTCCTAGGTCGTTCGGTGGGTGTTCCGTCATCCAGAAAGCCGTCAGGTAGAGCGCGATAGTGCTCCCCGGCCCAATGGAACGGTTCCCTAAGAAAGCTCACTGACCTCAGACTTGATCTGAGGACCTATAAAAACAATAACAACAAGCTATGAACACCACCTACGTCTTTCTTCCACTACTCAGCAGTTAACAAAAAGAAAAGCCCCGATGTAAATCGGGGCTTTTCTTTTTGTTAATAAGTGAATGCTCCGCGAGGGTATAAGTCCAGATTGCAGCCGTGTATGAGCACAACCACGTCTAAACCGTGGCCTTGCTCAAAATATTCCAACTTAACTGGGCCAGATTGAACAAATTTAGATTCCATTGATGCTCGCCGATGCTCGGTAATTAGGTCAAGTGAACGTAATCTCTAACCAGAGCTGTTCCTGGGCTTTGATTACCTTATCGTTTGATTAACTTTGTTCCTGCGCTACAAGCAACCTTCAGTTATGCTATCCTCCACGCCGAAAAACGTCGTTGAAAAGCACCCCGATACTTCACCATAATATATTCTTGTCGAACAAATCGAATATAACCCAGGCATCTTAAGCACAGATTACGATTAAAATCGAAGTACCCATGCGACTGTAAGGAAAATCAGCTTTGTTTACGGGCGCCGCCCACGTAATGGGGGCCGAAGACGCCCGGCTCTTTGCCTGAGAGGTTGCCAACGCGGTATTATTGCTGGCATCAGACTAGGCGTCCTACATTACGGGAACCGAATTGGTTGTAGACGGCGGGTTCACCGCTAAATAACCAAACTGAATAACTTCAATCAAGGAGCAAACCAATGCGACTGGAAGGCAAGGTAGCAATCATCACCGGCGGAGCCCACGGTATGGGCGCAGTGGAGGCGATCCTCTTCGCGAAAGAGGGCGCAAAGGTCGTGGTGGCCGATATTCGTGAAGACGACGCCCGCAAGGTGGAAGCAGAGATTACAGAGGCTGGCGGCGAGGCCATGGTGGTAATGCTGGACGTGAGCAAAGAGGACCAATGGGAACAGGCCATCTCCGATGTAATCGCCAAGTTCGGCAAGCTGGACATCCTGGTGAACAACGCCGGTATCAGCGGCAGTGGCGAGAAGGATTTCGGTAGCACTGCTGCCTGGGACCAGCTAATGGATATCAATGCTAAAAGCGTGTTCCTGGGCATGAAGCACGCGATTCCTGAGATGGAGAAAATTGGTGGCGGTGCCATCGTAAATATATCTTCGATCTCAGGGATGGTCGGCCAATCCTACGTGCACCCCGGCTACAACGCCTCCAAGGGCGCAGTCAGGTTGGTGACCAAAGCAGCGGCCGTACAACATGCCAAGAGCGGCATCCGTGTGAACTCGGTCCATCCAGGAAGCATGCCAGCGATGCTGACATCAGGTCCCAGAGGCGAGGGCGGAAGCCAGGATGCCCGGATGGCAGCCATCCCCATGGGACGAGAGGGCCAACCCATCGAGGTCGCCAATGCCGTGTTATTCATGGCCTCGGATGAGGCGTCCTACATCACCGGAACTGAACTGATGGTAGACGGTGGATTTACGGCTCGGTAATTCTCGATCAAACGAGCATGGGTGGTGCAATAACACTCGGTTAACTGGTAATCAAACCCTGTCGGAGGAATAACATGCGATTAAACGGAAAAGTGGCCCTGATTTCGGGAGGCGCCCGCGGGATGGGCGCTGAAGAGGCCCGCATCTTCGCCCGGGAGGGCGCCAAGGTGGTCATCGGAGACATTTCGGAAGACGACGGCAAGGCTGTCGAAGCACAGATTGCCGAGGCCGGCGGCCAGGCGCTGTTCATTAGATTGGATGTCACTCAAGAAGCCGATTGGGCCAAAGCAGTCGATCAGGCGGTTTCCAGCTTCGGCAAGTTGGATGTGCTGGTCAACAATGCCGGAATTAGCAGCCGGGCCTTCACAGACGACACAGCCATCGACGCCTGGGACAAAATCATGGAGATCAACTCCAAGGGTGTTTTCCTGGGGACCCGGGCCACCGTGCCTAAGATGCTAGAGGCCGGTGGTGGGTCCATCGTCAACATCTCTTCTATCATGGGTCTAGTGGGCTCGGCCGGAGGGCACCCCGCCTATAATGCTTCCAAGGGCGCAGTGAGGATCTTCTCGAAGGCCATGGCCGTCCGCCACGGCAAGGACAACATCCGCGTTAACTCGGTTCATCCGGGATTCATGCCGCCCATGGCCTCGGGCGTCGCCTACGACCAGGACCAACGCCGCGGCAGCCTGGATCAAACTCCCTTGGGCCGGGAAGGGCGCATCGAAGAAGTCGCCAACGCCGTGCTATTCCTGGCGTCCGACGAGGCTTCCTACATCACGGGCGCTGAACTGGCAGTCGACGGCGGTTTTACAGCTAAGTAGTTGGACGTAGCCAGAAATTCATTACTCGAAGTACGGAAATCCCCCTTAGTCCCCCTTTATGAAAGGGGGAGACACAAACCAATTAAGCGATGCGGAAACAAAAAGCCCCCATTTCGTAAAGGGGAGTTGGGGGGATTTCGGGATTTGGCTTTAAACCCATTTTCCGGCTTCCACTGCTATCAGAAAGTCTGACACGGTGCGGTTGTACAGGTCTGGCTCTTCCAGGTTGATGGTATGACCAGCTTGTGGGAAGACGGACAGCCCGCAGGACGGAATGTTGCGTTTCATGAATACGGCAGCGTCGACACAGGGAATGTCTTCATCGCCGATCATCACCAGGGTTGGGATCTTAATTTGCTGCAGTTCCTTTTCCAATTGGAAGATGGTCTTTCGCTTCATCTGAACGCCTCTGAAGGTCAAAGAAGATCCCTGGGCAGAGTGCGCTGCCAATCCCGCGTGAAACTTAGCCCAGCCAACCGGGTCTTTGCGCAGGAATTGCAGCCGCTCCGCGCCACGAGCATAGCGGTCGGCAAATTTCTCCATCCCCTCAGAGACCATTGACTCGCTCAGCGCTTGCCACGACGCCACCAACCGTTCCCGGTCACCTGGATCAGAGCCAGCGCCCGCCGAGGCTATCACCAGTGACCGGCACATCTCCGGATGCGCTATGGCAAACCCTACGGTCAGTGTGCCACCCATGGAAAGGCCGCCGATGTGAGCCTGCTCGATGCCCAAGTTCTGGAGCAGTCGGCGCAGGTCTTCTACCTGAATGTCTTGGGAATACGCCGCTGGGTCGTCAGGAACCTCCGATGGCAGATACCCCCGGTGGCAATAGGTAATCACCTGGTAGCGCCTGGAGAAGTAATTCACCTGCGGCTCCCAACTGGTGATGTCTCCGGCAAATTCGTGGGCCATCACCAGGGGGTAGCCTTCGCCAGCCACCTGGTAGTGAATCTCAACGCCGTCGGACGAAAAAGTAGGCATGGTAATACTCCGGTTTATCTTGGCCGCTGCCAGAAGTCAGGCTCGATTGCAATCCGATGATATGCCGCCTGGCGAAGGCCGTCAATTTGGGGGTTGCCACGCTCCAGTAAACCGGCTAGGCTTCGGCCAATCTCAAGTAGCTGGAGGCAATAATGCTGAACAAAGTGCACCATGTGACCTATGTTGTGGAGAGTATCTCCGATATGGCCGCCTACATGGAAAAGAGTTTTGGTATTAAACCGATCTCAACCGATGAATTCTACGACCAAGGTTTCAAGTCTATTCTCTTTCGAATCGGAGAGACCATGGTCGACTTCTTTGAGCCGCTGCGCGAGGACACCACCATGGCCCGGCAACTTAAGGCCACCGGCCCGGGAGTGATGCACGTCGCCTGGGGTGTGGACGGCATCGACGCCGCCTTCAAGAGCCTGCAAGACAGCGGCAGCACTATGCGCGGCGATGCACCGGCCGTCAGTCCCTTCGGCTACAAAACCGCGAACATTGAGACCGACAGCTCTCTGGGCATCCACTTCCAACTGGCCGAGGGCGAACCGGAGTAAATCCTCCGATCCCTCTCTCGAGGGGGCTCCATTGAAAAAAATCGCACTGATTGGATGATTAAACGACACAAAAGTCCCCCATTTCGTAAAGGGGGCTAGGGGGATTTATGGAATACAACGCACTTGGCCGCACCAGACTGAACGTATCTCGCGTCGGATTTGGCGGCGGCGGAATTGGCCAGGTCTGGGGCGAGACGACCCGTGACGAGGCTATAAGAGCGGTCCACAGTGCGCTGGACCTGGGGATAAATTACTTTGATGTTGCTCCGGCCTACGGAAACGGCAAGGCGGAAGAAGCCCTTGGCCTGGCCCTGGAAGGCCGCACTGAAGATGTGATTATTGGAACCAAGGTCAGACTAGCTGCCGAAGACATGGACGACGTTTCCGGTGCCGTACAGCGCTCCATGGAAACCAGCCTCAGGCTACTTAAGCGGGATTCGGTGGACATCCTACACGTGCACAACCGATTTACCGAGAACCGAGGCGACACAACAAACTCACTCTCAGCCGACGACGTTATGGGTCCTGTGTTGGACGCTTACAAGGCCATTCAGCAGTCTGGGAAAGTCCGGTTCATCGGCCTTTCCGCAATGGATCACCACGTGCCAACCATGAACCGGATTATGGATACCGGAGACTGGGATACAGTTCTGGCCTACTACAACCTGCTGAACTGGACTGCCATGAGCCCGCCGCCCACGGGGGTAAAGGTGTTCGATAACGGTCAAAATATCCCTCTGGCCAAGAAACACAACATGGGAGTGATTGGCATTCGCTCCCACGCTGCGGGTGCCCTTTCCGCCGCCGTAGACCGGCCAATACCAGCCGATAACGAATTACTACGCCAGGACGTGGCCAGCGCTGCTCGGCTGGATTTCTTGCTAAACAGCCCGATTGACACACTATCGCAGGCTGCCACGATTTTCTGCCTGATGAACCATGACATCCACACCACCGTCCCTGGCGTAAAAAACCAGGCCGAGACCGAGGAGATGGCCGGTTGCATGGACATGGAACCCATCAACCCAGCCCACATAACTCGACTTAGGGAGCTGTATTACAAAGGGTTCCAAGACTAGCGCCAACTCTTAAACCTTAAACGCGGGGCCAGACCTGTTTTGAGAAATCTTCCATAAGCCCCAACATCTGGTCCAGGTCACTAGTCTGCCGCAGGAAGTCCCAGATCATGGTGGTTACGCCCATATCCTGGTAGCGGCGGATGTCCCCGGCAATCTGATCAGCGTCGCCGACGAACGGCAACCTATCTGCTCTGGCCGCATCTTTGGTCAATTCGAACTGATGCGTGCGGTAAATGGTCTCAATGGTCTTAGGGTCGCGATTAAATCGCTGTGCATATTGGGCCAGGCGGTCCAATCCTGCCTGCAACTCCTCCGGCGTGCCCATGGGGAATGTGGGGTTGGAACCCAGGGGATACCAGCCGTCGGCCAATTCCGCCGCGCGGCGCAGTGCCGGACGACTCTCGCCGCCCACCCAGATCGGCGGATGCGGCTTCTGAACCGGCTTAGGCAGGAAGCTAATGTCGTCAAAGCTGATGTACTTGCCCTCAAAATGTGGGTCATCTTCAGTCCATAGGACTTTAAAGGCGCGAATGTATTCGTCCGTTACCGCACCACGTTCTTCAAATGGCGGCAAGCCCAAAGCCTCAAATTCTTCTCGCATCCAACCAACGCCAACACCCACCACCAACCGCCCTCCGGATAGGACGTCTAGGGTCGCCAGGGACTTGGCGGCGATTAGCGGGTTCCGGTGCGGGACGATTAACACGCTGGTAACCAGCCTAATCTTGCTAGTCTGACCGGCAATGTACGACAGCAGGGTTATCTGCTCCATGGACTCGCCCGTTGCCGAACCCGGAAACTCCCCGCCTTCGGTATACGGATACGGCGACGAGATGTTCTTTGGCACCAGGATATGGTCCCCGGTTAGCAGGGCGTCAAAGCCGAATTCCTCCCCTTTTCTGGCAATAATTCCCAGTCTTTCAGGCGTGGCCAACGGCCCTCGCCCCGGCATAGTAAAACCGTATTTCATGGCTAAGTCTCCAGTTTATGTAAAATACCAAATAAAAATCTAATGATGTTAAAGCTAATTACATCGCCTGGCCCACGTACTGGTATAGATTGGCAAATATATCCAATTCAGGCTAAATAATTATTAATGAAAAATTTAATGGTTAGATTTTGGAATAATACCTCTCTGATTATTCGGCGGCGCATCATTATATGGGTGATTGTTTCTGCGACATTGTGGTCAATCAAGCTTACATTCGGGATTGGATTCCTCTTATTAATATTAATTGGTTTGATTACGATCGGGCAATTTACAGGCTCTATTAGAGGATCAGAATGGGCCAAGCCCCAATTAGTTAGCAATCTCCGTGGACTCATCGTCATCCCTATCTTAATAACTTTGGCTCCAGAGTTATTCGCTCTATCTAAAGAACTATTGATCGAACGATCAGTCGAAACTCTCATCCAATTAATCGCATTTATAGCAATTTCTTTCACGATAGCGTCAGTAGTAGATCAGGCGATTAGAAATTCAGTCAGACGCTAAATTTTTCACCGTTTCCAAGCGCACTCGGCTCAGTTCGGTACGTGGATGGTCGAGTCCCAGCACTCGCACTCGGTCGTCGATAATTTCTTGGTGTAGAACTGCGGCCTCACTATACCGCTCCAACTCTGACAGGGTGTTGGCCAAGCTGCTTAGACTGCGCAGGGTGTCTGGGTGGTCCCGGCCCAGGACTTTTACTCGCAGCACCAGTATCTCAAGAAACATGGGTCTGGCGGCCTCGTATAAACCGGCCGCGAAGTAGGTGTTGGCCAACCGGCTGAGGCTTCGCAGAGTCTGCGGGTGCTCTGGCCCAAGTTTGTCTGTGTGAATGCGGATGTTCTCGGCATAGAGAACAAAGCACTCATCGTATTCGTGAATAGCGCGGAGGGACCGGGCCAGACCGCTGCGGCAATTAATGGTCTGAAAATGCCTCTCGCCCTGCGCCGCCAACCTAGTGGCCAAAACCCCACGCAACAGACCAACCGCCTCTGCGATCTGCTTCGTTGAGTGGAGTTTTCTAGCCTGCGCCTCTATCTCAGATAGGGCGGCAGTCTCGAATTTCTGATTTACCAAAGGTGATTGTCCTTTGTTCCCAAACGTGTCTACGGGTGCGGAATTGGATTGCCAACAACCTGTGGTTCCATGGACTCACCATGAGCGGATATAGCAGGTAACTTCTAAACCATAATCCGCTCATCTTGAGCTCCGACCGAAGGTCGAGAGTCTCGATTTATTGGACCTGCCGAAGGACCAGCTCAGACTTGGCCCAATTCGCTGAAGCAGGTCTAACCACGGTGCCAGCTAAAAAGCCACCCGCAGCACTTCCAGAACCTGCTCAGCGGAAGTGATGGGAATAGGATTGTTGCGGCAGCCGCCATCGGTTAATACCAACTCGGCAATCTTGGGAAGGTCTTCTTCTGGTATCTCAAGTTCTCGAAGCCTGTGGGGCATGCCAATTCCCAAGACAAAGTCGTCCACAGCCCGCGCTGCGGCTTCAGCAGCGGCTTCGTCACTGAGGCCACGGGTGTCCAGACCTGCTGACCGGGCCAGCAACGCCTGCTTGGCGGCCGATACCGGTCGGTTGAACTCCATGACGTAAGGCTGGGTGACACATGACGTGTAGCCGTGGCTCACTGAATAATTCACGCCAATGATATGACCGATGGCATGGCTAAGTCCGGTGGCAAAGTTAGGCGCGCCCATCATAGACATCCACGCCGCTACCAGGCACTGCAGGCGGGATTCCGGGTTGTTATCCGACTCCCTGGACTTGGGCAGGTGGGTGAAAATCATCTCGGCCGCGGCCAGGATCGGCGCGTCAATCGCCGGCTGATTTCCGGTGGTGTAGAGTCTTTCGATGCAGTGGTCCAGGGCTTTGACGCCCGTGGAGAGCCAGAGCCAGTCGGGTGTCCCCTCCGTCATCACCGCGTCCAGCATTATCAGGTCGGCGTACAGACGGGGGCTGCGGACACGTATCTTATGACCGGCCTGGTCGTCCAGCACGTTGCCGCCACCCATGTTGAACTCACCGGCAGAGAGTGTGGTCGGGATGGCGACCTGCAGCGGAAGAGTCTTGCCTTCTAGGTTGGGCGACAACATCATGTCGTGATCTTCACCAAGTCGCCGGAGCTGTGCCTCCGTGGTGATCCCTTCAGACATCAAGACGGCAATCATCCGAGACGCGTCTGAAATGGTGCTGCCGCCAACGCCCACCAGAGTATCCACACCTTGGGCCACGGCCAGATTGGCAGCCTCGACCGCGGAGTACAGGGGCGCACGCTGGGGCAGGTTTGAATACACACCAGCCGACATATCACCCAGGGCGTCGTTAACCCGGCGGACCGTGTCGGTTTTTTCCGCCACGGTTTTGCCGGACAGCACCAATACCCGTTTGCCGCCCAGCTTTCGGACCTCTTCTTTCAATGAATCGACTTTGCCATTGCCGAAGACGATGCGTGAGGGAACAGTAGGGTCAAACTCGCCTTGCAGCAAATTTCGCTGGGTCATGTTTTTCTCTCCGGTGCCTATTGATTTATCGTGGTAATTTTCAAGAGGTTTTTCGAAATTTAGCCTGAAAATTAATCCGACAAGGGAATGATGATAGTGAACCGGTCTTCATCGCCAATGACCCGTGTGGAGTGGCCGGTGCCCTCCATGTCTTCGGCCAGCAGCACTGTTCCTGGGCCGTATTGCTTCAGGGTGCCATCTGGCAGGCCCAGCTCCACGGAACCCGTCAGCGAGATGCTGTACTGGCGGCGCGGTGCGGTGTGGAAGTCCAAGAAATACCCGGCCTTGACAATTCGGAATGATATCCCAGGTGTTTGCTCCACCGGCGAGGCCAGGCCGTAAGCCCCTTCGGTGTCGGTGAATTCCGTCATCTCGAACTCTCGCTCTTCCATTACAGATATGCCTTCCGGCCCGGTGAAAATATGTACATATTTAGGCATTTTCCTCTCCATTTATGTCCTGGCGTTATATGCTGGCAGCGGGTGGCTTTCAGCTATTTAATATTTGGCGCTACTTTTTCGTTCAACAATCGGACGGACTTTATCTGGTGCTCTAACGGAACACTGCAGCCAAAGTTGACCTCGTAGATTACTTGAGTGATACCCAGTTCTTCTTGAAGTTCCTGCAGACGTTCCACCACTGACTCGGGTGTCCCGTGAATCACCATGTTGTCCATCACGTCCTCATAAGTCATGGCCTCCAAACGCTGTGCCTGGAGGGCTCGGTCATCGTTCGCTGGAATTCCCTCTTGGCCGACGGATTCTTTGATGACATTGATTAGACGTTGCATCTGGAACATGGTACTTTCTTTGGGCTCCGAGTAGGCTTCTTCCTTGGTCTCAGCCACGTATACCGGCACTCGGAGACCAACATCCACTGGCCCGGTGTGCCCAGCCTTCTTCCGAGCCTCATGGAACTCGGCCACCAGAGGTTTCAGGTCCAGCATGTTAGTTACTCGGGACGGGTTGATGAAAATGGGATAGCCCATCCGGCCCACCAGTTCAAATGTGTCGGTTGATGTTGCCCCGATCCTGATGGGAGGGTGGGGTTTTTGTAGTGGCTGTGGCACCACTGAGATTTCGTCAAACTGATAGTACTTTCCGTGGAAGGAGAACTTGTCCATGGTCCAGGCCTTAAGAATAATCTCAAGACACTCATCAAATCGTTCTCGACTCTCAGCGTAGTTGAGGCCGTAGCCCTGGTAGATCCTGGGAAAGGCGGCCCGGCCAATGCCAAAGTCCAATCTGCCGTCGCTCAGGTGGTCCAGTGTGGCGATTTCCTCGGCGATCTGCACCGGGTTTCGCAGTGGCAGGACGTGTACCGCCAGCCCTATTTTCACCCTCTTGGTTCGCGCGGCAATGGCTGCTGCCACTGTCACCGGGGCCGACAAGACTGACCTACCCGGATTGAAGTGGTACTCGGCCAGCCAGATCCCCTCTGAACCAGACTCCTCTGCTGCGTCAATCAGCTCCATGGAATCTTTGAATATTTGCGGCTGCGTGGTGGTTGAATTTGCCGGAAATTCAACAAAAAGTCCAAACTCCATCTGAAGCTCCCGCAGGCATTAAAATCAACTCGCCAATTCTACCACCAGCTCAGCTGGCTTTGTCGCTTCGCGGGGTGTTGGCGCATGAGTTAGATTGCTGATTCAACCTGTTGATGAAGGTGTCGAATCCAGCGGCGTAGGAGTCGGTCGGACCTTACGGTGAACAGAGACGTGAACACCATGCGGTAGACCCACCGCCGGCTCACTTTGATTTCAGAGTCGCGCTCCAGCCAGTTTTTGCTGCGGGCCAAGCGGGCCAGCGTGGCCAGACCCAATAAGAGTGGCCACAAGCAGGCCAGTCGCAGGCGCACTGAGCGCCGCGGTATCGCCAGCAAATAATCTTCGGCAGCCTCAAAGTGGCCCAGGGCTGTTTGCACCCAAGGAACCAGAACCTGCCTGGCGCGTTCTTCGTTGGATTGGTCCAGTAGGTCTTCAGGAGTCAGACCTGATGCGGCCAGTTCGTCGGCTGGCAGGTAGCACCGCCCCATACGCAGGTCGCCGGGGATATCCCGCAAAATATTGGTTAGCTGCAGCCCCTTCCCAAACATGACCCCTTTTTGCGACATCTCAGCGGTGTCCCAATGGAACAAACCAGGTTCGTTCGCCGTTGTCACCTTAGTCCAGAACTCGCCCACGCAGCCGGCTACCAGATAGGTATAGCGGTCCAGGTCGGCAGCGGTGGGAAAAGAGGTCAAATGCCTGGAGTCCTGTCCCGCGAACACGTCCAGGTCCATCTCCATGCCTTCGATCAACGTGCCAACCACCCATCTGACCTGCTCTCGGTCAGCGAGATTCATGGACTCCAGCATGGAGAACGACTCAACCAGAGATGAAAACAATGCCCGGTCTTTAGGGGACGACAATGTGTCCACCGACTTGGCGGATAGTTCCTGCAATGTTGCCAAATCTGCCGGACCAGCCACTTGGACTCGCAGGGTTAGCAGACCTTCCAGGCGAGAGCCTCTGAGTCCGCTGTGCTTGCGGTCAGCAATAGTATCAGCGGCCCTGGCCAACAGATAAGCCAGACCAATCGACTCTCTGAGATTTTTGGGCAGGACGCGTAGAGTGAGGTAGAACGAGCGGGAAACGCCCTTCAGGACGCTCTTCAAAATCCGGTTGCGGTTGTTGGCGGTCACGCCTGGAAGCCCGCCAGAATTCGTCTGCGACATGACGACCGATCAACCGGGCTACCGGGCCGGCGCGGCAACCTCCGGAGAGGTGAAGTGACGTCGCTCGGTGTTCCCTACAGCCTCGGCCACCATCTCATCCACAGAGAGGGTTTCCTCCAACCGCAGCACAGTGTCCAAATCGGCCCTGGTCTCCGGGTGTTTGGGCACAAAGAGCGAACAGCAGTCTTGGTCGGGAAGAATGGAAGTTGTGAATGTGCCGATTTTTTGGGCCATGTCCACAATCTCTTCTTTGTTGGCTCCAATCAGTGGCCGCAAGATGGGCATCCCAGCGCAGGCGTCCACCACAGCGATGTTTTCCAGGGTTTGAGAGGCCACCTGTCCGCAACTCTCGCCGGTGATAATGGCCTTGGCGTGGTTGCGACGGGCCAGCTCCTCAGTGATTCGCACCATAAACCGGCGGTAGAGCACGATCCGGTAGGAAGGCGGGCAGGTGAGAATGATTTTTTTCTGGATCTCGGCCAGGGGTGCCATAAATAGGTTGGACTCGTACTGGTGTTGCGTAAGGTGCTCAACCAGGTCAACTGCCTTTTCTATAGACGTGCGATCGACCAGCGGATAGCTGTGGAAATGGACATACATTGGCTGGCAGCCCCGTTTCATCATCTGCCAAGCCGCTACTGGAGAATCGATTCCGCCAGACAACATCACTGCAATTTTGCCACTGACTCCCACCGGCAGTCCGCCGTGGGCTCTGACTTCTTCGAAATAAACCAAAAATCCGCTGGTTTGGATATCAACGTAGATGCACAGGTCCGGGTACTTGAGACTCACCTCGGCCCCAGTTAGTTGTTGAACAAAGGCCCCCAAATCACGGTTCACCTGCGCCGAGTTCATGGGAAACCGCTTATCGGCTCGGTTGGTGGAGATGCGGAAAGATTTAAAGATACGGCCTTCCAGAAATTCGGGAATCCTGGCCTTCAGCCCGTCCAGATCCTGCGGCAGTTCGTAGGCCTTGTAGAACTTGGCCACGCCAAAGACTTCTTTCAAGCGCGAACTTACCTCCGGCCAGCATTGTTCATCAGCCAGGGTTAATCCAACCATCAGTTGGCCCTTCCATACCTTTTCAACACCTGTCCCCCGGGTGGCTATGCGGAGATTTTCGGTCAATTTCCGCATGAACCAGGGTCGGTTCTTGCCCTTAAGAGCTAGTTCGTGGGTCTTTACAATTGCGTGCGATTTGAGGTCATTCATACCGGGATATTGTACCTGATAAATGCCATAATACCCTCAAGCCCAATTGGAAATTCGAACCCAGTATTTACTCTTAAAATCCTCGATTAAAACCCCAATTTTAAAATTCACATCTAAAACACTGAACGACCGAAAACCGGTCAACGGAAAAGGCACTGATCAACTAAACTGGTTCTTTTCAGCCAAAGGGGGAACAAACATGACTACTCTCATTCGAAATATTCCGATCAACGCCGCGCTGGGAACGCGGTCTCTCCTCTGGCTGGTTGCCTTCGGTTCGTTGGCGGTTTTGCTCGCTCTGTTGACCAAGATAATCATCGACAACCCAGCCCCGTCTCAGGACATTAGAGTCATGAACTGGATCGTCGGCTGGGATATTTGGGGTCTTACTCCCCTCTTAGAATTGGTATCGACAGTCACCGACAAGTGGGCCGGTGCGATTTACGTCGCTGTTGCCACAACGTTTCTACTATCGCTGGGTAAAACCAGGGTAGCCATGGTCTTTACCGGTATCGGACTCACCGTCGGATTGGTGGCAGTCCTGGGTGACTTCACCCTTGGGGAACTGGTTGATCGAGGCCGACCATTGGCCTCGTCAGACAACCATTCTTCAGCGTTTCCCAGCGGTCACGTCTTCGCCAGCACGGTATTTTTCGGATTCGTCAGCTTCCTGGCCGTTTACTACCACTTGAAACCCAAACTGCTGCTGCCGCTGTTGGTCATATTGGGAACGGCTGTCGTGCTGGTGGGTCTTTTTAAGGTCCACGTCCAGGCCCACTTTCCAAGCGATGTAGCCGCTGGCTATCTGCTAGGCGGCCTCTGGTTAATGGTGGTCATTCCCACGTTCCTTTGGATACGGAACACCAGCTGGATGTCAGCTTGGCAGAGCAAAGAAAATTACCCGACGTGGCCTGTAAAAATTGCAAGGTGGCAAGCTCAATAGCCAGTGTTGTCGTGCTGGACCCTGTCGGAGGCACCGCGACCAAGGTTTATACGCCTCCGCCGTTGGTCCGGATACTTTATTGGATGGCTTATCGAGCCAAATTCCCCTACTAAACCAACAATGCCGCTCTCGTATCTGGAAAATACCGCCGTCAAATCGCCAGCCTACTGACACTGCATCGCTTCGGCAAGGACTTGGTGGCCCCGGTGACGACCATTGACTGCGGACACGGCGACTGCCGGTTCGTGACCGAGTTCATACCAGGTGAGGCCGCAGAGAACGACGCGCCAGCCCAGAAGTTCACGGGTGAGGTATCTGAAATATTTGCGGAAGTCAGTCTGGCAGGTCGATCACGAACCGGCAGTCGCCACGCCCACACCAACCCGATACAATCGGCCAGCAGCGACTACACGATCATCGACCTAGAATCTGCGGCAATCAGCTTGTTCCTCGCGCCAGGACAGTTCCGATCTTCGTAGAAGAGTGGAAACCTGCCGGTCTTTGACGACATCGACTTCCCGTGTCTCAAGGCATTCACAATCACCAACGAAGAGGCTCTTGCCAAGACTCTTGGAGCCGATGGATTGGCGGCTTTGCGGCACGCCACCGACCACGCACAAGAGGCCATTTAAACGTGGAAGACAGCTGAGCCCAGAGTCTTTGGTCATCTCATTGCTGGGACCGATAAGCTTTTCAACCTGAAATCAAAATTCCAACACATGATAGGTTCTTTACCCGGAGCTGACGCAGCAGCAGAATTATTCTTGAACAGCGGTATAGACCGGTGGGAGAAGGGATCTCGGATAGATTCCACTCAGGCCGCCGAGTTGCGACCGCGCCTGGCTTCAGATGAAGCAAAACGCGCCACCAAGCGTATGGGTGTCCATTTGGTAATGAGCGTAGTAATTGCTCTGCCCATCGCTGGCATCCGCAGTCTAGCCAGGTTCTTTTGGACACTGTTCTTCTGGGGTCGAACGCAATTCCGAAGAGTGTTCCGTAGAGGGGATTTAGAGACTAGAGCTATGCCTAACGTACATACACCGCTGGTGATGGTCTTATCGCTGATTCCCCTAGTTGGCGGCGTGGCCTATCTTATGTCGACGCCGCTGCGAAGCAGGATTCTTATCCGCCTGATGCTGGATCAAACGGCGTGGAAATTGCCCTTTAAGCTCTACCGAAGAGCACACATTGGCCGCTTATTGGCGCCCCGTCCCAAATAATTGTTCCTTGGCCTAGTAGCATTAACGGGCCATATCGTAGAGGTACGCGTCGTAGCTCTCACAGAGCAAAGACGAGGCGAGATTCCTTAAGCGAAGATCGCCTCTTTTATCGCCAGGATGTCTTGCCGAATTTGACCGTTCTCGGTAACCTCACCATTGATCTTGCCGGCACCGTGAATCACCGTGGAATGGTCGCGACCGCCCAGCAGCCGGCCAACCTTGGTGGGAGAAAGCTCCAACTCGTAGATCAGCAGATACATGGCAACTTGGCGGGCCAGGGCCACCTTCTTGGTACGGTCTTTAGCCATCAGATCGTGAACAGAAAGGGCGTAGAAAAGTGCCACCTGCTCGAATATCCGCTGCGGGTCAATGGACCGGGTGTCCGTTTCTGGTGCCATCTCGTTCAAGATTTGAAGGGTCGATTCCAGAGTGATGTTTACGTTCATCAACTGGGAGTAGGCCACCATCCGGTTTAGGCTGCCCTCAAGCTCCCGCACGTTCCGCTGGACGCGTTTAGCAATCAGTTCGATCACATTATCTTCCATCTCCACCCGGAGTTGGTTGGCCTTGTTGGCCAAAATCGCCATGCGGGTTTCCAGGTCCGGCGGTTGGATATCTGCGATTAGACCCCACTCGAAGCGGGAGCGCAGCCGGTCTTCCATGGGAGCTAAATCTCGGGGTGGGCGATCAGATGAGATAACCACCTGGTTTCCGGCGTTATGCAGGTCGTTGAACGTGTGAAAGAAACCCTCGTGGGTCTGTTCCTTGCCGCTGAGGAATTGAACGTCGTCGACGAGCAGCACTTGTACCCCGCGATAGCGACGCCGAAAATCCTCAGTGGTCCGGTTGCGAATGGCGGTGATGAACTCGTTAGTAAACTGCTCTGATGTCACGTACAGAACTGACATGCCCCGGCTGGCGCAGGTCTTGCCAATCGCTTGGAGTAGGTGCGTTTTGCCCAGTCCGGCGCCCGAGTGCAAGTACAGAGGGTTGTAGGTCTGCCCGGGGGATTCAGCCACGGCTTTGGCCGCGCTCAGGGCCAGCCGATTGGACGGGCCAGCCACAAACGAGTCAAACGTGTACTTTGGGTTGAAGGACCTAATTTCAAACAGCGGCGGCGCGGTTGGCGTTGCACTTACTTTCTGATTCGGCGGCGGTGGTGCCTGTTCTACAGCGTAGAAATCGCCTTCCGACTTGACCCTTAGTTGTAGCTCAAACTCCCGCCCGGAGACCTTTTTAAGGGTCTTTTGGAGGGCATGATACATCCGGCGTTCCAACCACTCCACGGCGAAGGAGTTGGGTGCCTCGACAACAAACGAAAGTTCATCATATGAAATGCCTTCCGTTGGCTTTAGCCAAGTCTCATAGGTAGGGCGTGGGAGCTGCAACTGGAGATCTCCCAACACTGCCCGCCATACCCCACGGGCCGTAGACTCACTCATGAGTCTGCTCCCACCCCAGTTGCAGCTCCCACACTCTCCCCCATCATTCTCATTAATATTCAGTGCCCTTTAAGTATTCCGGTGGCACATTTACCGGTCTTGCCAATAATTTAGTTTTTAAGTACCTGATTTTTCAGCCGGTTCAGCGTAAAATCGCCTCTAAAAAAAGCAACATAACACCTTTAGACGTTTCCGCCCTGATTGAAAATTGCCGCGCCAGTTTGAGTACTTGTGGTAACGGTCAGACCCATCAGGGCCTGTACCGAGTAAACTTCTACTAATCGTCCATTGGCCACCTGCGGCAGTGACCATCATGCTTTCGGAAAGGAACTTTGCTATTTGTACCAGAGCCGAAATTTTGAGTTTCGATTCCTAGAACCGTTGCCCAAGACCGTGGCTCGGGTGCCGTTCAACTTGGTATTGGGACGTTAGCAACATCTCCGAGAAAATGTCAACAGGGAATTAGGGCAATCTCGTTTTTTACTATTTTAAAACTTCGAATATAAATTGACCTAAAATCCGCTGTTTTGAATCTGACAACCGCCCTAATCGTCCTATCTTAAAATCGCCTTGTCCTCAGGGTCTATTTTCGGCGGAGCCGGAGCACGTTGCCTTATCAGGTCATTTGCG
>Ga0209402_10002872_pt1 | contig 16875 bp, 38 predicted proteins | sample ArcticOcean_MG_C_3_FD_187437 | JGI IMG/M metagenome (GOLD analysis project Ga0209402, IMG submission 187437) | Marine microbial communities from western Arctic Ocean - ArcticOcean_MG_CB8_126 (SPAdes) (version 2) | ecosystem: Environmental > Aquatic > Marine > Oceanic | place: Arctic Ocean... | reverse complement strand
GGCCAGCCAAGCGACGTTTACCGATGGCAGTAAGGGACTTGTCAGTAACGCCATCACCGGCACGGGGAATGTGGTCATGAGCGCCAGCCCGACGATGACCGGCACCATCGGGGCCGCAGCAATGACACTCTCGACGCCATTGGTGGTGGGCAGCGGCGGGTCAGGCGTGGCGAGCCATACAGCCTACGGTGTGATTGTGGGCGGCACTGGCACCACGGCGGCGACACAGACGATTACACCGGGCGATAGCGGGACGATTCTCACCAGCGGTGGCACGGGAGGCGTCCCGACGTGGGGCGCTGCGGCGACACAGGTTATTCCACAGGTGATTCAGTCAACTGCGTTTGAGACGGCTGCGCGGTTTACTGAAACCAATGTTTCGGGTGGTAATTCGACGTTTAATACCCAAGGGGTTGAGCTGGATACGTCAGCGACAATCAGTAGTTCAACTCAAATTAAATGGAATCTCGTGCGCGCCGAGAATGCGGGCGGTCTGTTTACGACATTCCCAGCGCAGTTTGGGGCGTTTTTAGGGATTGACACGTTTGGCACCGACCGGCAAGACTTTTATGGTCTTGGGACTCCAACCGTGGGCGCATCTGGTATTACCTATACCGATGACCACATTGGCGTAAAGATTGTCAGGGCATCGAGCGGAACCACGACGGTATCGGCGACCACCGCCCTCAGTTCTACTGAATCCGCTACCGCGCTTACCACGGTTGTAGCCGACGATACTGTTGATGTCTGTATTGAGTTAGTCAGCGCCTCAAGTATCAAGTTCTACTACCGAAAGAATGGGAGCACATGGTCGGCGGCGACGGAGATCACCACGAACATTCCAACGAGTACGGCGATGGTCGCTGCCTCGTTTGCTATTAGTAATAGTGGTGTCGCCACACGAACGGCTGTCAAAGTATATAGTGCGTATTACCTGAGATAAGGAATATAGATGCCAACTGGTAGATTTCGACCAATGCTCAAAGAGGATTTTTTAGCACTCCAAATTGGGAAGATTCAATTAGCGCGGGCGGAGAGTCCAGCGGAGCAGGCCAAAGCGCACGCACGAAACGCTGTCTTGATCGTGAATATGCGTAAGAACCGAGATACCCCGGTGTCGCATTGGACGATTGACGAAGATAAGGGAATCTTCACAGAGAACTAAGTAACGATTGTTATGCCTGACTTCAGCATCTCCAGCCTCAGAGGAGGCATGAACGACACTGATCCGGCTATCTCTCTGCCTGACGACCAGTGTGTGTTGGCGGAGAATGTTGAGTTCTTCGACTCCATGCTTGGTGAGCGGCGGAAGGGCACGAGTGCGGTGACGCTGCCAGCGTTTCTCTCGGCGCATGAGAAGACCACCTAACATGGATGAGCTCAGCATGGCGATGGTCGTGTTAGTCCCCGGTGCTGCGGCCGTGGCGTGGCTCGTGACGCTGCATAGCCGCGTGCGTGCGCATTCAGAGCAGTTGCTCGAAATGAAGACAGATATTAGATACATCCGCGAACGGATTGATCGGGCGGTCACCGCCAAGAGCCAGATTTAGGTTGATCCGTGACGATCTATATGTCGCGGGACGATTGCACCCCAGAGCGCACACTCGGCACGCTACGGTTCGAAGACGGGTTCGTCTGCCAGACGCTTGAAGACCCGGTGCGTGAGGGGCCGAAGATCTATGGCGATACCGCCATCCCCCTCGGTACCTATGCCGTGACGATCACGCGGTCGCGTAAGTTCAACAAGATGATGCCGCTGCTGCACAATGTGCCGGGGTTTGGCGGGGTGAGGCTGCATTGCGGCAACAATACCGACGATACGAGCGGCTGCATCCTCGTGGGGCTGGGGCGTGACGCGTCTGCTGACGCGGATGGCCTACAGATTTGGGATTCTCGCGATGCGATGAATGAGGTGCAACCGAGAATCGCGTCGGCGCTCGCGAATGGTGAAGAGGTCTGGCTGGATATTGTGGCCCCCAAGGTGACGACCGACGCGGTTTACGAATTGCAGTCGATTAGTGATGCGACGGGGGATTCATCGAGTGTGACGGATGGCTATCCCGGCAAGTTGCTCGGATATCGGCCCGGATAATAAGGAGCCCGTATGAAAAAGTTCTGGCGATCGAAGACCATCATGTTCCAACTGCTCACGATTCTGGCAGCGGTGACCGGTGTGGTGCCGCTCCCGGCCGACGTGACGGCGGCAATCGTGGCCGCGATCAACGTGGGCCTGCGGCTCGTGACCTCTGAGGGGGTGTCGACCTAATGGCACACCCACTCACGCCCCGTGTCCGCGCCGCGCATCCGCACCTGCATATGGTCGAGCGAGAGGTAGCCGTTCCGTCGTCGGATCGACCCCCCGTTGATCGTCTGTTGTGTGACCGTCCACTCGACTCCGCGCCGCGCGGCGGTCTGCCCTCCGTGGGGTGGCGCGGGCCTTTCCATCCAATGCGTTGGCTGTGGGGATGTCTCCCACCCGGGATCAAGTGTCGATGACCACCGCTGTAATGACGGATTCCAGTGGCCCTCACACGACTCCGGCGAGTAGTTCTCTTCGTCTGGAGCAAACCCAAGGATGATTCTGCGCGTTAGCCCATCATACGCATCAACGTCTTTCGGTCCCGTCGCGATGTCCTGCCACCACTGTGGCTGATCCTTCGCTATTCCAGAATCCCGAATAGCCGTCAGCGCCATGATCGTATTGCCGTTCGGCAGCAGTGGCGGCCTGCTTCAAGGCCGCCAAAACCGGTGATTTTGCCTTTGTTGCCATGCCTTAGATGGTAATTTGTAGTTACTGCAAGACAATTCGACATCACGCAGCCCCATCAAGCTTTACGTATTGGCGAGGAAACCCTATTCCCGATGGTTTCCGCCCATCCGCAACGGCCTGCTTGTACTCGTGCTCATTGCAGACCTCAATAGTCCGGCCACAGTCGGCCACCACTCTAGCCTTTCGTTTATATCCTTTATATTCAAGTAGTTGCACTGTATCTCCTGGTCGCATAGCCATCCTCCAAGACCTGGCCAACTGTGAGGCGCTGTGTGTTCCGTGTCATGAGAACACTGCCAGTTACGGCCGTTCCTGATTAAAAGCGCGGAGCGCGGAGGCTACGGCCGTCGTAGCCTCCCGCTCAAAACGAAGCCGACCCATTGGGGCGCTCCCGTTGAACATCTCCACCGATATGGTCACGTCGTCTCCGGCGCGGTCGAGACGGGGCGCCAAGCCATCGAACGCCAATCGACCGATCTGCGACCAGTCGCCGTAGTAGAAGTACACATAGGCTGGCCTCCCGCCTGGCTCTCCCTCGCAACTCTGAATGGTCTGAAGGCCAGGTATCTCGCTCAGAAGCGATACAATCTCCGCGATCTCCTCGTCCACGGAAGCATTCACCTTGGTCCAGACTTGTTTATGTTCCACGGGTTTCATCAACCACCATGTCCCGTGATGGCCCGTGCGAAGGCGGCGATAGCGCGGTCCCTGTCCGCACGCACCTTACGGAGATACGTGTGCGGGGTAGTGTCGTGCGCGTACCGGGTATCCGCCGCATAATCGTCAAAGGCTTCCCTGAGCGCCTCTCTCGCCGCCTTCACCGTCTGCTGGCTCATCTCCATATCCAGGTAATCACGATGAACCCACCAAGGAAATACACCCAGCCACGATCCTTGAACGACTCCCACCAAAACCAGGGATCGGAAAGACGCGCCCTGACACGCTTATTTAATTCGGTCTGCTGGCTCATCTCGTCCTCCGGCTACTCATGGGCCTCGGCCTGCGCGATTGCGGCGCGGGCCATTTCCTGCTCCTGCCAGTCGTTACTGCTATTCGGACCACCGAAATGGCTATCCAGCCGTTGCATCAGCCCTTTCAGCGCCGCCAGCAGCGTAACGTTGTCGGATGCGAGCCGAGTAATACCCGTGAACGCGCACGCACAGAGATTCTCGCGCTCCCGTTCTGACACGCGCAGATCCCGTGCGGCTGCGAGCCGTTCGAGTAACTCAGTCCGTGTTTGCGGCTGCACCCACCGTGCCTTTACCGCCCCGCTCGCCCCGTCCCCCTGATCAGACACCGGCACATCCCCCAGCCCCGTCGCTTCGTCTCGCTTCGTCATCCCACCCCCCAGGCCACGCTAGTCATGGCAGAAGCACTCAATGAGATCGTCTGTCTCGACATCCTTGAAGAGATCGGGCTGGTTGAGCATGGCCCGGTAACTCGGACGGTCGTTACGAAACGTCCCGCCGATGCGTTCCTCTTGCTCGGCCCACCATGCCGCAAGATCGGGCCGCTCGCGCACGATGTTGACGATCTTGGCGTAGCCCTTCAGAAAGCACAGATCGCAGTTGCCTTCGTGTGGGCTCAACCGGAGATCGAACGGTTGCGACCGCCAAAACGTCTCCACGTCTGCGAGCGTGACACCGGCGTCCGCGAGCGGGAGATCAATGTCCCATCGTTCCTTCCGCGTCTCCGCTGCCGCCTTCATCTTCGCTACGCGCCGCGGCTCATCGGCCCGAATACCCACCACGTTCGTCCAGTGCTCGTAGCCCTTGGCGCGCATCCAGTCTCGCATGGGTCGGATCTTCAACTCCTGGGTACAAAAGCGCGTCACCGGGTTCGGGGTAAACTTCCGATCCGTAATGAGTTGTGTAAACTGCCCCGGCCGCGACACCCACTGGATCGGCGTCCACCGCTTGCCGACTTCGCGCACGAACGCCAATGTCTCCGGCCGCTCCTTGCCGGTATCCGCGAAGATCACATACACATCCGGCTGCAACCCTTCATCCAGTATCCGCCGCAGCATGTACCCAGATGTCCGACCGCCGCTGAATGAGATGACGGCTGGCCCTTCGATATGATACGGATTCATCGCGTCACCCCTCTGCGTGGACATGAAAGTAGTGACCCGGCACCTGCCACAAGACTCTGTATACGTACGCTGTCAGCCATGTCGCAAGGCCGTCGAGATCGGAAGGCCACAATGCACATGACTTTATGACTTCACCCCACCAGGCCGAAACTGCGCGCTCATCCGCCCAGCTTCCGCCTGCCCCTTCAAAGTAAACCCCTCCGGAGGGAGCCCCGCCCACCAACTCAGCAGATCCACCGGCTTCGGCCACCCCAGCGCAATCACATGCTGTGCCGATGGCCCTCGAATCGAGGTGGGCGGATACAGCCGCCCCGGACGCTTCATCCGACACTGTTTGCACCGCTTCGTGCCGTTCTTCACATCCCCATCGCGGAGTGGCGCGGGACAGGTCATACAGGTTGCCATCTCACCTCAAATCAGGGGCCGGCCGGATGTCTCTTCCTAGCAATACGTCCAATGCTCGCCTGAGTTGATCTGACGTGCATTCCATGAATTTAATATCTTGCATCCTGTGGACAAGATGTATTCGCCGCTGGGTGTCGAGTATCAACGCCCTGACACGATCAGACATCGGCTTAATGGAATCGTGATTCCACAGGCTGGCCCCGACACATCTGCCAGTGGCGCGGTTGTATTTTGTGGTTCCCACGACAACCTGCGTCTTCGTCACCCTCGTAACAACACGCTTCGACCAATTGCCCTGAGAGCTATACCCAACCATGTCGCCCACCATAACGCCACCTAGGTTATCTCCCATCCCTACCCCTTCACCCTCTCCACGGCCGCTATTCCAATTAGGGCGTCAAGTTTCGGAAGGAGTATCCGCAACTCCGACAAGCGCCCCTGATGCTGCCAATACGCTGCTGGATCATCGAAGTACAGCTCAATAAACTCCAGCGTTAAGTCAATCTCCCTCGCTGTGTCGTCTCGTAAGCCTTGCAGCGTGGCCACGGCCACACTGGGCCGTCGATCCCGGTCTGGCCGGAGCGGTAGGCCTGCTGTCGGAGCCAGCGGTCTGAGACCGGCTTGCCGAATGTCGGCCGCAGGATTCGACGTCCACGGCCAGAGACGACGCGCCAGAGCGCGTAGACCCACCTCCTCACTGCTCCGCTTCCAGCACCCAGCGCGCGAGGAGTTGGGTGATGACGTATTTCTGCGTGCGCCCCTCGGCGGCGCAGCGCGCCTTGAACGCCTCTAGCACCTCGTCGGGGACACCCCGAGCTACTATGTTTGCCACGACCGTATACCTCCGGTGGCATCGTAGCACACCCCTTCTCATCAATCCGCCCCCCGCAACCGCTCCCGCTCGTCGGCATACATCGGCAGCGCCTCGAACAGGTCACACTCATGGCTCTCCTCGTCAATCCGCCCCACCAGATCCACGAAATCCCCGTAGCGCAGCACCACCAGCCCCTCAGCGTCCCGCTGGCGGGGTTTCTTGAGCACCAGCACCCCAATCTTCCTGTGGCGGGCCGCGTCCCCCACAATGCCACTGAGCCAGTCCCAGAGCCATTGGGGGAGGCTCTTCCGCAGCTTGACTTGGACATGAAACAGGGGGGTCACCACGTCAGCCCCGTCCCGGTCTATCCCGGTGACGGGGATCCGCTGGCCGAGGAGGTCTTCCGCGACACGGCGTTCTGAGGCTTTCCAGGTGGATCGGGCGGTCATGGTCGTCCCCAGCAGGCGCAACAGCCGTGGTCGGGATTGACCGCATAGACCGTGCGCCCGCAGCAGAGCCACGTCACCAGACGGGCCTGACGCTGGCGGTCATCGTAACTCATGGGCATCGGCACTCCACTGATGGGCACACACGTTACAGAAGTAGCTATTCCCGCCCCTGTCGGCCTTTTTTGTGGGGGTACGCTCAATTTGCCGGTCTTCCCCACATCTTGGACACCGGATGTCCACTGTCATGGCTGGGGGCGCAGGATAATCACGGCAGACGGGAAGGGGGCGCTGCCCTTTCCATCCCCGAATTTCACGCGGCCACGGAGGAACCGAACCTCTACACCCGGTCGAGGCTGATGGGTAGCGGCATCCCACACGCTCTCATGCCACCACTTCGTATCGGTGCGGCTGGGCACCAGACAGACGACGGTACAGCCCCGCGCTGCCTCCTCAACAGCCTTTGCCATGAAGTGACGAACTCGGCTATAGGGGGGGTTCACCCAGACCGATGGCGGCGTCGAGCGATGCGACGGGATAAGCCCCCATCGTTCTTTCAGCGCATCACGGTCACGGTCGAGGAATGTGGGGCTTTTTGTATTCTCCGCTGTGGCGGCAGCATCGAGCGTGAAGCAGAACTCATCGTCCAGCGCCGTATACAGGTCGTTTGGGGTTGACCACTCATCAGATGCCCGAGAAAACAACGCGGAACCGGGTAAGGAAAAAGCACTTGTTTTCACTATGACCTCGTTCTCAATGTCGGGGTTTCTGGGCATCCTGCACGGCATATCGCTGCTGCGCGGTACGTTTCCTGAGCAATGCGGGATTAGTGGCGTAGCACACACAATGTTCCACCCATCCATGCGGGGTATGGGGTTGTGGCGTATCGCAGGCACAGGTGGCTTGCCACGGTTTCTTCTGTGCAGGATCCCCGCACCACCAACTGCGCCAGCCCCCATCAGAGCAATGCTCGCAGTAATACGTCCATTCGCGTGTGATACGCACAGTGGACTGCGTGTGGGGTACGATCACGGTGAACGGCTCGTCGAGCGTCACCGCCCGGTCAGGCTCGTGGGCAACGGTGACGGTGCGTCCCATATCGGCGTCTTGCCGTAATTGGTGTGGCGTGGGGAAGTCCACGCGGGTGCGCCCTGCCAGACCTACGGCGGTGGCGAGTATGTCCTCCGGGAGATCGTGGAGCGCCTCCCAGTGTGTAGTCATGTCACCTGGAACGAAGCGCAACCCAATCAACCGAGACATCTGTTCATTGAAAAAAGTTTCAGTCATAGTTTCCAAGCGTAGAGGCAGCATCGAGCGTGGTACGTGGTTCTTCCAGTCCCCGTTCTCTTTTCGCCTCAATATAGAGTCCACGTTCTCGTACCGGCCCCGCGTGTGCCTTTATCGAGTGTGCCTCAGACGTCGCCGTGAACCCAGCTTGTGGTGCATTCATCCACCAGCTTTCTACGCTCACCGGTTTCGATGGGAGTCGGCCAGTCCCTGCTAGTATCATCCAGGCGTGACCTTTCGTGCTTGTCTTCCAGCCGGTGGTATACAAACGCCCCGGATGGGCCTTCCGACACGCCGCACAACGCCGCATGCCATTGCGAACTTGACTGGGGTTGAGTTGAGTGGGGCAGGTGACGCAGCGTGATAGATCCATCGTTATCCTTCCGCGTGGACATGGGCGAAATGCCCCGGAACTTGCCACAACACCCGATACTCGAAGCGTCGTAGGTGAGCGGCAAGGCCGTGCAAGTCAGAGGAATGGAAGTCGAGGGCCATGTCCTGATAATGCAGTGAATTGGGCACATGATCGTGGTCATTCCCTGACACGACGCGCAGGCTATTGCCCGTGCGTGTGGCCCAGGTCTGCGCGACAGAGAACATCGGATGGAGCCTCTGGGCCATCTGTACTTCTACTCGTAGCCCCCGAATTCCGATGCGTTCGGGGGCAAAATAGGGGGGACGAGATAGCCTTGCGTACTGAGGAGAATATGTACGGATTCTAGGCTTTGCGCTTGGCGCAGGAGAAGCTCGTTTAAACGCGCCGTCCGCTTATTTTCCTGATAGCTCATGAGTCCAATTACCGCCCCGGCGATGAGCCACGGCAGGACATGCCGCCGAAACTCTGTCCAGATATTCATTACCACAATCTCCCTCCGCGAAAACGGGGGCGTAGACTTCGTACGACGATGAAGAGCGCCACTCCGACGACAAACCCTAAACCGAGTCCAAGCACTCGCACCACGTCTTCACTTCTATCCTCGCCTCGCCTTCATCGCCGCCTGTGCCCAGACGGGTAGACGCGTATCGACTTTGGGCACGACGGCCAGCGGCTCATCTGTCCACCGTTCCCCGCGTAGATACGTGGCCGGGAGCGGGGCGTAGGCAAGATCAGGCCATGCGGGCACCTGCCACTGCAAGGCGTCGAGGATCGCCTGTTGCACCTCGGCGCTGGGGCGTAACTGCCCCCACGCTTTGAGTGCGTCCTTCCGGGCCTGTCGCTTTGGATAGGCTGCCCAGAACGCCGCAAACCCCTCCTCAGTCACTCCCATAGGCCCGGTTGTACGAGTGGTCGGCCTAAACACCAATGGGCTGCCCATCGTTCTGCCTCCTCGCGAGATAACCCCGCGTCGTATTCCAGTATTGCCGCCCGCTCCTCATAATCAGCGAGTTGGTCAGGCGTCGGCGCTGGCGTCTTGCTTGGCGATGTCATTTACGCCAGAGTGTTTGCGAGTGTCCATAGGGCGCTTGGTCGTCAGCGTCTTTTCCGAGATCACGCCATGGGACTCGTTCTGGGACGTTTGGCGTTCGTGGTGGAGCCAATGGGGTGAGACGCGACCCAGGGCATTGAGGCGGGACGCAGTGTCGTCTCGCGTTCCACCACCGCACCACCGCCGCCACGGAAATACCCATGTCCACGCCGTCAAAACGGGATGTCCGACTCCGTAATGGGTGCCGCTTTCGGCGTGGCTACCCACGTATCGAGAGTCACGGCATGGGTGTCACCGTAGCGACCAACCTCCCGCCGCTCCTTGATCGTCAGATTCACATACCCGCGTTCGTTCGTATGCTCGGCAATGAACGCCGTCAGATCTTCGGCTTTAATACCAAGACTTAACAGCGATCCTCCATTGGCGAACTCTTTTTTCTTGGCGCTACATTTTAAGAATATAAGCGGAGCTTTCTCAGGCATAGACCTCCTCATGCGTCTGTTGTAACGACCGGAGCGCGACTACCTCGTCCTCGACCTCGCGCAGAAACACGGCAACCGCGTTGGTATGGGCCGTGATCAGATCTTCGTCTCGCCACTCCCTAACGCAGAACGCCTGTAGCCCCGGCGGGAGGCGATTATCATACGAGAAAAAGTCGATGAATTTATAGTCTGGGCCAGCCACAAAAAGGCTATGTGTTAACTGGGCGGCATACTGGGGGGGAACGATACCAGCCCGTAGATACACGACATGGTTTTTCGTGGTGGGATTTTTGCACTCCAACAAGCCGCGCACGTGCCCATCCATGACCAGCCCATCCGGGCTGCACCCACACATACCATCGTCCGACTCCAGGAACCCAACACTTCGGTCAACGACCGCGCCGTGCAAACCCTCGTAGAATCGGACGGACGCATCCTCTTGGTCGATCCCATGCTGCACGGCAGCGGAGGGCACGAAGGGCGTTTCACAGGAAAACTCGGTGAGTTGTTCACACGCAAGCTGCATCCGCAAATCATGTCGCTGCACCGACCAGCCACTCTTGGTCGTGGCGAGCATCTTCCCAGCCTGTGAGGCGGTGAGCTTCCCCACGCGAAGTTGGAACCACTCGTCGGTGCGTTGCTCCATGGAATGGACGATCATGCGTGTGGCTCCAGATCCACCGCCGCCGCTGCCGCTTTCAGGTCAGTCCAGACTTTGGCGTGGTGCGCGGTGAGATGTGCCCGCAGGGGCTTGGCACTGGCCGTCCACGCCTGTTTTAGCGCGACTTGCCCCCCCTCGGAGACAGCCGTCAAATCGTCGAGCCAGTTCTCAAATCCATCCGGCGGCACAGGGACGGCGATGGTCGTGGTCTTACCAACGGACGCTTCGTTCCCGTCATCGTCCAAGTCCATGCTCGACACATTCAACGCACCCAGAATCGAGTAGCGTTTTGCGTAACTTCCCGCTGACCCCACGCCGTGGGCGTCGAGCTTGCTCATAGGGACGGTAAGCGGCCCAGTCTCGATCCACTGACCGGAATTATGGAGAATGCGAGTCCACACAGAGACACCCTCACTGCTCGTAATAGATTCCTGGACTATCGACAATCCGTTCTTGGAAAGAGGCTCGCGGATGGCTTCGATCACGGATGCCAAGTCGGCGTATTTGCTTTTGAAATGTGGATTCGTACTGTCTTTTGACGCGGGCTTAATCGCTCCCTGCGCCAAGCTCAAGGCTGTTGAGATCTGGTCAAGTTCTGGCGTAGTGTTCATGTCGTCTCCCCTGCAACACAGGCCACTGCGTCCTGCGCGATCTCGTCCACCACTGTTTCGAGCCACCCCTCACGCTCAAGGAGGCGGCAAATCGCTTGGTTCAGTACCACGTTCTTGTCGCCACAGGCGTTTAAACTCAGCCTGTACAGCGCACCCGGAATTTTTACTCTGAGGATCACAATCTCTCTCACCTTTCTCGGCGGTGACGCCCTTGATTAGGCGACCTGTAGATGCTACTACTGTAGCACCTGTAATGTCAACTGTCTTCGGACGGCATCCGAATCGTTCGCCCTTGGATGTTGCGTAGGCGATATAACACACGGCTCATGTGCTGGCGAATAAACAGGGATGGTTGTCGCCGCCCCTGTTCCCAGGCCTCGACCGTTCTCCCAGATATCTCGGAGCCGTCTTCTTTCGCCCAGTGCGAGGCAAAATAACGAGTATCCTCGCGCAAGACCGTTCTCCTTAAGAAAGCGATGTGATGTGGGGGCCACGCATGTTGTCTCATATACGACTGCAAGCGTATCACGAATTGAAGAAATCGGCATCGGTCGTGTGGAACAGTTGCTCGAAACTCCGTATATCGAAGAGGTAGGACGCCGTGGCGTTCTGCTCGTCGGTCGTCTGTCGTCGATCATACCGATGTGAAGGCGCACCATCGGCAATCAGGGTGAGGATGGTGGTGAGCGGGACGCGGTAGACGCCCCCCAGATAGTCCACCGTCCGATCACGCCACTGCCGCTGCCGCCAGTTGAGCCATAAGTACAGCACGATGCGTGGATGGCATTCGTGGTAGTACCGAACATCTTTCAGATTCAACGTCACCGTGTGGCGCGGATCCAAGCCATAGGAATCAGCGGTAAAGAACGGCGTCTCCTGTGTCTTGAGGTCTGCGATCTTCCCGTCCACCAGCAGGTCTGGCAGCGTTGGCGTCGTCGCCTTGCCGGGATTGATCTGGATGTCGAGGTCGAGCCAGTCCTGCCCGAACTCCACGAAGGCCGACTCCAAAGTCTCCCCATGTGTCCACCACCATTCTCGGTCTTCCGTATCGTGTGGTTGACTATCCACGTACTCTCCTTCCCCCTTCTTGTACATACCGGACTTTTATCCCTGATACGCTCTACAAAGAACATTCGTAGAGCTATCGAGGGCCAAAGTCCCGTCAGCTACACAACGCATCAGGTCGGGGAGGAAAAAGTCCGGCAGAATCCTGGCTCCCCACTATTTTTGGCTCCATTCGGGGCTGGAGCCGTGTTGTCGCCCAACAGCGCAACGACATCGTGCGTCGGCCTGTGCGTGAACCAGCGAAATTAGATGAACGCGGGAGAAAGGCTACCCGTGGTAGGATGTCCGTCCACGGGGGCCGCAGTTACTACCTGCGCTCTCACGCCTCCAGTCTGGTCGGGCTGGGGGCGATTTTTTTGTACGCCGCGAAGCATAGCACAGTTACGGCCCCGCAGACGGCTCGCTGTCATCGCACTCCTCGCAACTACAGTCGTCGAGGCACGGCTCGGAGCCAGAGACGCCGCAAACCATGCAGCCGCCGTCAGCGACAAACGTCTCCGGCTCATCGTCCGGTTCGCCGTTATAATATCGAGCATCCATCGTCTACCTCCTATATAAAATAAATATTGACGGGTATCTCCCCTAATCATGGGGATGTTCCACGTGAAACCGTCCCTGTTCGGGCGTCTGCCCTAATAGCGGAGAGGCCCTACCACACTTCGGTGCAATCGCACACGGACGGTAGTCGAGCGATTTTGTATACAACCCGGTCGAATTACGTTCGTAGGCCAAACTAACTCCACTCTTTTGCCTCGTTTTTAGCGGAGTTTCATATTGAGCCGATGTCGCGCTTTTCGCCGAAACGTCGCCGAAAACTAGGTATTTCACACCAAACCTCAGTATTTCCTTCCATGGAAATCGGTTGAATTTCGTTTGTCGCGGCGTCACGCTGTGAATGTACAGGCTGGGGGATGGAGCGTCATGCAGGTGTCCCCCATTGCTCCGCCATAGCGTCAGCAATCCCCGCCAGTGTCCGGCTCCTGTCCTTCCACCTGTCGGGTGAGGGGGCCGCACGATGGACACGGGCCACGCGCTCAACGGGAGCGTCAGACGGCCAGTCGGGGAAAGGCAGGTATTTATCGTCGGTAACCGCCAGGTGTGTGGGGATCAGGGGGGGCAGTCCCTTGAGCCAGAGGCAGGTTGCCTTGACCTCGCCATGCCCGAATTGCCACGGCTGGATGATCTGGTCAGGTTGGCGAATCTTGGAACTGATCACGCTGATCGGGTTCTCGACGGCGATGCGGTCAATCGGCGCATCGAGGAGGGCACTGACAAAGGCCAGCGCATCCATCTGCTCTTGGGGGCGATCTTTAAACCATCGTGCCCCGCTGACGGCTAGATACGTGCAGGGGGGGTGGGCAATCATCAGATCCCACGCTTCTCGCAGGTGATCACGCACGTCCCCCACGTAATGGCCCCCGTGGGTGACGGGCTGTTCGGTCGGCAGCAGATCGCATGACCACGCCGTATGGCCGTGTCGAGCGAATGCCTCCCGAATCAGCCCCGAGAATTCACACGCAATAAGGACACGCATAAAGCCGTTTACTTAAAAGTGACCGTCACAGACATGACCCGCCCGTCCTTAATTGTCGCGGTGACGGGGTAGCTCCCATCACCGTAGCCCGTGCCGACGCACACCCCGATGCCGTTAAAATTATGGGCTGTGGGTTCACCAGGTTTATCGTGCTGTTCCAGCGTGTTACAGAACGCAGTCCAATCATGGCCGGGGTTAGTCGATGCGTCCTCCGGCAAGACGTAACAAGGATCGCCTATCCAACACAAGCCCGCATCGACGCCGATGTGTCCCAAGTGTCGTTTCATGGGTCTTATCCTTTCTGCTCAGTGATGGGCTGGAGTCCTCCCACGCCAGTGGGTGACGTGGCGGGTGCAGGGATTAAGTCGTACTGTTGCAGTTGGCTGGGGGTGAATCGTGGGAATACCCACGTTTGTCCGTCAGGTGATGTCGCTTGGATCGGGCGTTTCCGGGCCGCGAGGTTTAGACCCGACAGGATAAAGGTACGCCCACGGATCGTGAACGTCCGACCGTAATTTGACGGATCCAGCCCGAAGTACACCGCGTGACGCTCAAAGGTGTCCTGCTCAGGGCTGTTCCCCGTGGCCGTTTCCTGAATCGCAATGACGAGCGTGGCACGAATCGACGTGGACGAGAAGGACGAATTGCGGCACGTCACCCGCAACCCATGTTCCGAGAGGAGTGGCGTCAGGGCGTCAATAATCTTTGTGGTGATAGGACGGCAATCTGATCGCGTGATCGTGTTGTAGGTGTCTTGCATGGCATCCTTTCAAGAAATGGACGGGATAATCGGGAGACTCTCATCGTTCGTGAACAGCGATCCGGCTCCGTTCCCTTCGTCATCCTGACTCGGATAGACCCAGACGCCGGAATCCAGGCGCAACATGATCGGCCCCCGATACCAGTCCAGATCCGTGCGTTCTGCGGCACTCATGTACTCCACGCCCGTGATCGTGCGGCCCAATAGGACGCGCTTGACGCGACTCACCCAGTCTTTCTCTGTCATCTATCGCCCCTTTCGAGAAATTCGCCACAGTCAGCGCACACTCCGCGCCCGGTATCCCTGTGCGATCCACGGCAGTCCTCCGGTTCGTCTGGCGGGTCTGTTGGGATGGTTGGGTCAAGTCCACGCCCGACGGCTATCGCGGCGGCGATAGCGGCAGCATAGGCGTCTGTGACACTCATAGCCAGCCCGCCGCGCCCAAAAAGACGTACGCTCCGATTAAGCCGACCGCGCAACAGATCGTGACGCGCACCGGCATATCGTCCTGATGGCGGAAGAGGATTGCTACCGATCCGACTGATAGCCCTGTGATTAACGTGATTTGAACTGTCTTCATTGTGCGTACTCCTAACCGTAAGGGTGGTGGTACCCGATCACCAGTGACCGGGTACCAGATCGTCAGGCGATTAGCGGGCAGATATGACGATGCCGTCTTTCACGACTACACTCGCATACCACCGATGCGGTTTCGGATAGTGTGGCCCTTCGATCACATCTGTCCCGTCCGAGGTGGTTGGATACATACCGCTCGGATTAAAAGTCTCGTGTTGAATGCCAGCCTTGATCGCCTCTCGGAAGGCTTTTTGGGTGCTGTAGTCAGGGTGGACGTAAGACATTGATTTGCTCCTAGTTAAAGGGTGACGGGTTACCGCGTGAATAAGATCATACCACAGTGGGCGTATTGTCGTTACGTAGGCGCTCCATGCGTAGACGGTGCAGCCGATCCTCGTACGAGTTAGGCGCTCCCAATACGAGCGTCATGCCAGTCTGGAAACAGCTATAGCACAGGCCCTCAGCGTAAACACACTTCCCGCAATGGCAGCGTGGGATTATTTCTCCCGAGACTGACGATCTGCGACGATTCATTATTCTCCTTACGCGATCAGTGATCGCAGACTGACGTACGACGATGTGCCGATTCCGTGGGCGATGATCGCAATGGATCGCCGTCGATCATCCGCTCGCGACCCGTCGCAGAGTCCGCAATGGTCGCACGATGTACGCTTGCCCGCTTCGTCAGACGCTGGGCAGGCAATTTCCTGAGAATCCAGGTTTTCGCCTGCCGTCCTGACGCGAAACGTACGCCAGCCCGCCTGTTTAGCTGTGACGTACTCTGTTGGCGTATCCACAGACGCCATGAGCCACGGCTGCAGATCAGGCCGCGACTGCCACGCGTGCGTATAACCCGTATGGAAGATGCCATGCGTGAGATCCGCTAACACGGATATCGGCAGTGCGCCCCCGTCGCCATATGCGCCGATGCGTATTCCCATGGCACGAGACGCTAAATGCGTGGCGACATCGGACGGGCGCATCGTCAAATAGGTGCCAGCAGCGAATGTCTTCCAAACCTGGCGCGGAGCGTTTTTGACTGAAACGTAGCAAGATCTGCGCTTACCCGTACCATCGCCACGATGTTTGCAAATCCCGCATATCGAACGATCTGCTCCGATTTTGATCGCGTCCAGCGGGTTAATGTCGGAGCGTACGATCCACAGTTGGGCGAGATCTGCGCCGGTCTTCGGGTTCTTATTGTCGCCATGTAGGCCGGTGACAATCGCCACAATCGGCTTACCGTCGAACGCGGATTGACCACGCCATACAATGGCTGATGCGGGCACTTTGTCTTTACGATTCCATTTCATATCTCTATCTCCTGATAGGTGGCACGCTCGCGTGCGTTCGTTCGTGGTATCGCCTAGGTTATTGTTTACCTTACCTTCTGTACGTGACCGATTCGAACGTAGCCCGGAAATACATAGTTCTTGCGCTTCCCGTTCATGACGTAGACTCCAAGATCGTCTTGGTTACGCGGTGCGATGAACAGACTCGCGTGCTTTGGCGTGTAGGTGGTGGATCGCGTGTACGTCGTAATAAGGACGCGTCCTGTCGGACGTGCAAGAGCCGTCTGTATGCGTTCGTACAGTGTCATGCTGACAACCACCCCAATATGGCGGTCAACATACAGGCCACCAAGATGGTCAAGCCGGTTTTTAGTGTTTTGTCCTTCATGCTGTCACCACGATGGATCCGCGGTAGAAGCTCACGGTAACGTGATCGACGTGACCGAACGTATCCCGTACTACGTCACCCGTAATGTCGATAATCGGATGCGTCCCGTGCTTCCCGGCAACCCGCCTTGTGCGGATACCGTCCGACGTGCCAAGCACCAGACGCAGGGACTTGTCAGCGTGTAATAGGTACCACGATGCGCCAACCGTAAATCCACAATCGGCAAGACGTGATCCTTCGATCCAGATCCGCGAGCGTGGTACCC
>Ga0209402_10002869_pt1 | contig 16888 bp, 14 predicted proteins | sample ArcticOcean_MG_C_3_FD_187437 | JGI IMG/M metagenome (GOLD analysis project Ga0209402, IMG submission 187437) | Marine microbial communities from western Arctic Ocean - ArcticOcean_MG_CB8_126 (SPAdes) (version 2) | ecosystem: Environmental > Aquatic > Marine > Oceanic | place: Arctic Ocean... | reverse complement strand
CCAAACGGCAGGTCGACAGAGTCCAACTCACCGGAACGGGAATGGGAAGCGCGCACGCGCCAGAAATAGTCAGTCGACGGGGCCAGGCTCAGTTCCCGGCGGCGTTTCGTATAGTAGCCGTTCAAATCGGGGACCTCCGCCGACATCGTCAGCACGGTGCTGTCGGTGAACTCAGCGTTCTCGGCAATCTCGACCTCGAATACCACGTCTACGGAGCTGACTACGCGAAACCCGACGTCGGCAAAACCGCTTCCCGGATCAGCAGCGATGCGCTCAAAGCGATCGAGCAGCTGCGGATTGTTGTACCAGGAAATGCCGCGGAGCGATCGGGCACTCAAATCCTGCGGAGCGAAGGTATCGGTCTGCCATTCCCAGACGTTGCCCAGCACGTTCTGGAGGCCGAACTCGTTGTCATCATAATAATCGGGTGGTACCGGCCCGTTGTCGAAAAAGTCGCCGCTGTTCCAGTAGTTCATCTCGTCGGCGTTTTCTCCATCCTCGCCAAAATCGCCGACAAAGTGGAAAAACTCGTTGTACCGCGAAGCTGCCTCAGCATAGTCATCCATCGGCAACCGGTATGAAACCGGATACTGCTGTATCCAGTTCTCACGCTCACCGGGGCCGAAGCCATCCTGCCATTCCGCCTTAGTCAAACTGGCAGGACGCCAATCGTCGGGATGCGATCCAATAGCGTAAGCTCTCTCATTAGACCGTTTTTTCCGCTTGGTCAACCAGTTGCAGTAGTAGACCGCGCCGTACCACGTGACGCCGAGGATCGGGAAGTTTTTACGAGCTTGGGCGGCATCGTAGGCCGGTTCGCCGGTGGGATTGTAGGTAATTCCGTTGTCGAAGAGCTCCTCCTCAATCCCGGTCACCGTGACGCTGTTGTTCTGGTCCATGTCAAAGAGCAGGATGGGTGACCCGCCGTCTTGAAATACCATGTTGCCATTGGCCCGGAACTGGATTTTCTCAGGTTGATCGGCGTGCAAATGGTTTAATGCATCCAGGAACTCCTCGATTGTGACAGTGCCCTGCCCCACGAACAGATCGTATGTCACCTGCTCCTCGTCAAGTCCTTCTCGACCCTCGTACTCCTCGGAGTAGGTGCCGGCGTTGCCCGGAACAATCTGCATTGCCGTAGGCGCCCGGTTGATCGAAAATTCGAGACGCGTTTCGGGGCGAACGTCGGTAGCACCGTTGGCAGGCCACCAATACGAAAGATACGGATCGATCCGGGTGATCTGCTGCAGGCAAGTGCCTTCATTACCACATTTGTCAGTACCGAGCCAGCGGCGCGTGATAAAGTTGTCTGGATAATGGCAGCCGTTGGCTGGGTCGCTGATATCGTAGTAAATCACTGGATCGTAATAGCAATTGTCCGAGACGGACGCATAGCCAGTATAGTCAGGATCCGACGAGTCCTCGCATGAGATAATGATGTCCGGCGGGCAATCGACAATCGGGGCGTCAACGTCGTTAACGCTGATAGTTTGCAGACAGGTTGCGGAATAGCCGCATGAGTCGGTGACAGTCCACGTCCGCTCGATGCCTGTCAAGCACGTGTCTGCCAGGGTTGTGACATCCGCGAACGTGACTTCGCTCGTACCGCAGCTTGACGTGTAATCTGGATAACCAGTCGTGCCCGTGCCCGGGTCGGCATAAAGTCCTGCAGTTTCTTCGATGGCACAGTCCAGGGTGACGTCGGGCGGGCAACTGAAAGCCGGCGGATCAACGCCGGTGATCGTGATTGTCTGGACGCAGAACTCAGAGATGAAACATTCGTCGGTCGCAGTCCATGTGCGCAGGAGTGTGCCGCAAAACCCCAGCCCCGGCCCCGTCTCGCCATCGGTGTGAATGATGTCGATGGTGCCCGGGCACCCGCCATCGGCTGTGGCACCGCCCGCGGCATTGACGGCGTCGATAGAATCTTCGCAGGTGATCACGAGATCGGGAGGGCAGTTAATTATCAGCGGCAGCGTTTCCCCTGGATCAGTACCCCCTCCTGCATCCCCTGGATCGGGACCGCCGGCGGCGCCCTCGAGATCTCCTGAACTATCCCCCGCGGGGGGGGCATCCCCTGGATCTGAGGAATGAGACGACCGAGCCGGCCCGGTGATCAGCAGCTCGTACTCAAAAACGACGCCATCGTTGTCGGATTCCGAGATGAATCCAACTTTGAAATAGTTACCATCTCCGGTCAGCAAGATTGCAGAACGCTCATCTCCAAGAGCAAAGTGGGGGTCGGCATCCTGACAGCCCGCGTTCTCGTCGTCGACGGATTCGCAGAAATAGCTCTGGCTGATGTCCGCATCGGTGACGTCGTCATAGGCTTTGGCGACAAATGCCACATCGACATATTCCGCGTTCCAGGACAGCCTGGCGTGCACGGTGGTGTCGGCGTTGCAGGCCCAGATGATGTCCCCATGAGGCTGGCATTGGCTTGGCGCCCCCTCGCTGGCAACTTCACCGGTTTCCAGGTCGTAGCAGCTATAGAACGCGATGGTGGATTGGGTGGTCTGCCCCATGGCGGTGCTGCCCAGGCCGAATACCAGCAGCACGGTTACGAGTTTCAGCAGCCACGTTACTTGACGAGGTATAGACGGGCATAACAGTCCTCTCGTCGTCATGGATAATCTCCGACTGTGTGTGATATGTGAAAAGGGATGTACCACGGTTGTACCTCGTTCAAATTACTTGATTGGGTCGTGGTTTACTTGTCTCTTGTCGCGACGCGGCCACGAAAGCAGGCATTCACTGCAAGGTTGCGACGAAGGAATACTGTTTCTCTACGAAGCCGGCAGCCCCTCAGAAATTGAATTCTCAGCCACCCCATCGGATTGATCAATTGCCCTATCTAAATCAGTCGGCAGGGTTGCAAATATATATCGTCTTTTCATGACTGCGTCAAGCGGTGGGGCAACGACGGAATGTTAAAACAGCCTTATTGGTGGCCACCCATAAACCGGAGCCTCCAGTTGGGGGTGACCGGCAGACTTGCAGATTCAATCGCGCATCCGGGTTACAACGGCAGATTGCATTCTAACACTTGGACTGCACGGCGGGTCGGTTAAATTCACGTTCTGGCAACCACTCCGGAGAACGCCGTGAAACGATCCGAAATCAACGACCTGCTGACGGTCGCCAAAGACCTCGCCCACGCCAACAAAATCGTCCTGCCGCCATTCGCCTACTGGAGCCCCGAAGACTGGGCCGCGAAAGGCAGCGAATGCGATGAGATCCGCGACTGCGCGCTCGGCTGGGATATCACCGATTTCGGCACCGGCCAATTCGATGAAGTTGGACTTACCCTGTTCACGATCCGCAATGGCGATAAAGATGACCCGCGCTACAGCAACAAGACCTACTCCGAAAAACTGCTGATCTCCCAGGAGAATCAGATCACGCCCTACCACTTCCACTGGTTCAAGGTCGAGGACATCATAAACAAGGCCGGTGGAAATTTGATGCTGCGGCTCTACAACTCTACGGAAGACGAAAAACTAGACGAAAGCTCGGACGTCACAGTCGTCATGGACGGCGTCAGTAAAACCCTGCCGGCCGGATCCACCGTGACCCTCACAGCCGGCGAATCAATCACGCTTCCCGCCTACCTCTATCATGAGTTCTGGGCCGAAGAAGGTACCGGCGCCGCCGTCATCGGAGAAGTCTCGAAAGTCAACGACGACAATACCGACAACTGTTTTCTCGATGAGCTCGGACGGTTTTCCGAGATCGAGGAAGACACTGCCCCGCTGCACTACCTCTGCAACGAATACCCTTCCTGACGTGCCACTGACATTTATAGGCATCCCTACTGGCCGATGCCCGCGCCGAATCAGACGCAATCGATGGCTCCAGCGATATTCCCGATGAGAATTACCCCGTGCTCATCGGCCACCGGTAGGGAACAGGCGTGACAATCATCGGCACGCTGTTGATGATCCGCCACGCCAGGACCGCCGCGAAACGGCTGGCAGATGACGGGAACCGTGTCGAGGTGGTCGACACGCGCCAGGTGAAGGTCAAAGTAAAGCAGGCGAGGACGCTAATTCTTCATACTTCCGTCGAGAACCCCTGCTGGTCCCCGATGCAATGGCGCTGACCGGCGACAATCCAACTTGGACGGTTGTGACTCTGACCGCAAATCTGCATGTTCTCGGGATGCCTGTACCCAACCCGCACCAACCGCCGCGGCACGTCCGTCGTATTGATATGTGAGCCGTGGATTTCGAAAATATTGAAACAGACAAGGTCGCCGCGCTTCGCCGGTACCGCGACGGTGTCGGCCAGGCTATACTGATCGGTCGGCAGATGCGGCGTGCACTCGTCGCCATCCCGTGTTTTCAGGACGTGCGACAGGGGGCCCAGCCTGAACGAGCCGTCCATGAAACGGATTTCACCGTTCTCGTGACACGTGTCGTCGAGGTGCACCAGCGTGTCGATGTAGCGATTGTCCGTATGCTGGTAAAAAGCGTTGTCCTGGTGCATCGGAAACGGGTGCCCGGTCTCCGGCGGTTTGACATGCATCGTGGAATGGTGCAGCTCGACGTCCGGCCCCAGCAGGTCCACCATGGCGCCAACCAACCGTGGGTGGGTCACGGACCGCATCCAGGCCGCTGAATAGTACCACAAGTCATGCATGGCCCACAGCTGCGATGCCTTTTCCGTCGCCTCATCCATGTACTCCCGGCGCCAGTCACCGCTCCAGCCGGCGTCCCGCATCGCCCATTCTTCCATCAGCCGATCCATTTCATCCGACAACTCATCGATCTCATCCGGCGTAAATACCTGTGGAATGCGCAGGTAACCGTGTTCCCAGAAGAAATCGACGTCTGTCTGGGAGATGGTATTGAGTTGCTGGACGCTTGCCATTATGCCTCCTGACATGATGACACTATAACATATCCAGCCGGAAACCTACAGAGTTCTTCGCTGGGCGGCCGTGTAGGTTTCACAATATCAGAGCATCGACTGTTCGACAACGGACGCCTCCGACCCGGCGCTGTTGGTCACGATCTCTGCAGCATCTGCAGCCAGGCGCGAAATCTTGAGTTGCTCAACGAGATCAACCGTGGCGTTGGCAACGATAGGATCGCGGTCCCTCAAGAGCACTCGGTACAATGCTGTGTTCGCCGAATGCGGCGTATGCCGCAGCACTGAGACGAGATACATCCGAACCCATCGGTCGGAATCGGTGGCTGCGATCATCAGTACTTTCTCGCCACAGCGCTGGCGATTGGAAGTGGCAACATTGATTGCCGCTATCTTGGTCGTTAGATCTCCCGTCTGCATCGCTTCTCCCAGGAAAGACACGGAGAAATTCGGCTGCTGTGACGACGGAAGCCGATCGAAATCACGCAAGGTTTGCAAGCGCATTTCAGAACAACAGTTGCCGATCAAGTGCATGCAAATCGTTACAAGCATCACTGCGATAGCAATCTCGACCAACCGTGATTGCGAAGTGGCCGCAGCCGTTTCGATATTCGAAGACAAGTCGGGCGTGGCTTGATACGTCGCGTCAGCGGACTCGTTCTGCATTTAGCCCTCCTATGGGCACACCCCTTTCGCATACCCGATGCCCTTGCAACCTTCCGCAGGATTTGTTCCAGACATGCTGGGAACTTGACTTTCAGGCAATCTTTTACACCTTAAGAAGGGGCGAGAGTACACTCCACTGAGGAAGGGTCACACGATCAGCCGTGGAGAGAGCGCCATGTGCGTCGTCGACGAATCCAGAATGTTCAAGGGGATGTAACCGGCATGTTGACGAAAGAGCAGATCGATTACTTCGAGTGTTTCGGCTTCCTCCATCTGCGCCAGGCTTTCAGCAACGCCGAAGTGCAGGAGATAGGGGACGCAGCCGAGCGAGTTTTTGAGACCGAGGTGGGTCGGCTCACCGGAGAAGAGTATGGAGAGGTGGACGCCATTGTGGAGCGCGATCCCCGGCTGACTCAGCTGGTCACCGACGAGCGCATCCACGAGCCGGTGCGGCAATTGCTGGGTGACGACTTTCTGTGGTCGGGCTCGGAAGGCAAACGGGGTATTCCCCCGCGCTTGCAAGCCCATCACTGGCATGCCGATCGACCCGGCGATGTCGAGGCCGCGTATAACCGACTGAAAATCATGCTCTACCTCGATTCGCTGGAAAAGGAGACTGGCGCTTTCCGGGTGATTCCGGGATCTCACCGGCCGGGTTTCAACGAATCCTTGATGTCCTTCAACGACGACCACCTGGGTGAGAATCCGAGGTTTTTCGGTTTGGAGGGACCCGACGTCCCCTGTCATGCGGCGGAGACGACCCCGGGTGACATCGTCATCTTCCACCACAGCCTCTACCACGCCGTGTACGGCAAAAGGGGGGCGCGACGTTACATCGCCATGAAATTCGTGACACCGCCAGTCGGGGACGAGCAGATCCTCTCTCTGCAGAAGTATTCACACTACGTTTTTCATCCAGCAGAAGCGTTCGTCAACAGCGAAGACGAGCGCATCCGGCGCATGGTGAGCGGCTTCGACGGTTTGGCAAGGCGCCTCGAAGAGCTGACCGCAAACGCGGCAGGTTAACGGATGTTGTACGGCGAACTGGCAAATGAGAGCGCCGCCTATCGAGCCGCGCGGGCCGAGTTGCTGCAGGCGGAGATCGCACTGCGGGACCAACGGGAAAAGGTGGCCGAGTTGCGCAGGAGACTTGCGCAATTTATTTCACCGCTCTGCTTCCCACTCGAATCACGTTCGGCGTACTCGGAACAATGAACACCCCCCCAGATAATTTCGACACCCCAGCCGGTGCACAGCTTGCCGATGCCGGGGAGCTGCCCGGGATCGATGACATTATCGACGCCTTCCGTGACCCGGACGAGCCGCCGCCGGTTTCGATGGTCTACAAGGCCGGTCTGGTGATTGTGGCGTTTGTGCTCATCTTGCTGCTGCTGTTTTACGTGACTCTCGTTGTTGCCTGCGTGGTTTACGGTGTCGCACTGACGACGGGAGCACTGGCCCAGGAGGGGATCGAGGAGACCATCGCCTACGGCATCGGTGGGGCGCTGTGCTTCATCGTTTTCCTGTTTATGATAAAGCCATTTCTGATCATCTTCCGGCCCCGTCCGGAGCCGCATGTCGTGAGCTCCGAAGATGAGCCCGGATTGTTCGCCTTCGTCGAGCGAATTTGTACTGTGCTGCAGGCACCGATGCCCAGCCGCATCTATCTGACGACCGAGGTCAATGCATCTGTGACCTGCCGCCACGGGCTGCTGTCGCTGTTCAGAAAAGACTTCGTGCTGTCAATCGGGCTGCCGCTGGTGCACGGCCTCGATCTGCGGGAGCTGGCCGGGGTCATCGCCCACGAGTGCGGACATTTCGCGCAGTCCACAGGCCACCGGATCAGCTACATCGTCACCTCCCTCAGCAACTGGTTCTGGCGGGTGGTCCATGACCGCGACATTTTCGACTTGACGCTGCGTGAGTGGTCACGCAATGTGCGCATCCTGATGCCGTTGTTCATAATCGTCTTCTTCTTCATCGGCCTGCCCCGGCTGATCCTGCGGTGCCTCATGTATATCGGATATTTGGTGGGTTGTTTCTTCATCCGCCAGATGGAGTACGACGCCGATCGCTACGAAGCTCTGATCTCCGGCAGCAAGAGATTCGAAACCACCAAGTGGCGCATCGCCCTGCTTGGCGCCGCCTACGACCTGTCGATCGCCGGACTCGACCAGGCGTTCAAGGACGGCCGCCTCGGTGACAACCTGCCGGTACTCGTCGCCACCAACGAAAAACTGCTGAAGGTCGATGATCGCAAGCGCATCCGCAACGCCATCTACCAACCCAAGCCAGACCAGAATCGCCACACGTTCGCCGACCTCGTGGACGTTCTCTTCAACACGCGCCCCTCCGATCTGCGCCGGATAAAAAGCGTTCGCAAGATCGCCGCCGAGGGCCTGTTTCATCTCGACGGGCCGTCAACAGTGCTGTTCGACAACCTCGCGGCGCACGGCAGAGAAGTCACGACCAAGTACTACAGGTTCGTGCTCAAGAAGCGCTTCAAGCGTGCGAAAGTCGTTGACTCCGAACAGATCATCAGGCAGCTCGAAGAAATAATCGACGCGGGCGATGCGCTCGATCGCTGCTTCCAATACGCGGTGTCCTTTTATCATCCGTACACGATCAGCAACAGGAAGCCGGAGACTGACCGGCCGATGGCTGAACAGATCCGGCTGCTGCAGGCCGCGCGCGAACAGATGGAATTCCGCACCCAGGCCGCCCAGGCAGCAATGAAACGCTTCGACCAGGCGCAGACCTGGCGGAAAAACGCTAATCTGGCAGCTGCCATGCTGCGGGTTAATATCACCAATGAGGCGCGGCGCCTGCTCATGATGCAGGTCGACAAGGTGACGGTCGCCACGATGCTGCGCGAGGCGGACAAGGATACGCGTATGGTCATGGAAATTCTCGATTCGTTCCGGGACCAGGCGACTACCCGTTTCAACCTCGCTCTGCAACTGCTCAACTACGACGAGTTCCGTCAGGATTTTAACGACGCCGAAAAATGTGTCAAACAGGTCGGCGACCTACTCGTCGCCCAGCGGCAGATTGCCGCCTGCCACGGCGAAATCAACGACCTTGCCGGCAGTTCCTACATCTGGTACGCATTAACGAGATTCCGCAGCGAGCCCTCGCGACGCATGATCGAGTTCCTCATGTCGACAAGCGAACGTACCGATTTCACCCTGCACAAGGTGCATCATCAGTTGTCGGAAGTCGCCTACCCCTTCGAACATGAGTCCGGCCGCATCTCCATCGGACCGTATGTCCTCGAAAACATGCCCGAACGCGACGACTATATGGACCTGCTTGCCGGCGCCAACGAAATGTACGAAAAGACCATCGGTCTCTATTACCGCATTATCGGCCAGATCGCCTCGATCGTTCAGAAGGTCGAAATGCAGGCCGGAATGCCCGCGTTTCCCGAAGTCCCGACCCTCGAGGAAGAGATCAGCGACGAGGACGATACCGATTATACGCTGTGACGCACTGGCGCGCCGGTCCATCCCTCGACCGACCTGTGTGTATTTTTTCCCTGTTATCTATTCCGCCTCGCCGGCCATTGCGTTCTACTCAGGCGTGCACCCTTCGATAAACGCACGCACCGCCGCTACATACGCCGCGCCGCCAACCGCAAAGGTGTCGTTGTGACCAGCGTCCGGGACCTCGTAAAACGTTTTTGGTTCCGATGCTGTATCGAAGAGCTTTCGGCCCATCCGGTAGGGAATGATCTCATCGGCCGGGCTGTGGATAATCATCTTCGGATAGTCGATCGCGCCGATCTTGTCAATCGATGACATCTGCGAGCGAACGACAAACTTCGGAATGAACGGATAACAGGCATTCGCCAAGTCGGGTATCGACGTGAAGGTCGACTGCAGAATCAAACCGGCTGCCTCCACTTTCGATGCCAGCTCTGTCGCCGGGCCACCGCCCAGGGATTTGCCGAAAATCACGATGCGGTCACCGGCAATGCCGCGATCCTCCGTCAGGTACTGCCAGGCAGCGGCAGCGTCCAGGTAAATGCCGGCCTCCGTCGGTTGGCCCTCGCTCTGCCCGTAACCGCGGTAGTCGATGATGAATACATTCACCGGGATGTCCGTGAACAGGCCGATGATATCGTGGCGTGCCGCGATATGCCCGGCATTGCCGTGCAGCCACAGCAAGGTCATGCCGGTTTCGATCGGGATATGCCCGCCGCCCCGCCGGGCCACCGCCGGTCGGCAGAACCAGCTATGGATCCGCGTGCCGTCGGACGCCGTCAACCAAACGTCCTCCAACTCCGGATAGCGGCTTTGCGGTGCCGGGGTTGGCGGCACGAAAGCCGCCGCATCATAGCGCGACGGCAGGAAAATGAAATGCCGCTCCATCACGACCATCGCGACAACCAGCGCCACATAGAGCAGAGCTGCAAAACCGACGAACCAGAGCATACGCTGCCACCAAATACCGGATTTTTTCCAAGTGTCTTCGAATCGCTGTACCATATCACATGCTCCGCAAACCTGCATATTCTTCCGTTATTGTCGTTCCGGCTCGACACGCAAGGTATCCTTGCTATCTTTTGAACATCCAGTGAGCCCGCGGTTCCGTCATAATTCCCAATTCCCTATTCTCATAATGTATCCCTTTGACAAACTGAGCCGCATCGAGCTTGACGACGCCAGCGATTTCCTGCAGCACACATTTCCGTTCATCAACAGCATGGACGTTGTCGTCCAGCTCGGGTCCGGTCAGTCCGCGGACGACCTGTTCGACGAGGAATGGGGCCGGATACCACTGCAGCGCATGCCGCATCTACCGGCCGCCGAGTCGCTCGCACAGCATCGCATGGAGATCATCTGGGGCCGCGTCGGCGAGCATCGCACCCTCGTTTACGCCGGACGCTTTCACCTCTACGAGGGATATGGCCGGGTGCCGTGCATCCTGCCTGTGTGGGCCGCGTCCGCGTGCGGCGCCCGGACGTTCGTCTTCGCCAACGCAGCAGGAGCCATCAACGAAGATATGCCGCCGGGCACCTGGATGATCATTACCGACCACATCAACAACCTCGGCGTTTCACCCCTGGCCGGGCATCAGCACCTGCTACAAACGCCATACATCGATATGACCGAAACGTATTGCCGCCATATGAACGACTCGGTTTGCCGCGCCGCCGCCAAGGAGGGTGTCCCCCCCCAGCGCGGCGTCTACATGGCAAACTGCGGCCCGCAGTACGAAACCCGTGCCGAAGTCAAACTGGCCCGCAACCTCGGGGCCGACGCCATCGGTATGAGCACCGTGCTCGAGGCCACCACTGCAAAAGCACTCGGGGCCTCGGTCGTCGGCATGTCGATGATCACCAACTGGGCCGCCGGTATCGGCGACACACACGAACTGGCGCACCAGCAGGCGATCGAAACCGGCAAAACCTGCAGCAGGCAACTCATCGCCATCCTGCGGCGCTGGCTGACCGAAGACACAGCGCATCCGTGATCTCGCCGCAGGGTGCGATCCCCCGGTCCTGCCGATGGATCGCGAGTGGACGGGTTGAAAAGTTGAATGAAGGAAAAACGGTTTGCCTCATCAACCGTTTTTCGACTTTCCGATCTGCAAAACCGGCAATTCCGGCAACCGGAACAGAGCCTACTTAATTGGAATCACCCGATACGCTCGAAATACCGGACTTCGGCACCGCCATGTGTGAACGAATGCCGTCGCCATCGGGTAGTCATCCAGGAAGGCACGCAGGCCGTGCAATTCAAACAGCCGATGTATTTCGTCAAGTAGCGTCGGGAACTTTTGTACGCCATCGATACTGCGACGTGTAAAACCCCTCAGCACCGCACTTTTTTTCAGAAATCTTTCCCCATCCCCTTCCCATCCGGGTCAAGAATATATTCATAAATATCTAATATTAAATAGTTAAGATAACATAAGACCCTCCGGTATATTTTTAAAAAAATTCCAACAGTCATTTGCATTTTCCTTTTCCTGCGGTTATTTAGGGTTATGCAGGGGAAGTTAGGGGAATTCAGTTGCACAACGGTTCGACTCAGGACGAGACAATGGCAGATCAGGTTTACATCGGGTTTCACCCACACAGCATCGACGCACAGCGGCGCGTCGCCATCCCCAAGGAATGGCGCAAAGACGCCGGCGATGACGCTGTGTTCTACCTCCTGCCCGGACGCAACCAAACCATCCAGGTGTTACCGAAAGAACTCTTCGAGAAGGAGATCCTCGACAAAGTGCGCAAAGTCTCTTTCGCCAATGCCGAGAAAAGCCAGGCCCTCGCCATGATTGGCGCCAAAGCCAGCCGGTCCTCCTGTGACAAACAGGGACGCATCACCATGACCCAGGAACTGATGGAACATGCCAGCCTCAAGGGCGAGGCAATCATGGTGGGCAGCTTCACAACCATTCAAATCATGACCCCCGAACGTTGGAGCCAGAGCAGCATGCGCACCGAGGACGTCCTGGACCAAATCGAACGAATTCAGGAAAGCGGAGAGCTGTGATGTCCAATGACAAATCAACCCGCTCATCATCGGCCCGTCCTGGTCCTCGAAACACTGAAACATCTCCAAGTGCGGCCCAATGGGCGATATATCGATGCGACCTTGGGCGCTGGTGGGCATGCAGCGGCCCTGCTGGCAGCGGACACTACCGCCAGGCTGCTGGGGATCGATCGCGACGAGAACGCACTGGCGATTGCCCGCAAACGCCTGGAACCGTTTCAGGACCGCTGCGCGCTGGTCCATGGCAACTACGACAACATGGAAGACCTGGCAGCAGAACATGGCTGGCCCTCGGTCGATGGCATCTTGATGGATCTCGGCACCAGTTCGATGCAGATCGATCAACCGGACCGCGGCTTCAGTTACAGGCAAGATGGACCGCTGGACATGCGGATGGACCGAACCTCTCCGATCACTGCCGCCAGGATTCTCAACACCGCGAACGAAGACGAACTGACGGAAGTGCTGAGGACATTCGGCGAGATGCCGGGAGCCCGCAAGATCGCCCGTGCAATCGTCGCCCGGCGCGAGGTCAGATTGTGGTCGCATACCGGGGAACTCGCAGAACTGGTGAAAGCCAACATGCCGCGACAAAAAGGACGCAGCACGCCGGTAGCGGCGAGATGCTTCCAGGCACTGCGGATTGTCGTCAACAACGAGTTCGAGCATCTCGAGGAGGGCCTGGAGATGGCTCTGGAGCTGCTGGCGCCGGGCGGTCGACTGGTAGCCATCAGCTTTCATTCCGGCGAGGATCGCATCGTCAAGAAAACTCTGCGCTACGCAGCGAAGGACTGCATCTGCCCGCAGGAACTGCCGGTGTGCACCTGCGACAAAGTCCCGACAATGCGACTGTTGACGCGGAAACCACTGCGGCCAAGCGCCGCAGAGTCCATAGAAAATTCTCGGGCAACACCGGCCAGATTACGATCAGCCGAAAAAATATAACCATTATGGAGACGCGGTGCTTCATCACCGCCCCTTCGGAGGCACACGATGCGACTGACAAATAGAGACCTGTACACCCGCAGCAATGCACCGCAGAAATCCAGCAGCCTGATCGCTCGGGGTACAGCCGTCAAGTTTCTCTGTGTCGTGAGTGTCATCATGCTCGTCGCACTGACAAAGATTTATCTGGAACGGTCGACGACGAATATGGGGTTGATCTGGACCGAGCGACATCAGGCACTGTCGCAGTTGATCGACGAGGACAACAACCTGCGTATGCTGCGTGAGAAGTTTCTGGTCCCCGAGTACGTCGAGGGCCAGGCGTTGCAGCTCGGGCTACGGTCTTCGGATCCGGAACAGGTGCGACAGATCGACCTGGTGGCCTACCATCGTCAAATCGAAAGCCAACGGGGTGTCACCCATGTCGCCCTCAACATCACCAGAACGGAAACGGTGGCAACGCAGGAATAACTGAAGCTGATGGCTCTCGCCGGACAACGTGATCGTATGGCCACCGAACAGGTGGAGGCAGTGCGCGCTGTCACCATGTATCGGGAGGCTTACGCCTTTCGCATCACGATTGTCGGGATCCTGCTCACCGTTGTGTTCGGCATGTTCTCGAGTTGGTTTTTCCATCTGCAGATCACCCGCCATGAGGAACTGCACGCCAAGGCACGGCAGATGTACACCACCCATGAGAAGCGCGTCGGCAACCGCGGCGCGATCTGCGACCGCCGTGGACACGTCCTGGTCGGTAACAAGTTCTGCAAAGATGTGCGAGCCGACCTCACCCGGATGCCGGACGAGCAGCGCCCGTACATCATCAGTTGTATTGCCGGCGAGCTGGCTGTCGATCGCGCCCTGCTCGAGCGCCGCTTCAACTCGCTTGCCAAGGAAGTCGTCGTCAAGAACGGCGTCGACAACGCCGATGCCGCACGTCTGTCCGCGTTGAAGCTGCCGGGCATCCGCTTTTTCGACAGCCAGCGTCGCGTCTATCCCAAGGATGAGATGCTGGCTAACGTGCTCGGCTTCGTCAACATCGATTATCAGGGCGTCTACGGGATCGAGTCGCTCTGCAACGAGTCGCTGTCGCCGAACCATGGTGAGATCACCTACGAACACGACCGCCAGGGGCGGCCGCTGCATCGCGGTACGCTGCCACAGCAGCAGGTGCTCGACGGGAAATCCGTTTGCCTGACCATCGAGGAACCGATCCAGTACATTGTCGAGAAGGAACTGCGTGCCATGGTCGAAGAATTTGTCCCGGAACGAGCCTGCGCAATCATGGCAAATCCACGGACCGGCGCGATCATGGCAATGGCCCAGTGGCCCACCTACAATCCCAATGACCGCACCGAAATGGTGCCCAGCCGGTGGCGCAATCACATGGTCGAGGACGTCTACGACCCGGGCTCGACGATGAAATGCATCGCCGTCGCCGGCGCTATCGACTACGGTGTCGTCGATCTGGAGACTGAATTCGATTGTGAAAGCGGGCTCTGGTACTACTGCCGCACGCCCCTGCACGACAGCCACGGCCACGGCATCCTCAACGTCAGCGATATCATCCGCAAGTCGAGCAACATTGGCACCGCCAAAATTGGTGTGGCCATGGGCAAGGATCGACTCTTTCAGACCCTGCGCCGGTTCGGTTTCGGCAAACCCACCGGTATCGGCTTCGACGACGAGTCCTCCGGCCTGTTGAATCGGCCGGCGAAATGGGACGGCCTCAGCATCACCCGCTTCCCGATCGGTCAGGGCGTCTCCGTGACACCGCTGCAAATGACTCAGGCCTACTGTGCACTGGCCAACAATGGTGAGATGCCCCAGCTGCATCTGATCGACCGGATGATCGGCAGCGACGCCAAGGTCGAGGCTGTGGTCCCGCGGCCAAACCGTCTCGTGCTGCGCGGCAACACGGCGAGTAAAATCGTCTCTGCCATGGTCCGCGTCACCCAACCCGGCGGCACGGGCCCCAGAGCCGCCGTACCCGGACACAGCGTTGCGGGAAAAACCGGGACTTCACAGAAACTGGTCAACGGCAGCTACAGCGGCCACGGCAAATTCATCGCATCATTCGTCGGCTTCGCACCGGCCAGAGACCCCGCCTTTGTCCTGCTGGTGATGGCCGACTCACCGTCGACCGGTACTTACTACGGCGGCTTAGTCGCAGCACCAACTTTCTCACGTATCGCCGAGCAGACATTGCGATACCTGGCGGTGCCGTCGGACCTGGCGGATCAGATGGCGGTGCCGTCGGACCTGGCGGATCAGATGGCGGCCAACACGACGCCAAGGTGGCCACACCCATGACGAAAACACTGCAACACTATCATGATGCCTGCGGCCGCCTGGCGATCGATCGACCGATCGGCCTCGATGTACCGGTGGCCGGGCTGACCAACGACTCGCGACTGGTCAAGCCCGGTGATTTGTTCGTCGCCATCGTCGGCGCCAGCGACGACGGCCGCAAGTACATTGCCGACGCTGTGGCGCAAGGCGCCTGCGGCGTTGTTCACAAGGCCGACGCTGCTCTCGACTTGCCGGTGCCGTCCTGGCGCGTCAGTGATGACTATATGGCGCTCGGGCGGCTGGCCGAGTGTCACTATGACCAGCCGGCGCTGAAGCTGCGCTTCGCCGGCATCACCGGTACCAACGGCAAGACGACGACCGCTTTCCTGCTACGCGACATCCTGCGCAACGCCGGGCAGCGCACCGGCCTCATCGGCACCGTCCACTATGAGATCGGCGATCGTGAAATCACCGCCGACCGCACCACGCCGACACCGCTCGAACTACAGGCGCTGCTGGCCGAAATGGTCGTAGGAGGTGTCGGCACCGTTGTCATGGAAGTGTCGAGCCACGCTCTGTGGCAGCGGCGCATGGGCACGTTGCTGTTCGACGCCGGCGTGTTCACCAATCTGAGTCTGGATCACCTGGACTATCACCCGACAATGGACGATTATTTCGAGACCAAGAAACGCCTGTTCACCGAGTACATGACCGACTCCGGCACGCCCGTAATCAACATCGACGATGCCTGGGGCCGCCGCTTGGCCGACGACCTCTCGGGAGCCGTCACCTTCGGCACAGCGGACGCCGCAGCCTGCCGCGTCATCGAACACACATCGACACTGCGCGGCAGCGAAGTGACATACACCTGGCAAGGCGTAACACAGACGATGCACTCGCCGCTGGTCGGACATTTCAACGTCTCTAATGTCATGGCGGCAACCGCGACGGCACTGGCGCTCGAGGTTCCTGCCTCCCGTATCACTGCCGCTGTCGAAGCGTTTGACGGCGTGCCCGGACGGATGCAGTCGCTGGGCGGTGCGGACGAAGTAAATATCATCATCGACTATGCGCACACCGACGACGCACTCGAGAACGTCCTGTCGGCCGTGAAACCGCTGTGTGAAGGACGTCTGATCGTGGTATTCGGCTGTGGCGGCGATCGAGATCGCAGCAAACGCCCACGCATGGCAGAGGCGGCATCGCGCTGGAGTGATCTGGTCATTGTGACCAGCGACAACCCGCGCAGCGAGGATCCGCAGGCGGTCATCGGCGACATCCTGCCCGGCCTGAGCCCGGCCGTGGCATTTGAATCAATCATCGACAGGCGCGCGGCAATTGCCGGAGCAATCAGCGAGGCCGGTCCGAACGACACGATAGTGATCGCCGGCAAAGGGCATGAGGCCTATCAGGAAATTGGCGGAGAGAAACACCCGTTCAGTGATGTTGAAGAGGCACAAAACGCATTGACTGCGTGGCGCACCTCGAAACGGTAGGAGAGAGAGAACAATGTCAGTCGAGGGTCGGTCGAAGTGGCTGGCGACCGGCCTGATGGCGAAGAAATCCCGCGGTTGATCGGCTATCGACCGCGGGTTTCTTTCTCTCACAAT
>Ga0209402_10002867_pt1 | contig 16890 bp, 8 predicted proteins | sample ArcticOcean_MG_C_3_FD_187437 | JGI IMG/M metagenome (GOLD analysis project Ga0209402, IMG submission 187437) | Marine microbial communities from western Arctic Ocean - ArcticOcean_MG_CB8_126 (SPAdes) (version 2) | ecosystem: Environmental > Aquatic > Marine > Oceanic | place: Arctic Ocean... | reverse complement strand
ACGGCGTCAAGCATCGCGGTCGAATCGGCTTCCGCCACCGAGGGGATCTCGGCCAGAGCAGCGACCTCAGCCACAGCCGGCATCTCTGCGATGGCGTCGACCTCAGCCACAGCGCCAACCTCAGCGACGGCCTCAGCCTCGACGGTTGCACCGATGACCGGTGCAGCGACGACGGGCAGTGCCCAAGGATCATCCGAAGCCTCATCCTCTACGATTTCTGGGTCTGCCTCAGGACGAGATTCTGCGACCGGTTCAGGGCTCGGTTCTGGAGCGGCTGGAGGCAGGTCTTCCTCTGACTCCACGATGACACCAGAGGGCGCACCGACGCCGAAGGGAAGGGTCGAGGTCACCTGACCTTCACCCCCCATCTGGAAAGGCAGATTTGAAGCGGAAGCAGGCGGGGCTAGCGGCGACTCCAGGTCGACACCCGCGATTCCATCCAAGGCATCATCGAGAGCGGATTCTCCCGGCAGTGGGCCGCTCATTCGGCCGTGTCGACCATCATCGACATCCTCGGAAGCAACATGGGAGATGCGACTGCCGCAGGAAGGGCATTCATCCGCGCCTCCGAAGAGCAAACCACAGGCGTCACACTCCTGCATCGAACACGATGGGGACGTGGACCGTTTTGATGCTGCCGACGCGAGGTGTGCCCACCCTGTTCCACTCATCGTGCGGCCCGTAGGGCCGAACATCCCACCGGTCAGTGACCTCAGAGGCTGTAGAGTGTCTTGTGGAAGATCACCATGAAGACCGTCGCAACCGTGCAGGTGATCAGCATCACAGGCAGCCCGACACGGATCCATTCAACCGTCGTGATCGGCTGTGGGCCGCGCTCTGAAATCGAGACTGCCATCACGTTTGCACTCGAGCCGATCGGGGTTGCATTTCCACCGAAACCCGCACCCATCGCCAGTGCCCAGAACAACGGCACGATGTCGACCTCTGGATTCTCTTTTCCAATCAATATGATGACCGGGATCATCGCTGCGGTGAACGGAATGTTGTCAACGATTGCACTGGCGATCGCCGACACCCAGATGATGGCCACGGCGAGCAAAACGGGGTCGCTGCCGAAGGTTGCGAAGATCCACCGTGCCAATTCGGAGAGATAACCGACGTTGCCCATCGCACCGACGAGAATGAACAAACCTGCAAAGAAGAGCAAAGCGGCCCACTCGATCTTCTCGCTGACCATGTGCATCAGGCCATCTCGAATCACATGATCGCGCGGCCGGGCGAGCACCAAGGCGATGCCCGCACCGCCGAGGGCGACGGCGTGAATCTTGATATCCAAATGTAGGAACTCCGTCAACGAGAACATCAGAATGGTGCCCCCGAGCACACCCAAGGTACTCATCATCAGGCGTTTGTCTTCGACAGCGGCCCATTCGTCCTCCGCGAGAATCGCTTCGACGTGCGCCGGCTTTGACTCGCGCCAATCACGGTAATACCAACGCATGTAGGTCAGCGTCGCCACCCATGCGAACAAGGTCAGAAGGCCCAGTTTCAGTAAGAATCCATTGAAGCCGAAAATGCTTGACATACCCAGGTCCGAGGCCGATGCTGCAATCATCACATTGGGAGGGTCCCCGACCATCGAGGCGACACCACCCGTATCGGAAAGGATGGCTTCCGCGAGCAATGGCGGTACGGGATTGATTTCCAATTTCTGACAGATTCGCAGCGTCACGGGTGCGATGATGATGATCGCCGTCACATTGTCGATGATGAGTGAGATGAGGGTGGTGAATGTGCCCAGATAGACGACCAACTTCCACGGATCGCCTCCCGACATTTTGGAGGCCTTGATCGAGACGTACTCAAAGAAACCCGAGATCTCGAGCAGCGCGGCGAAGACCATCATGCCGAGCAGCAGGCCGATGACATCGAAATGGATCCAACCCAGCATCATCGACTCGAATGAATCATGACAGATTTCCACGAGTTGGCCATCGCCCAACCAGGGGATGATATGGCCCGACTTTTGGCCGGATGAAATGCCCGTCTCACAGCGATCGAAAACATCCATCGTCAAGGCGAGGAAAAGCAGGCAAACACAACCGAACCACGCGGCGATTGTCCTGTGAATTTTCTCAGAGAGAATCAACGCGAACGATGCGATGAAGACGAGGAGGACAAAGACGCGCTCTTCCATATTGCCGCTCGACCGGCAATCTGTTCTTGAACATGCCCTCAAGCCGTCGAACCGAAACCGGGGTTCACCAGACTCATTCCTCTTCGCCAACTGTCAGCGCTTGGCCGGTCACGACCTCTGTCGCCTCGGGCACGAGAATCTCGAAATTCTCTTCCACGACGACGGTTTCGGCCGGTGATTCAGTGCGACCAGAATCCTGAATCGCCTCTTGTGAGAACTCGCTCTTGCCGAGCGCTGCATCCAATCCGTGGAGGACCTCGGTGGCGACAACCGACGAGAGTGTGCCGCTGCGCTCGGCCTCGCGCAGGGCTTGAATTTGAGCTGTGATCAGATCGCGGCGAGCGCGCTCGACACGCGAGGCATGGACGAGCGAAGTCTCTGAGAGTTCACGGATTTTCGCCTCCCCGTCACGCACGCTCGCGCGATACGGCTCTGCAAGCGAGGTATGGTCCTCTTCGCTGATCAGCCCTCGCGTCTGCAGAGAAGACAGGCGACGCAGCGCAGCGCGGCTGCCGATGACCTCGGCCAGCGCCACCTCGTATCGCACCTCTGATTCGGCGAGAGCGCCGCTGATGCCCAGCCGCTGCATCAGCGGTCGCACGGTCAGCCCTTGGACCACCAGAGAGAACAGGACGACGCTGAAGGCGATCACCAACATGTCTTGGTACACACCAGCATCCATGCCCATCGTATAGGATTCACCGGCATATTCGAAGTCGAGCGGATGCGTCACGACGTGAGAGACCAACAGCAATAGCGCGATGGGAATGCTACCACGCAGCCCGCCCCACCACATCGCCGCCTGCCATTTGAGGGGGATTGGATTCGGATTTCTGATGTTGGCAAGGCCCGTCAGGGGGAAGACCACCAAGCGAGCGACCAACGCGGCGCCGATACCGATCAAGGCGAGTTTCCAGACGTGTGGGTTCCACGCCAGCGCCGCCTGCAATTCATAGCCGACAAGGAGGAAGAGCACGCTGTTGACCAAGAAGGCGAGCACCTCCCAAAAATGATGCATGCCGATTCGCGCCGTCGGTGTCATGCCCTCCTTGATGCCATGATTGCCGACCAGAAGTCCCGCGACGACCACACTGATGACGCCGCTTCCATGCAGTATTTCCGCCAACAGGAAGGCCCCGAAGGCCAACGCGAGTGTCAAGGCGATTTCGACGAGGTGATCATCCGATTGAAGGAGGAGCCAATTCGCGAAAAGGCCACACAGTACGCCGGCGAGCACCCCCACGAAGACGACGAATAAGAAGGAGCCAAGTCCCATGGTGATCACTCCCATGAGGTCCACATCCGCACCCGCCGTCACAGCCAGAGTGGTCAGCAAGAGGATGTTGAAGAGGACGACAGCAGTGCCATCATTGAACAGGGATTCACCCTCGATGAGCACCGACAATCGCTTCGGTGCACCCAGTGTTTTGACCAGAGCGAGGACGCTGACCGGATCTGTCGCAGCCAGAATGGAACCGAGCAGCAAACCGTAGAGCAAACCGTACTCTGTGTTCGGCCAGACCAATTGCCAGCAGATGAAACCGATGATTCCGGTGTTCAAGAGCACGCCGGGGATGGCGAGCATCGTGATCGGCCGCCAATTCTGTTTCAATTTGTGGATGTGCATCGCCGAGGCGCCCTCGAAAAGAAGCGGTGGCAACAGAATGAACATGATCGTCTCGGCCGACAGCAGGCCTGTCAAACGAATATTGTCGGACATGAGAGGCTCCCCCAACCACCCCACTGCGAGCCCGACCAGGACCAGTGCGATGGTGTAGGGAAGTTTCACCCAACGCAGGGCGATGGCGACCAAGAGGGCGAGGATCAATGCGCCGAGAATACTCTGGAACCAGGAGGGAGGGATCAGCGACATCGGTGTGAGGCGGACCGAGACGATTCTTCAACCCATGCGCTCGCGCGCGAGGAGGGAAGCCGATTCAGGAGCGCCACAATATTGCCACGTTTCCGCGGGCGTCGACGAGGATTGCCTTGGCGCGGGTGGCGATTTCTTCGAAGAGGGCACGGCGATCTTCACGGGCTTCGATCAGCCCTTTGTTGATCTTGATTTTGACGACCTTTCGACTCTTCAGTTGACCGTCCAATTCGTCGTACATGGCATCGGAAAGTCCCGAACGACCAACCCGAAGGGTGACCTTGAACGCCCGGTCGTGGGCCATTTTCCGAATGTGGGCTGGCACCGCGGTCATCCTTCCACCTCCCGGGGGAAATCTGGGCCTCGGCGGGAGACGCGTTGACAACGCAAGCAGGTCGTGATGCGCCTGCCATCACGAATTCGCACGCGGGCGGTGATGCCGGGTCGCAACGCGGCGTGGCAACCACGACAAATCCAGATGCGATGTGCCGCGGAAAGCCCGATTCGGTGGCGACGTCCGATGCGCCACATCTGGTCTGCAGCCGCATCGACCGTGGCCTCTTGGTGAATCCAAGGGGTGTGCAGAATGGTCGCCAAGCGCTCGCTGGCCGTCTCGGCTCTCAGGCGACGCTGGGCTGCGCCGCGCACTCGTCCACGTCGACCTTTTCTTGCCACAATTCCACCTCAGAGGATTTGGGCGATCTCATCGCTCACAGCATCGATATCCTGATCTCCATTGACACAGATGAGGAGCCCACGCTCAGCATACCAATCAGCGAGCGGAGCGGTTTGACCGTGATAGGCATCGAGCCGGGTTCGGACGGTGGATTCGTTGTCATCGGCGCGCCGCTTCATCTCCGACTTGCCGCAGGCATCACACACATCCGCCACAGTTGTCGGATTGAAGGTGTCGTGGTAGACCGCACCACAAGCCGCACACGAGGTGCGGCCGCAGATGCGTTCGACGATCCGCGCATCGGGGACCTCGATGGCAATGACGGCGCTGACATCGGCGATCTCGGCCAGTGCCTCCGCCTGAGGAATGGTTCGTGGGAAGCCATCGAGGAGAACGCCATCGGCGGCGTCATCTGCGGTCAATCGCTCCTTGATCAGCCCGATGATGACGCTGTCAGGGACGAGGGCTCCCGCCTCCATGTAGGCCTTGGCCTCCAAGCCGAGAGTCGTGCCCGCAGCCAAGGCTGCACGCAGCATGTCCCCGGTCGAAACCTGTGGCTTTCCAGTCGCGGCGACGATGTTGCCCGCCTGGGTTCCCTTGCCCGCGCCGGGCGGACCGAAGAGCACGATGGATGATGCCATGGTTTGGCGACCGGAGGGGGCCTCTTGAACTGAACGGAACGCGTCGCGTCTTCCTCAAGCCTGACCGGTGCGCTCGAGGTACTCCTGTCCGTAGTGGCGCCATTGCTCGGTGGTCCATCCCGCGGGCAAGCCATCGGGCGGCAACGGCGGCATCCCGGCAGGCTCGGGGGGCAGACCGGGTGGCAGTCCATCCGGCACAGCAGCGGGGGCGGGTGGCAGGCCCATGGGCAGGCCATCCGGCGCGATGGCCGGCAGGAGGCCGGGCAGCGCAGGGAGGGGCTGAGGGGGTGGTGTGCTCTGAGCGATCGCCTCGGCGAGTTCCTGTTCGGAGACCGCACCCGAGGTCGTGTCATCGATTGCGACGCCGATGTTGAGGGCTGCCTCACGGCGGGTCTCCTGGGCGCCGAGAATCTCTCCGGTGGAAATCAATTCCTCGCCGTGTGAAATACCATCCTCGGTTCGGCGCAGTCGGATGACGGCGGTGCCGACCAAGGCGAGGAATCCGAAGAGGATGGCCGCCATCGCCCACGGCGGCAATCCAAGCGCCTTGAAGAAGCCGAACAAACCGCCGGCCTCTCCCGTCCCCTGCACCTTCGCATCGACGGAGGTTCCTTCGACGGCATCGGGAGCGAGGTCGCCTGAGAGGGTGTAGGCCGTGCCGATGAACAAGACGGTGTGAACCCCGGCTTCCGCGGTGCCAATTTCAACTGAGAAGGGCAGCACTCGACTCTCGCCCGGTGCCAATTGAATCGACTCGGAAGCGTCCATTGTGACGATCAAGCCCGAGGTAGAACCAGCGTCCAGCGCGACCGTGCAAGCGATATTCCCAGCATTGGCGATGGTGAGATTTCCCTCGGTTGGCGCCTCGGACGACAGCGTCATCCGGGCTTCGATGTCCGTCTCGAAAGAGATGAAGATGCTCGGTTCGACAACGATGCCGATCTCTCCACTTCGCTGCACGGTAGACGCGCCATCCAGAGTCTGTGCATCGACTAGAATCGAAAGTGTTCCGCCCGGACCGGCGGCGGTTCCCGGAGCGACGGTCAATGACACGGTCACGCCCGCCTCGCCTCCTTTGGCGAGAGATGCGGGGGCAGCGGTGGCGAATCCGGCCTGCCAACCATCGGGCAGGGTCCCGAAAGACCAGGTGAGCACGAGGTCGACATTGCCGGTATTCTCCAGACTCACCTCTGCCGTACCGTAGGTGCCAATGGCCGCCGAGAGTGTACCGGATTCAGGCAGATGGAAGGCGAAATCAACCCGTTCTTCGACGACGAGGCGGGTGCGATTCTGTCGGAATTCAGAGGCGGATAATTCGGTACGGAAGTTGATCTGATTCGTGTCCCCATTCGCAACGTTCGCAGGCACGAGAACGAGGACATCGACCATCAGCGAACTTCCCGGCTGAAGCGTAAATGTGAGCACACGGGAATCCGTCAGGGTGCCCGCGGTCAATTCCATCGCCCAATTCGGCAATCCTGGCGATGCGCGCAAGGTGAAATCGAGGGCGATATTGCCTCGGTTTTCGACCTGCAGCGTATGCTCGATACGATCCCCATTGAGAACCGAAATGTCCTCTACGGTTGCAGCGGGTCCCATCTCCACCCCACCATCATCGAAGAGATTGACGCGGAAATCTCGGCTCTCGAGAACCTCGACAACAGCGGATTCGGTGGTCAATTTCGTCGGGTCTGCAAGGCTGGAGGTTTCACAGGTCACATCTTCGGTCGTGCCGGAGGCCGGCAGACCATCGACGATACTGGGGACGCGCACGCGCACCTGAACGGGCAGGAATTGCAGGCGCGCCAGCGGTTCGAGGGTGAGCGAAGAAGAATTCCCATTGCCGAGTTCAATCTGCCAGCGAAGTGGGGTTTCACAGGAGACCTGGTAGGTAGTCTGCCCGTTACCAGTGTTCAGAACAGATAGCGAGAAGGCGGCGACCTCACCGGGTTTTGCACCGAGGTCATTGGTGCCCGCAAGGACGGTTTCAAGGCCCTCGACACGGAGGACTTCAACCTCGAGGCGAATGGTGTGAGACACGGTCGGATTCATCCGATAATAGGCGATTACATCGACGACATATGTGCCAGGCAATGCATATCGTGGCCCATTGAAGGCAGTGAGGTCAGCATCGAGATCTCGCATCGTCACGGTCACGATCGTGCTGTCCAACGTCCCGCCCGAAGCGGTCAAGTCGAACGGACTCTGGCCAGAGATGAGCTTCTCCCATTCATCCGAGGGTGCATGTAATGTGCCATCGGAGGCCAGCAACTGGACCGGGGCCACGGCGAATTCAACCTCTTCATCACTCGTCCCCTCATTGGCGATCGTCACATCCCACGAGACCTCCGAACCGGTCGAGGGGTCGAGGGTCAATCGACGAGCAGCGCTGATATCGGCCGGGTCGGTCGGCAATGTCCCGTCCTGCTCGTGCGCGGTGATGCGGACACCGATCGCCGTCACGTTGAGATCGAGGATCTGAACGTTATTGTTCGTGCCATCGACCTCGTCATTCATCTCGGTGACATTGTTGGTCACATCGATGGAGAGCCGAATCGAGTGAACACCAGTGGTCGTGAAGCGCTTCTGGAATGAGAATGAATCCGAGGCACCGCCGGCGAGCCCATCCCGAGTACCCTCCCACAAGACGACGCTGTCGGTCAGATCCTCGACCTTGACCTCGTAGGCGCCGGTCATCGCGGGGGCCTGGTTCACCCATGACGCGCGAAGGAGGACGTAGTCATTCTCAAGCGGCGTCGTCTGACTGGCCCACATCGAGCCGCCGAAGACTGCGAGATCGCTCATCGGATTCGCGTTGCCCACCGCGGAGATGACCAACGCATATCCCTGCGAAGAGCCGCCGGCATGACTCACTGTGACCCTCCAATCACCCACTGGACCTGAGGAGAGGCGAACCCTCTCGACATTGTTCAGCGAATCCTTCGACCCACCCGTCGTCGAAAAGCCAGAGGCGAAATCATTGCCCTTGTAGACCGTGCCATCCGGCGCGGTCACGACGAGATCCAAATCATTGACCAAGCGAGAGGCAGACTGCGTGGCGGAGGAGGAACCCTCCTGATCATTCCACACCAAGGTGACATCCAACCCATAGGAACCATCGAGGGCGTAATTGTAGGCATAGGACAAGCCCGGGGCGAGTGTTTGAGAAGTGTCGTGGAAAATATTCTTGGCGATGATGCCATTCATCGGATACAGACTTTCCTCGAGGTCGAGTTGGCCCCAACCCTCGTCCATATTGGGGATGTTTGCCGTCCCGAGATCCTTGGCGCCGTTGATCAATACCGCCTTGATGAGGGCGCTGTCTGGCGAGGTGATCAAGAGTTCTTGGCGCAGGAATTGACGTGCGAGTAGGGCTGCGCCGCCGACCACGGGAGTGGCGGTGGATGTGCCATCTGCGGACATGTAGAGCGGTGTGGACGTGCCGGAGTGGCGCGCGCTGGAACAGGACCATCCGGCCGGGTTCTGGGCTTCGTAAGCCCGGGCCGAACAGATTTGCACGCCGGGCGCGACGATGTCCGGCTTGATGCGACCGTCCGCGGTCGGACCGATACTGGAGAAGGAGGCGACCGAACCGGCCGCGCCCGTACCCGGACGGCCCGTGGTCGAGGCGCCGACGGTCAGGACATTCTTCGCCGTCGCCGGTGGCGCGATCGACTGCGAGCCTTGGCTCCCCTCGTTGCCAGCGGCGAAGAGCACGAGGAAATCGTCGTAATCGTTGAGGAAGGAATCCGCGGAGCGGGAATCGGCAGTGTACTGGCCCCACGAGGACTGCGCCCCCCAGGAATTGGACTGTACACGCGCATTGTTCTGCCACGAGTGACGGAACATGTCGTAGAGCGAGCCCCATCGCGCCAATGTGCCAGACTGGTCGTGCTCCAACTGATAGAAGTGGAAGGTCGCGGCCGGCGCCACACCTTGGGTTGAGCCATCTCCCGACCCATCTCCGACCATGGTCGCGGCCACGTGTGTGCCGTGACCCGAGTTCATGTCAGCGCCGGAATTGTCCGGACCGAAGTTGTGGTACAATCCACGCACCCGGCCGGTGAAATCACCATGGTCTTGGTCCAGACCGGAATCGGACAGCGCACCGACTTCACCGGTGCCATTCAAGCCGCCATTGTGGTTGTTGAGAACCGCATCGACCTGGGTCAGAGAACGGGCGTAATTGTTGAAGAAGCCGATTGTATCGTGGGCCTCAGTGAATAGCAATCGGTGATCACGGGCCAACCAAGGCAACCAGGCCGCATCCAATCCAATCACCTGACACAGATAGGCATCGCAGCGGACGAACTCAGCCCCTGCGGCCAACAGATCGGACTCCAACTCAGCGATGTCGGCATCCGGCGCCGGCGTCAGATCGAAATCGGCGTAGCCGGCCACATCGTGCAACAGTACCGAGAGTCGCCAAGCGGGATGCTGCGCACCGACCCAACGAACTCGGTCATCCTCGGCCAGCGATAGCATCGCCACCGAACGCGCCGTCGTCCCCGACGGCAGGCGGAGCACCCAAGCATCCTCTGGTAGCGTATCGACGATCGAAGCGGAGACACTCTCCGCCAGCGCTTGTGCCACGTCCCCATCATTCGAATGCAACTGAATAATCAGGAATCCCGTCGCGAACGGATCATCATCGGCGGCCAGATGGAACGGGATGTCGGACGATTCGGTCAACGGATCAAAGGCTCCGGTTTGCACCCAGAGCTGACCCGAGCCGCTCTCGATGGCGACAGCTGGGCCCGGTGAACCGATCGCTGGAGACCACATTTCAGCGGCCTCAGCCGCGGTCCAAGATGGTGAATCCAAGACTTCTTCCGATGCCGTGGGTGTCATCGAAGACCATGGCATCGCCAGCATCAAGCCGACCAAGAACAAGGGCAGCCACGCTCGACGCATACCACTTGGCGGGCCCTCTCTCCCTTTTGATGGTTGACGCCCGTAGGGCGTTGCATCATTCGGTCGATTCGACGTAGGGTTCGGTCCGCATCTTGCCGTGATAAACATCCCAGTAGACGGTCACATCTTCACCGTTTTCGTGGGGCAAGCCCATATCATTGATGGATACGGAAATCTCCCAAGTACCGGCCCCCCAGCCATGGTCGTTGTAGTGGGCCCACAATGAGTTGAGTTCATCCGCACTCAAATTCTCAACATTTGAGCCTCTCGACATGCCCTCCATGGTTCGGTCGATGTAGAGGAAGAGTGTGACATCTGAGCAATCGGAAACCTCGCCAGAGGTGGTGGAATTCTCTGCATCCAATCCACCTGCAGTCAGGCCGGAAAGGCTCACTGTGAGAACATCGCAGGTCGGGTCCAAATCGGTCTCATCATAATCGACGGTGACACGGATGTAAGCGAGAGAGGTGTTTTCTTGGATTTCATAAGCAGGAATATCAAGGCTGAAAATTTTCTCTTGACCATCCTGAACATAATCGGATTCCTGGCTGGACCCATTGCCCATCCAGGTGAGGTATTCCACCGTGTATGGGTCCCGGTCGACCGGCGGCGCCGGTTCTGGCGTCATGATATTGTAGAGCACGACCCCGCCCGCCGATGCGACGATCAAGGCGAAGGTCACGCCGAGAATCATCACCCATGGGAGTGATGTGATACGAGGATCATTGAACGGATTGACGAAGGTCATCCCATCGCCCTTCTTCTCCGCCGCCTCATCCTCACCCGGAATCGGGATGTCGAAGGAACGCAGGAAGCGGCGCGCAGGTGCACCATATTCTCCGAGCGTGTAGGTCATCAGAGCGATCGGCAAACTCGTGATGAGAACAGCCCAGCCCAGGAACGAATTGCCGCCTTCGAAGTCAAAATTGTCCGGGAAAAATCCGAATATCTCACTCTGAGAGGGCGCTTGGATCATGAAGTACAGCATCGCACCAAAGGCAATGGCCGTGCCACCCGTCATCAGAACGGTGTCCAAGATGCGATGGTGGCGGCATAACGCAGGCAGACGTTGGGCGAACCCGGTCGCGACACCGAACCGCCACAGCAAACCGAGGATGAGAAGCGTTGTTGCAATCGTCAACGCTGTGTTGGAACTGCTGATGACCTCGCCCATTTCTCCGATGCCTTCGCCAAGGAATCCGGTGCCATAATCCAACTTGATGGTCTCGCCAAATTCCTGAACCTCGACCTCTTCGGTGAGGAAGGCGACATCGATTTCATCTCCACCCTCATCACCAATCGTATAACTCGCCCAGGCGCCGCCCTGCAAGAGGAGAATCAATGTGACCAAGACGATGTGAAAGACCGGCATCGCGAGACGCTTGGGATTGAGTGGTAGAGCGCTGAAATCGAAGCTGATATTCCCTCCCTCACGTGAAATGAAGTGGGCGATCGTCGGCTCTGGCAGGACATCACTCTCAAGCGGCATCATCCAGCCGGGCTTCTCATCGACCGCTTCGGATCGTTCCATTTTGACAACCATCGCCGCCATGGCGAGGCTGGCGATGCCGGCAATGAAAGCCAAAACCAGACCGTAAGAGGGCGTGGGTGAGAAGGCGATTTCGATCTGATCCTCCACCTCCAAAAAACCACCATATTGCTGAATGAAGGGGTTGGTGAACGCGCCATCTGAAGGCAGCATCAGGTACCAGACGATGGGGGCGGCGAACAGCAGAGCCGCGCCGATTCCAGCCGTCAACAATGCGGGGCGAATCGGGGCGATGCCTGCGAGAGAGAGGAAGACGATGACCATCGTCGCGATGCTGAGAGCGATGCCGCCAATGATCAGCCATTCCGCGGTCGCGCCAGCCGAGTCCATGTCTTCGAATGTCTGACTCACGTTGCCTTCTGACCGCGCCGCGTTCTCTTCGTGCGTCTCGGTATCTGTCATGGTCTCGTCAATATCCACAAAGGGATGCTCATTGACCGCATTGATCTTGACCTCCATGTCTCGCAGGCCGACATCGGCGTCGAATGTGATGTTGGTGGCCTGGATCCCAAACTCCTCTGAACCGCCGACTTCTTCCTCGGTGTGGACCGTCGCCCACGTTGATCCGTAGGCGATTCCTGACAACAGGATGGTCACCATCGCGAGAATTAGTGCGATGCCGCCGAAGCGATGACGGGGATGTGCTTCACTCATCGACACGACTGTCTACCTCCTACGCTTCAATGCTCACCCGGCCTGAGCGGGTGTTCAGCAGCCGTAATAGGCGGAGATTGCGGCATCGGTCTTGGCGACGGACACGCGCCAATCGGCCTCGGTGCCCATCATGGCGCGAATGCAATCGACGTTCTCGGGAATGACATCGGACTCCTGATGGATGGCCTGGAAGTAATACAGACGGTCACCGACGAGCTTGACCCCGTCCTCCCAGACGAAGATCTCGTGCAGGTCTCCCCACTTGCGGCCGATGTCTCGGGCCATCTCCATGACCTCGGCGGTGGTCGGAATGCGGTTGTCTCCACCGTGCATGACAATGACGCGCGGGGTCTCTTTCCACATCTCAATGATCGACTCGGTGGTGAGGCCATGCCCTGCGGGCAGGTCGGCGATGATGGAGTGCAAGTGCATCAGGGTGGTCGGCACGGCCACAGCGAGGCTGTTGATCTGAATCTCAGGCTTGACCGTCATCACATCGGGTCCGTGGTGGCTGGGCACCTTGAGCACCGGCTTGATGGCATTGATCGGTCCTTTGCTGGAATCGCCGGGGTCGGCCGCGCGACGGATCATCGTGCACTCGACCTGAAGGGAGCCGCAGTGCTCGTATAGCGGCACGAGAGTGCGAGAGAGACCAGTCGTGTTGCAGGAGACAACACGGGTGCCATCGACGTTCAGGTTGTCCGTGTGGTTCGCGGACGATGTATAGGAGCGGCCGGTGAGGGCGTGCTTCTCACCGCCTTGGAACATGTGCTTGATGCCTGCAGCCTTGTACTTCGCGAGGTTCTCATCGCCGAGTTTTCCGGGTGAGCAATCGACGACGATGTCGGAGATTGCGAGCAGGTCGGACAAGCCACCCGCGCAGGTGTAGCCTTGCTCTGCGAAGCGGGCGATTCTATCGGGTGCATCATAGGTGCAATAGAGCGGGAATCCCTTCTTGACGGCGAGGTCGCAACCGAACGAAGGGCCGGTCTTGGTGACGCCGACAATCTCCATGTCATCCTGTGCATCGACGGCGTCCGCGACGCGCTTGCCGATGGTGCCGTAGCCATTGATTGCGACCTTGATTTTGTCCATTCCTACGCCCCCGAATCGCTGAAGTCAGCACTCCGAGGCCGCCTGACGGCCACCTATGAACATGCCCCTGTGTGCGGAAACACCGAAAACGAAGTTCAGTCGTTCTCCTCAAAGGCCTCCAATCGCTTCTTCGCATCCCGCCAACAATATTCAAGATAAAAGATCGGAGATATGAGAATGGCCAACCCCGCCCATGAGATTGCTTGGAGTGCAGGGGCCGAGGTGATTCCGAATGAAAGAAGGAAGGGCGAGCCACGATTCGCATCTGAAAATAAGTAAATCCCGACGGGCACCATCATCAGTCCGAAGACCAGTTTGCCAATTCGCATACGTCGACGGGTGGCGTCGACCTCGGCCTCGAGCGCAGCCCGTCGTTCCCCGGTGACGACGGTGGCACTCTTCGCATCGACATTCCCCGAAATCAACGTCGAAGCTGGTGCGGCCATGTGGTGTGAAGTGGAGATTGAGTTTTTTGTTCTTCACCCTCCGGCAGGTGTGAACCCCTGAACAACCTGCACCCATGGCCCATTATCGCGGGGTCAGCATCAAGAGGGAGAGCACCCCGGAGGGGCGTGAGGGAGTCCAATGTCGGATGAAATTGCGAAGAGCCTCAAGCTCAACCGCAACCTCTCGGACAATCTCGAGAAGGCCATCCAACTCGACCGGGCGATCAAGATTGGCTGGGGCCAACAAGGGGATGCAAAACCCAAGGAAGGCGAGATCGGCATCGCGTCGCATCTACCGGAGGGGGCGCGTGTTCGACTCTTGGGCAACCTCGGCGATTTCACAGCGGCTTGCTGCAAAGGTGGTGCCTTCACCTTGGAGGGGAATGCGCTCGGTTGGTTCGGCGCCTTCACCACCGACGGACGACTGGTCGTCGAACGCGATGCTGGCGCCCGCTGTGGACACGGCCTGAGCGGTGGCCGCATCTTTGTCTCCGGCAGTGTGGGGGATGAATCCGCGGGCGCGATGTCCGGTGGAGAGCTGATCGTCCGCGGCAATGCGGGTCGGCGCATCGGCATCGGCATGACCGAGGGCCTCGTCATCATCACAGGGGATTGTGCGGTCGATGCAGGCCAAGGCATGACCGGCGGGAAAATCATCGTCGACGGCCGGGTGAAGCCGGAGGGAGAAGGGGCCAAACAGCGCACCATCTCCAAGCCCGAGCACACATTGATCTCAGCCATTCTCGAAGAACACGAACTCTCGGTCTCAAAAGATGCCATCGTCATCGAAGCCGATGCAGCCTCAGCCATTCCGAGCAACGCCCCATTCCAGACGGTCTGGGGTGACTTCAGCGAAATCGGTCTGGTCTCGGGCGAGACGGCCATCGATGCGAGCGCGCCTCTGGATTGCGTCAGCCTACTCACGCGCGGGGAAGAGGACGACGGCATCGCATTCCCTTTGCCCGTCCTGCCGGTGCTCAGCAGCGGTAAGGGACTCACAGGAACCCTGCTCTCCAACCAGCCCTGCCTGGTCGATGCCGACCCGCGCCCGCTCGATTTGGTGCGCATTGGCTTGGGCAATATTGAGGATGCCGACAGTCTGTTGACCAAGGCTTCAGGGCTCGTGCTCGACCTCGATGATTTGCCACCCCTGCACGACGGCGAGGTCGCTGCACTCCTCACCGCATTGCGCACCCACCTCGGCGAGTCGGAACCGGTGCTCATCTCCGGTCGGGTCGACCGGATTTCCAACCTGCATCGAATGGTCGCCGACCAACCGATCGATGGCGTTCTCATCCGCTTGACCACCGGCCTCGGCATGGCCGCCGCGGCCGCCCTGCCTCGAATCGGCCTGTCCGCCCGAGATACAAATACCGCGGAAGAACTCCACATCCTCGACCTGCCATGGGATGCGAACGCCGACGATGCACTCATCGCCGCGGCCGCCGGCTGCGGCCTGATCGCGGTCGACCCCTTCGGTGAAGATACCGAACCCTCGACTCAGAAAGCCCGCGCCAGCGCCATCGAAACCTGGCTGGCAGAATTCGCCGCCGACCTGCGCGGGCGCATGACCGATCTCGGCATCGATGAGATGGAGAAACTCAACCGACGACACCTGCGCGCGCTCGAGCATGACACGGCAGCACAGAGCGGGCTCCGACTCGCCGGCTATGACCGCCCGCTCCCCCAGTGGATGGGGCAGTGAGGGAATACCATGCCAACAGTCACCTTCGACCACGCCACCCTGCGCGCCCTTCAGGCGCGTCATGATGTCGAACACGACCCGTGGCTGTGGGAGGCGGAATTGTCCAACATCGGCTGCGTCGTCGAAGCCTGCGACGCCGATGAGATCGAAATCGAGGTCTTCCCCGACCGCGCCGACCTGCTGAGCCCCGAAACCATGGCCCACGCGGCACGGGCCTTCCTACATCGCAAGGGTGGAGCCCCAGAATTGCCCACCGTCGATGGCGATATCACGATGGATGTCGACCCTAGTCTTGCCACCGTTCGCCCGGTCATTCTCGGGGCGATCGTTCGCGGCGTCGACAACGGGTCCACCCCCGAGGAGAACGACGCCTTCATCCAGGCATTGATGGACCATCAGGAGAAACTTCACTTCAGCATCGGACGCCGACGCCGGCGCGCATCCATCGGCGTCCACGACCTCGGAACACTGGCCCCACCCTTCCGCGTCATCACTGTGCCAGAAGCCTACAGTTTCATCCCGCTCGCAGAGACCCAACGCCGAAGCATCCGAGAGATTCTCGACAGCCATCCCAAAGGCATGGAATACGCCCATCTGCTCGAAGGATTCACCCGATTCCCCGTCATCGTCGACGTGGCGGACCGCGTCCTCTCATTCCCCCCAATCATCAATGGGGACCACACAACGGTGACCGAGACCACGACTGACTTCTTCATCGACGTCACAGGCTGGGACAAGCGCGCCTGTGAGGCGAGCCTCCTCCTCATCTGCCTCGCCTTCACTGCGCGCGGCGGCACCGTCGAAACGATTGGCATCACCGATTGTCACGGCGTCGAAGAACGAACCCCCAACGGGCGGCCGCGCCGCGTCTTCCTGCCCAAGCGACTGCTGGAAGAGATTCTCGGCCGCGAATTCAACAAGCAGGAAATCACCGCGGCCATCGACCGCATGGGTGGCCGATTCATCCAGATGCGAACCGTCACCGACGGCCCGCTCACCGCCGACCGCATGGCCGATACCGCCGTCGGTGAACAGGAATACGTCATCGAAATACCACGATGGCGCGCGGACATCCTCCACCCCGTGGACCTTGTCGAAGAGGTCGCGACCGGCATCGGCTACGAAGGCCTCGGCTCCGCGCTTTCGACCCAATCGAAGGCGGGCATTCCCCTCCCGGCA
>Ga0209402_10002866_pt1 | contig 16892 bp, 22 predicted proteins | sample ArcticOcean_MG_C_3_FD_187437 | JGI IMG/M metagenome (GOLD analysis project Ga0209402, IMG submission 187437) | Marine microbial communities from western Arctic Ocean - ArcticOcean_MG_CB8_126 (SPAdes) (version 2) | ecosystem: Environmental > Aquatic > Marine > Oceanic | place: Arctic Ocean... | reverse complement strand
AGTAACCATCCGCTCTAAACAAGAAAACCCCTCCTTTTTTGGAGGGGCAGAGGAAAATATCCTGTAGCTAGCCTAGCTAGGATTTGGCTCCGCAGGTAGGATTCGAACCTACGACCGATCGGTTATGAGCCGACCGCTCTACCACTGAGCTATATTCCTCTGCCCATAGCGAGCAGGATAGCGGTTTCGTCAGATAATTCTAGGCAACCTCCCGCTCTAACTGCTTATTGAGTCACGTAAAGCTAACCATTACCCAAGTACATTTATCGGTTACAGCTAGTCACTTAGAGGAAGCTATTGGTCTACTGGGTGGATGCTGTTCAGGATGTCAATAAGTAGTCTCTAACTAATCCAACAGTCTGGTTTCCCTGAACGTAATTACTACCCATCGGAGTTTAGCCAGAATACTTACATGTATATTATATCCCAGCTATTCAGGTACTCCGTCAATAATAACGAAAGGGCCTGTGGTATTTTCTGTTCTGGCCTTAATAATGGCCCGATATCCCTCGCTACTTCCAAAAGCATGTGCCGCATCTCTGCTTGGAAATTCCACCACAGCGGTTAGGTCCCCTAGGGATTCACCTTCTTGATAAGAAATTTCCCCACCGCGGACTAGAATTTTCCCACCGAATGCTTCGATAACTTCTCCCACTTTCGACGCATACCCTGACATGAAGTTGTCATGGTTGGTCATAGTTAGATGAGCGATTACATAAGCCTTAGTCATATTGGTCCCTCCTAAAAATTAGCTACGGAAATTTTAAAGCCGCAATCCAAATAACACAATCGCCTTAATCTTAAATGGGATATGAATTTTCTCTATCCCCCCAGTTGCACCTACCGCCCTAAGCCCCTAGCCATTAAATTCTATCAGTTACGGCTAATCACCTAGAAGAAGATATAGGATTGCGGGATGAATAGCGAGAATGCTCTTAAGGCTGTTGTGAAGTAGTTGAGGGAGTATGCTTTGAAGTTACACACAACTCCGGATTCGCTTGTTTTTTCTTAGACATTGCTCACTCAAAAGATCAGCCCATCGATTACAGACAAGGATAGCCTGATTTGATAATATTAAGTGAAAGTGATTAGTTGGACTATAAAGTCAATGTTGTCACTGGTAGGATTTCATAGATCAAAGAAAGGGTCTCATGACACCGAAAGAATTAGTTTTAAGTGGATATAAGTTTTTTGCAGAGGGCGATATGGAAAGCCTTGGCAAAATTTTTCACAAAGATGCGTTGATCAAGGCCAATGGAGATCATGAACTATCGGGTGAATACCACGGATTTGATAACTTTCTGGTTAACTTCTTGGCGCAAATACCAATAAAATTCCCCAATTTTGATTTGGACATCTTAAACGTAACCGCAGAGAACGATCGAGTTTATGTAAATGTACATTACACTGCAGACAATTTGGATGCGCAGTCAGTTCATATGTTTGTGGTGAAAGATGGGCTGCAAACAGAATTCCATCTGTTTGATGATTCACAAAAAATGGCAATGGCCCTGAATGGATGACACTACTTTATTGAGTTGGTACGTAATTAGCACGCAATAATCACGTACTCAAAAGAGGCTACTGAGCTGATAGGTGAATAGCGAAGATGTTATTAGGGCTATAGGTTATTGCGAGGTAAGCGGGGGGTATTTCTATGCCGCTGTTGCACCTAAATCCCTTATAGGATTCCTACCTATTTGGCTATATCGCTTAAATTATTCATACCTAACAAATGTCACAATTGCTGACCTATATTAGTCAGTTTTCAAAAGAACAGAGAGGTTTTACGTTGACTGCAATTTCGCGGACAGTAGTACAAATCAAACCTGATAAGAGAAATGACGTTGATGAATTCATTTCACAGCACGTCAAGGATATTTCGTCCATTGAGGGGCTTTTGCATTGGGGATATATGTCCTCAGATGAAAACGAAATTACTGTTATAGCTGTTTACGAAAATAACGAAAGTGCGCAGAATGCAACCCCACGTGTAAATACCATACTGGGGGATCTCGCACCTCTAGTGACAGCTCCGCCAATTCGCAATATTTACGATTCAAAGTGGTATTAATCAGACACTATGTTGCCCCGTCGCTACTTTTAAGGATGGGGCAACATCTGAATAGTACACGAGTTACTGGGTACTAAAGCCTAAACCCCACAAGTGTATCTTTCGGTTAGAGCTAATCACGTATTAGAGGAAGCTGTCGGATTACTATACGAATAGCGAGGACGCTATTAAGGCTTACAAGGCCATTGTTAGGTTGGGGGAGGGATATATCTTTATACCCACCCCCATACCCCCTCACTGGTACCTAATCCCCATGGGACTCCTAGCAGGTAGGCTCGCTAGCCCGCATGACCCTGTCTCTGGGGGCAGTATAGCCTAAGGAAGGTCTATTCCACGTGAGTTGTGGCTTCAGTGCAACTTCGATCACTAGTCTTCACCGTTTTGCTTAAAGGTATCAATCTGTTGTTACGTTTGTCGGTGTTCCGAGCACTAACGATCATAAAAGCATGGACAACACCGGGAACCCAAAGAGCAAACATGAGGAACAAATTTAACACTGCCTGAATCGATTTCCCACAAAGAAGCATTGCAACCCGCGGTAGGAATATTGCCAATAGATACATGTTTCTCAACTTCCTTAGCTAGCCGTTAAGTCCCATCTGGATTACGTTGGTTGACAAACTAAGTACAACGGACATTAAAAGGGAATATAATTATTTTATAATTCCCCTACCGTCGCTGAAGCTTGCTGCATCCCTTTGCCCTTTTGGTAGATAATTTACGTTAGACCTACAGGCAATTAGATTTACTGGAACACCCTGATTCGACATCATTAATCAGGGGAAGTAGGCTTTTGTTATGAGAAATAAGATTGGTTTTCATGTGCCAAGGCAGATGCACCAGAAAAATCAATCTGCCTCCACATCTCGTACACAATAATCGCGGCGGCGTTAGAAATGTTTAGGCTACGATTGGCAGGCATCATAGGTATGTGCACTCGGTTTTCAAAGTTTAATTTGTCCATCAGACTAGCAGGCAATCCTACACTTTCTGAACCAAAAATAATGGTGTCCCCAAGTTGGTATCGAGGAGAGGTATACAGAACAGTTCCAGGTATTGTGGCTCCGTAGACGCTACCAATGGATATCGTTTGGAAAAATTCATCTATCGAGTTGTGCACGAGTATATCTGTAAGGTCACTGTAATCTAAAGAAGCTCTGCGCAACTTAGCGTTCTCCAACTGAAATCCTAATGGCTCCACCAAATGCAAACGGGCCCCGACGTTAGCACAGAGACGAATTACATTGCCAGTATTCTGGGGTATTTCTGGAGCTATCAAAACGACATTCGCTATTGGCTGAAAATCCATAGTTCATCCTTTCTTAATTATTAATGAGGATGTAATTAAGGTTTATAAGGCTGTTGTTAGGTAGGGGCTAGACCCTAAGGGATATCAGAATAAGGTTCTGTTAGGAAGGGTTCAAGCGGTATGGATTTGATGGCCATGGGTAATGCACCGCTATACCGAGACTTTATATCCTGGACAGGCAAAAACGGGAAGAACGGGATATTTAGGATACCTCGGGTTTTCAAAATGTTTCTGGCATTGGAGAAAGGATGCACCTTTTCCTGAAATAATGTGGTTCCTGTAATGACAGGAAAAACACAGACTACTCTTATCAGTTACCGTAACCCCCATATTCTCTTTTCTCCCCTGAAGGTAATGTCGTTTCCTGTCTAAGCTCTTTCAATACATCATTGTGGGGTAGGGCAGCATATATCTCTATACCCCCCTTTGCCCCCTAACCCCCCGTGGGACCCCTAGTCGTTAGCCCCCTGCTTGCCGCATAAGCCTGGCTCAAGGGGCAGTATAGCCTAGGGCGTATGCCTTGGCACTGGCAACATAGGTGCATAGCTAGCTATGCCAGACATTGGGGGGAGGCGTGTCAGGAGGTGGTAGCGGTGGTAGCTGGGGATAGCGATGGTGCTATTAAGGCTTAGCGCCGTTCCCCTTCTAGGAGAGGGGTCAGTAGGTCTGGCCCCTGTTGTGTGAACTGGCGAGCGTAGAAGCCCCCGCTATCGGTCTCATAGAACACATTAATCCATACCGTGTCGGCCAACCCCGAAGCATCACTTAATCGACCGCTTATGTCAATATTGGGGAATAACTTTTTGAGAGCGAGTGGTTTATATACAACCCTTGGCCCAGCCATCGATCATATAGACGGTCCCGCTATCCAGTAGGTGACCGGACATACCGATTGTGAAATGCACCTCTCTTTGTTGTTCCTCTGGTGAACCTACCAGAATAGTCACGTCTTGCACATCGGAATTAGCCTCGTAAAAGCGAAGCCAATTGTCATCGCCAACCACGACACTCCATTGGGTGTGTGCTGTCTTCAGGGGTGGACTGTTCCGCGGCACCACATATACGTCGAAACCGCCTTCAACAGCACCAAGAACGGTTCCGGTGGGGAAAGGCTCACTCATTGGCCCAGCCGAGGTTGAGGAATCGAAGGTCGCGGTCACGGATACGTGGTACAGGCCTGGAGTTGCGACCGAGAAGTCATGGGTGGGTTCGTAGTAATAGCCTATGGCGTTAGCCCGGCCCGAGAAGTCATAGGCGATGCCGTCAGGGCCGAGATCGTAACATCGACCCTTCCCGGCAGTGTGGGAGCCAACTGTGCCGAGAAGGAGAAAGTGTCCCCTGATTCCAAGATGGTACCCGGCCGGACTGCCAATGGCACAACAAAGGCATCAATTTCATCACCACCAAGGGTCAGTATCGGCCCACCGCTCGGACCCCCATTTATGCCTTGAAATGGCGGGAAGACCCGGGATCCTAAAGACCCGGGTCATGGACGCCCAAGCTCGGAATCATCCCCGCTACGATATCGAGACGGCGGGTTTCTACTAGTCTGCGCCACGCAATCGCGGATCAAGAACGTCCCGTATGGCATCCCCGAATATGTTGAAGCTGAGAACCGTAATGACGATTGCCATTCCAGGATATACAACTCGCCACCAATCGGGGCTAATGGACTGGTTGGTGGCCGTTCCTAGCATGCTACCCCAGGATGCAGCGGGAGGCGGTATACCAATTCCCAGAAATCCCAGTGAAGCCTCAATGATAATTGCCGTTCCAACATGCGCGGTCACCAGGATTATGAATGGGGCGAGGCAGTTCGGAAGTATATGTCTAGCCATTATCCGCAACTGTGATGCCCCTATGGAGCGTGCTGCGTCAATATACATGAACTCTTTGACAATGATGGAAACAGATCTAATCACGCGGACTCCGTAGGGCACCCGGGTAAATGCCACTGCAATTATGACTGTGTTTAGGCCCGCACCCATAACCACTAGTAGGGACATAGCCAGAACTAGACTGGGGAAGCTCATCCATATCTCCACGGCACGCTGAGTGACTAGGTCTACCTTCCCCCCTAAAAATCCACTCGCTAAGCCCCAGATAGAACCCAGAGTTGTACCAAAGAGTACCGATGATATTCCGACGATCAGGGATATTCTCGAACCGAATATGATCCGGCTGAATATATCCCGTCCTACTTCGTCATAACCCATCCAGTAGCGGGAGTCGGGAGGCTCCCTAGCCATTAGCGGGCTTGTGTCAAGAGGATCATGAGGCGCAATAACATCAGCGAAAACGGCCATCAGGATGATCAGAAGCGTCACAACGGCCATAATGCCGCCTAGCGGTCTGCGCCGCTGAAATCGCAAATATACCTTGAATGGAGCTATGCTCCATTTTGCGACGGTCCTCGGATTTAATGCTGAAGTTGTCTGCATTATTAATCTAATGTCAATCTATATCGTCGTTCGCACTATTTTTGCTAATGCCTGACTATTGGTAATGAATTCTGGGATCGGCCCAGGCGTAAGACAGATCTATCAAGAGATTTATGAAAACGAATGCGACTGCATATATCAGGACTAGGTTTTGAACGACGTTGAAGTCTTTGTCCACAATTGCAGTCAGCATCGTTAGTCCGAGCCCGTTGATGCTGAAAGCCAACTCTACAGCCACTGAACCGCCGAGGGTAAAGCCCATCATTATGCCGGAAATGGTGATTACGGGAAGTAGTGCATTCTTTATTACGTGGCGCCACATAATTAGTCTGCTGCTCAATCCTTTGGCCATCGCAGTTCTAATGTAGTCCTCCCGCAACACCTCTAGAATTGTGGAACGAGACATCCTAGCGATCATTGCCGCCATTCCCAGTCCGAGTACTATGGCCGGCGCGATGGTTTTCGAAAGATTGCCTATCGGGTTGTCCCAGATGTGAACGTAGAACAGGGGAGGGTACCACTCAAATATCGACACCGTCGCAAGAACTATAAGGCTGGCCAACCAAAAAGACGGTATCGCCAAAAACAAGACGACAAAAATTCTACTGGCATAGTCGGCGAACGAGTCCTGTTTAGACGCGCTCAATATCCCTACGGGCAGGCCTATTATCCACGATAAGGCTATGGCCATAATTGCTATCTGCAAGGTCACGGGACCTTGACGAAAGATGATCTCCGAGACCTTTTGGCCCCTGAAAAAGGAGTTTCCCATGTCGCCGGTAAGGAGTCCTTTTATCCAGTGGCTGTACTGCACATACAGTGGCTGGTCCAGCTTCAGGTCCGACATGAGCTTCTCAATGGCTGCCGGGTCGACCATCTGCATACCCTCTCCACCGCCAGTACCACCGAACATGGTCGCAACTATATTGCCCGGAATTATCCTAAGAACCACGAAGATAATTACCGTTATAATTATGATGGTCGGGACTGTCATGAGAAGCCGACGGAATATGTACTTAGCCATAGTTATTCTAATCAGGCCTGCGCAGGGTTGAAGATTGAATCAATGATTTCGATACTTAGATACTTAGCAAAAGGGGGCCGCCCCAGACGGCCCCCCACAGTTTATTTAATCTCGGTCCCTATCAAACCAGATATGTGTCCAGCGTCGGTGCATCGAATTGTAACCGCCGAAGTACATATCTGTCATGCCAGGTCCACCCAGATAGGTCCGATAAATATCGTATCCTCCGACGTAGTTGTACATCATAAAGGGTACTAATTCGTCCAACAAAACCTGCATCTCTTTGACGTATTCAACACGCTTTTCAACGTCCTGCTCTTCATTTATCTTCACCAATAACGCGTTGGTCTCGGGGTGTTCCCAGCCACCAAGGTTGTACGACCCTCCCGGGGCCAAAAATCTGGCGAACCAGGGAGCCGGATCGATGATTTCAGCGGCCGTATATGTACCCGTGAGATCAAAGTCCTTGTTCTGGACCCTGTCATAGTAGCCACCTTCGTCGGTGAGCTCTATCTTCATATCGACCCCTAGATTCTTCCTGATCATGTCTTGAATGGCAGCTACGGTAGCATTTGGCTGGTTTCCCCTCTGTAGGAAGGAAATTTCAAGTCCTTGACCGTCGGGATAACCTGCATCCGCCAACAATTGCTTTGCCATTGTTAGGTCTTCCGCGGTCGGAGACCGGAAGCCGGGGACCGTTGCAAGCTCAGCCCCTGTCCGGGAATAAGGAGACCCGCCTGTTTGCCAGTCCGGCAGGAACCATCCTCCTGGTTCTGCTTCGTTGTAACCCGTCTTGGACGTCATCTTGTGCAGAGTCAACTTGTCCACAGCAAGGTTGATAGCCTTACGCACACGCACATCGTCAAACGGCGCCTGGTTGGAATTAAACGCTGTTATGTTGCCATTGAAGAAGTTGCCGATCTGGGCGTGATACTTGTCCGGATCGTTCCATGCGCGCTCCATATCGTCTTTTGTGATCTGCATCGTCGCGTCGATGACACCTCCGTAAATCGCCGCAGCGCGCGACTGCGCCGTTGCCAGTGCCGCAAGTTCCAGGGCATCGAAGTAAGGCAATTCACTGATGAAGTAGTCCTCATTCTTAACCATATTCCAGCTTTCGCCAGGAACGTGCTCGGTGATAATAAACGGACCCGTACCAGGTATGAACGCTGAGTCCCGCATGCTGTTGTTAACGCAGTCCAGGTATTTCTTGGAGGCAATCATGTTCCACCCGCTGGCCAGAGCCGGAACAAGGGTCGTGCGGGGGCTGCCGAGAATGAATTTGACGGTGTGATCATCCACGGCTTCGATCTTAACGAGATCCGCGCCATCGACCATTAGCTCCTTCCGCATGCTAACCATGCCTAGAGGAGGATCGATGATTCTTTCGTAAGTCGCAACTACGTCCCGTGCTGTGAAATCCCCGCCACCACATTCGAACTGCGGGCCGTCATGCCATTTAATACCCTGTCGCAGATTGAATGTATATTCCGTGAGGTCCGATGAAATGTCCCACGATGTTGCTAGGTCGGGGGCTATCGTGAGACCACCGTCTCGTGGATCATACTGGAGGACTCCATTATACATTGGCTGCTGTGCAGTAAGGTTGTTATGTGTTGGAGACTGATGGAAGTCGTACATAGATGGCTTTGCGCGTCCACCCCATTTGAACGTTCCACCGGATTTAGCGTTTGTAGGGCTACGAAAATACTCTGACACCGGGCCTGCAGGGCCTGGCACGAGCTGCACGACCTCAATCTCTTTAATTACTTCCTTTATTACCTCAACTTCCCTCACTACAGGTACCTCTTTGATTACCTCCACAATCTGCGGCTCAGCAGCCGGAGCGCTGCTACAAGCAACCAATGCCAATATGGCGATCATGCCAATCGACAGAGTAAATATTCTTCGAGCTATCATAATTATTCCTTCCCTGCTGTGAATCCCCTTTAAAGAATGCCGCACGCGAAAAAAGAGGAAAGCTAACTTTGGCGCCATCCTATAGGCTGCTTTCCCAAGAGTCAACAATGACGCCTAATCAGGACTTCAGATGATCAATCTGGGTATTAATGAGGTTAAGTTGAGGCGATGAGATTTTCGTCAAGGGTGGCGCAGCCTGTTTATGTCGCCAAGCATTAGTTGACTACGGGGTCGAGTAAACTGCGGTCGCCATGGCACATATTTGCAGGTTCATAGGTCATGCGTCCATATATCACGTTAGTATTTTTAGTCTTACGCGACCGCGGTGAAGGGCCGCCCTCCCAACGTTGTCGCCGGAAAGACCCTGATCGGGATTGGGAAGGCACAATCCCTCGTATCCCGGTTGAAGGACGTGACTTACTTGATGGCGTAAAGTATACCGTCGCCGGAGGCCAGGTATAGAGTATCGTTGGCGAAAACCGGCGCGGTGCGGATTTCGCCGCCAGTAGGGAATCGCCACTTCTCATAGCCAGTATCTGAATCCAAACCGTACAGTATGCCATTGGATGCACCTATGAGTACCGTGTCCCCCACAATCAAAGGCGTTGAACGGAGCTTGTCGTGCCCGGTATCAAACTTCCAGAGGCTCTTACCAGTCTCCGTATCTACCGCATTCAAGATGCCTTCGGAGTGCGGTAGATACAGTCTGCCGTCGCCTATCGCCATGTTCCCCAGGATCATGCCTTCATAAGAGCTTATCCACCGGTGGGAGTTTGGGAACGGTGGAGTAGGCGCCATTTGCCAGACCCAGAGCTGAGCCCATATCCTGCGTACCGCCTTTTCAAAGGGTAGTTCTCTGGCAGTTACTTCAAACGCGCGTACCGTGCCTGATGAAGTGGACACGTACACGTCGCCGTTCGCAATTACAGGAGCGTTTTCCACTCTGGAGGGCGTTTGAAAGATAGCCCGGTGCCTACCTGTTTTCAAGTCCAATACATAGATGTGGCGGTCGCGAGAGCCGACGGTGAGAATATCGTCATCTATGCTGATCGACGATGCGATTCCGTCATCAGTCTGGTAGGTCCACATAACTTCGGCGGAATTCGCATCCAAGGCGTATATATTGCCGTCGCCTGACCCGAAATATATGAAACCGTCCTTAACCACGGAGGACGAGGACACCCATCCTCCAGCTTCGAATTCCCACACAGACACGCCAGTGTTGCGGTCGAGAGCGAGGATTCGTCTATCGCGCAAGCCGACGTATACTAGATCGCCGGCAACCGTTGGAGAGGAATCGATTGGTCCAGTCGTGTGCTTTTGCCATAGCAGGTCGCCGGAGTCGGCGTTAAGGGCGACGATTCGGGAATCGCCAGTGCTTGCGTAAAGCATCTTGCCCACAACCGCCGGGGATGAAAGAAATGGTGCGTCGGTCTCGAACGTCCATTGCGCCTCCAAACGGGGGGTCCAGCCTGCGACTGCCACGTAGCCCGTACGCCCAAAATCCCTTTGGAACATGGCAGAGTCCCCAGGGCCATAAATCGAATTTACATCTGACGAGGCCTCTGACTTAAACAGTCGAATGTTCAGAGAATTGTAGGTAACCAGGATAGCGATGAGCAGCAGTGCGAATATCGTAGAGACGATCTTTATGCGTTTTCGTTTTCTCTTGGACTGCACTATTCGGGCTGCTAGTTCTTGCCTTTCAGCCTCTGAGAATCCACTGATCGATTGCAGAGGACTTAGACAGCTTCCGCATCGCGTCCGTCCTGGAAGATTCTCTTCTTCGCACACCGAACAGAGCACACTTGAATCTCCGGTTAATTCAACGATTTCGGTACATGCCCGGTAAGTCAGTGCTAAGAAAGACTCCGTCATAACAGCGGTTGTATCCGTCCAGGGCAAGCCCCTTTCTGTCAAAGTCTCTTTTTGTTCTCGGTCACCTAATGACTAGATGACAATCGGAAGTACCATTGTACGCGGGAGCACGTGAATTGGCCATGTGAAATATCGTCATTCGATTAGGTTTTCTGTCGAGGCTGGATGTACCAGGGTGGTTGCCGGCCATCAAGCTATTTACACCTATCTTATGCGGCCACTGGAACAATTGTAACGGAAACTCAATCACTCGCACATATTATTTTAAACGACGTCCTTGAAGGCCACACGTGGCGAAGGGGTATAGACCCTCAGCGAAAGTAGAACCATACTGTCGTCTGCGAGTCCCGCGATGACACAACTTTGAGGTACGTTCCCGAAGCTGATACGGGTTATGAACGGCCGCAAGAAGGAAGTCGATCCTTTATCACGAGGCCGCAGCCAAGATGGACGCCCTTTTAGGCACCACCCAGTTAACCGTATTTTTCAACGGCGGCCCCAATGCTCGGGCCAGCCTTTCCAAGGTCTTCTCCGTTCATAACTGGGGTTAACTCGACGCTAGCGTTAAAGGCAAGAAACCAGGGTTCTAGAATTGCTGGAATCTGCGATGCGTCTTGGATGTCAAGGAATATGAATCCCGTACGCATCCCATTGTCCAAGGTGAAGTAGGCAGCTTCAGGCTTTTGTTCGGCCAATATAGATTCTATGTTATTTCCCAGTGTGCCACTCTTGGCGGCCGCATTGCCTGCTTCCACAGGTATTGATGCTTTAAGCAACATTCGCATTTCAGGTGTCCTCCAAATTTAGAATATGATTGAGAGACTATACGATAGTCCAGACTAATCGTCGAACCCTGATATTCCAGAAATCACCGTCCACAGTTCCAGACTGAGTTCAGTGTTGCCGAAGGTGAGAGTCGAACTGACATAGGGTCGCCGCCCACCAGTTTTAGAGTTCGACGCAGACCAATTTACCCTGTCACAGCGCATCCCAAATGGTCCCGTTTTATAGCTAAACCGACCGGTCTATTTCCTTGTGGATACCTTCCAGTCCCACCCTGTGACGGGGATTTGGTCGGCAAAATGTCGGCACAACGAACTAGTCGATACGACATTCCAGGCAGATAGATTCGGGAATCAAACCCCATTGCATCAGGTAGCGAAACACGAAGCATCCAGCACAGAACCCCAGCCCACTTTCTAATGCGGCAAAGGCTGCTAATAGACCAATGACGCTCTTACCTGCCACCGGGCTGACCCATATGAACAAAACTGAACCGACAATGGAAACGATTAATCCCACAAATTGAGCGAATCTCTTAGGAGGACCAGGGACTGGCTTCTCAGGGATACCGAGAACTGGTACCACTAGCCGTGTAGCTATGAGACCGATAGGACTCAGGGTCGGACCAGTAAGCACTCTTGCTACAAAGCCATATACGAGAAAGAGCAACAACCAAGGTTCACCGGTAAAGATTGTAACCAATGCCAAGGCTAACACCATGCCGGCGACTGACCTTGCTGCAACTTCGTTTACTGGGTTAGGGAAGCTAAAAATAGATTTCATTGACATAGAGCTAATCGCTAACTAACTGCACTTCCTCATCAATCACAACACCACTGCCTTCCCTAAGAAGCTGCCTAGCGTTCTCCACCAGCAACCCTAGCGCCTCATCAGGTAAATGCTCAAACGACCTATCGGAGACACTGTGGGCTATGTCTAGCTGCTATGTAGAATGGCCGAAGCCAGGGTCTAGCAGCATCTCAATGGCCTTTAACTGGTCTGCTGTGGCCTTTTCCGTTTCAAATATCTCATGCGGTGGATTCTAATTCGCATAGACAGGGTGCCTGAGGCTTTAAACATAGTGTTTCTCAGGTGACCATACATTGTCCAGGCCTGAATGTGTGCAAATCCAGAGATCTAAGTGCTAAGTCTAAATATAGGGGATATTGGCGTCAACTGACTGTGTCTGGCGCCATAAGAAATTAGACGATTATCTGTCTTGGTCTCCGTCCGAAACCTGTCAGATACCTACATAGAGGGGAATCGAGCCTTTCTTAATGGTTTTGTGAACACTCACTCTAATCCCTCCCCCCCAATAGGCTCTCGCTTAACTATCGAAATATACTCATCTCAGTCAGAACAGCAAACCTAAGCATGCTGGTTATATGAAGAGCTTTATTAAGTACGTGGGGTATGACTTCGATCTTTCCATCAAACGCCCCATCTTTTACCTCAACGAGTCAAAAATCAGGACATCGATAGGCTGAAGGAAACCATAAAACCCACAAGTCATCTGCATTCAGGGAATTGGTGCTGGTTGAGACTGCAATCAAGACTGGGATGAGAAGGTCTGAACTGGCAAATCTTCTGGTGAGTCATATCAGCTTTGCATCTAATAGGCTGGTTGTCGTAGCCGGTAAGGGTTCCAAAGACCGAGCCATTCCGATGGGCAGTAAACTCAAACTCGACTTACAGATTCTGTGTTCTGACAAGAAGGCTGATGATAGGGTCTTTGGTCTCAATCCATGGAGTCTGGGGCTGAAGATATAAGAGAGTGGACGGACAAGGCAGCAGTGCCTATCCATACTCACAGCTTCAGGCATTACTTTGCTACCACGCTACTAGAGAAGGGGACGAAGATAAGGGTAGTACAGGATTTACTTGGACATTCCAGCTTGAACACTACCCAAGTATATCTATCAGTTATAGCTAAGCACTTAGAGGAGGCTATTGGGCTGTTGGATGAATAGCGGGGATGCTGTTGGGGGTTATGGGGCTGTTGTGAGGTAAGTGGGGGAGAATATCTTTACTCCCCCCACTTTTCCTATAATTCACCTTGGGCTCTTAGGTCATTCCGAATGGCCAATTAATTGGCCGTTCCTCCCAGCATTCCGATTTGCCTAACCGAAAAAAATTGCTACGGTCAGTCCATCGAGCTAGCGAAGTGAATGCTACGACTTAGTCGCCGGAGAATTTCCCGACTGCCGTGCCTATTCGGACTATCAAGTATGTGACACCAAGTGAAATTATTAGGCCCCCTATGGCCGCTAAGTTGGCAGAAAATGCTGCAGTATCCATCTGTACTCCTCCTATTTGATATTTATATCGCCGATAAATTGAATGTACCCAAAGGTATATAACGGGGTTGAGTTGCTCTCACCCGTTAGTTAATCGTCATCTTTTTTCAGGTATTCTAAAATTGCATCAGCAACTGCCGACAGCTTTACGATCAGGTATAAGGCCCCTAAGGCCACGATTAAAACTGCAATTGCCGTTAGTATCGCTGCAATTTCACTCACTGTTTATGGCCTCCCTGTGCATTACGATTACCGAACTAACCTAACTCTAGGAATAGTAGCTATATTATATAATGAGATATTATATATCATTGTGTCAAGGGCAAATCTATCTACAATTTGTTAAACATTGCTTTTACCCAACCTGAATAACCATTTCATGCCAAACCAATGCCTCTTTCAAACCGCTACGAATGAAGCGAGATAAAGATATACCCTCCGGCTGTCCTTAATACGCCATGGGACTCCTATCTGTTAGTTTCCATATTTCTGCTAATAGGAGCTTAGGGGATTCGAACCCTTGACCCTCTGCTTGCAAAGCACCGTTGAACTCATTTGTCCACCATAGTCCGTCTGGGGTATTCAAAGAAAAACATTGGTTAGCTCTAAATAGGAACCTGTGCCAAACCACAAACAGTCGCACTTCCTATATTTCCCATTTTGTCATATAAAGTTACCGTTCCTACTGCCGTCCCGTTATCTGCATCATGATAAGAAGTCTCTGTACCTATCCAATTCCCTTCTGGGTTTCTGTGCAGGTAAAGAGATACATCAGCATTAATATAAACGAGTCCGTGAGTTCCTGAATTAGCGAAGGGATTAGCAACATCGGCCACTTGCGCGACTCTTACAATTGGACTGGTAATTTCCCCTGCGATTAGTTCATGTATCTCCCTGATCCACGCACGCCGCCGCCCTATGGTGCCACCAGTGCCCGACTGAATAGGCTGATGAGGGGAACCAGGCGTAACTTCCAGTGTTTGCCATATAGGTTTGTGTCCTTTTATTGGTTTTCTTCCATTAATTTCGGAAGGCATGGGGAGATTTTCGTCGGGCGCATTAATGTCCCACTTAGGAGTGGTCCAGATCGTGCCCTTAGGATTCTGGGTTTTGCGCAACATAACCACGGTTGCTCTGGCAATTTCAATCCATCCTCTATCGGGATATTCTGTGGTTACATGCACATCAATTACCTTGATCCTCCGTCCTGTTCTTACTACCTCTCCCCCTAACATCAACGGAGCCATAGGAGGAACCCTGAACATATCCACAGTAACCCTGGACACTTGAAAATCTTCAATTTCTTGCGGCGTGTTGTGATTAGTTTCCGCTTCATATGCCAGCAAGCCCGAAATAACCCTGCCATGAAGTGTAGATGGATCCCAAGGACCCCTTGCATGGACAGTTGGATAATACAAGTTTGATTTATTGTGATCTCTTTCGAAAAATGCCTGTTGAGCTACTGATTCATTCATTTATTTTTAACTCTAGTATTTAGTAAGACCCACTAAGGCTACCATGCGGATCGGATGTATAAATCTATACCACCAAATGTACCTAATCCCTTATGGGACTCCTAGCCGTTAGGTTTTACCACCCCACATGAATCTGCCTCTGGGCGGTATAGCTTAGGGGGAAAGGGGAGGACTAGGGTCGTGGTAATTCTAGAAGACCCTACTGCACTAGCAGGTGAGTAGCGAGGATGTTGTTAAGGCTTAGTATCTCCGAGAATTCATTAGCTATTCTCGGCGACTCTCAGGTGTTTCATCCAGTGTTCTAATTATGCATTCTCGAAGTCCCATTTTTCTCGACACGTAATGACGGTTTGACGCAAAAGCTCGGTAAAATGGTTCTGATAAGATACTCAGAGGAGGGATGGCCATGACGGCTCCAAAAATTCCCCACAAGCCAGGCAGTCTCTTCAATATCTCATAAACACCTCGAGCTCCCCCAAACCGTGTGCCATCCTTGCGTACGAAATATATGGCTTTGTCTGCCATTTTTTCAGTGAGGCCAGGCGAGATTCTGTTCAAGTCAGCTAGCTGGTAGGCTATAATTTCGAGTTTGCCACCACTGTCTCTCTTCTTGAAATAATCCACAAACGCCTGACAGACACCGCACGTGCCATCATAGACTACAATTCCTTGGATAGACGGGTTGTCGTGCATATTAGTAACGAACTCTGATTCGAAATCTACGTATTTGGGTGCCTACGGTTCAACTTTCGAGGCCTTTGTAATCAAGATGCTGAAAAGCATCTCCACATCGTTATTATACTCAAGAACCTGAAAAATTCTGACGAACTTTTATGATTGCTGTATCCCGACTGCTGAAGGGCCTATCAAGCCACCAAACCACTCGCTACCAATGGCTAAAATCCATGATTGTACGACCGTTCGATTTACTCAGAGGGTTTGGGGAGTCTTTACGAAAGTTATTTCGAAAGCCTTACAGGTCCTATATTGCTGCACCCTGTTCGCGAACGCGAAGGCATCATTCATTTCGTAGTGTTGGAATATATCCAACCCGCGGTCTAAGATAATTTTCCATCTATTATTCGTCGCTATATTACGGATGTGAATGGTTCGGGTCCTGTCAAACTCCCAGGTGAAGTGAATGCCAGTAGAGAGGCATTACAACCTTAGGGACATCTATACCCCCCCGTTGTACTTATGTACTTAATCCCCCATGGGAATCTTAGTCGTTAGGTTCCATCTGGTATAGATTGGTTAACAGCACAAGAATATTTTCTATATCTATAAAGGGAATAGAATCTAAATAAAATTATTTTATACTTCCCTCGCGGAGTGATGTTCTGGGTTGACCCAATGTAATAGCGGTTCGAGGAATCGCTATTGAGAACATAAACAAAGAACATTTGTAAGATATGGTGGAGTTGAGGGGATTCGAACCTCTGACCCGCTGCTTGCAAAGCAGGGTGAACCCATGTGCTCATTCTGGCCTGTTAGTAAGGTTCAAGAGACTTTACGGCCTAGTCCCATATCGCTGCTGGCCATTGCCATTTGCCGGTCAAATTCGGATAATTGATATATGAGACACTTATTAATAATTGTTGCCGGGCTGTTGACGTTTACAGGCTGCGCTGGCCCTGACATGAATACTGCGGTTGAGGCCATAGTTCAGGCAACCCCCAGCATCAAGACCC
>Ga0209402_10002852_pt1 | contig 16932 bp, 8 predicted proteins | sample ArcticOcean_MG_C_3_FD_187437 | JGI IMG/M metagenome (GOLD analysis project Ga0209402, IMG submission 187437) | Marine microbial communities from western Arctic Ocean - ArcticOcean_MG_CB8_126 (SPAdes) (version 2) | ecosystem: Environmental > Aquatic > Marine > Oceanic | place: Arctic Ocean... | reverse complement strand
CCACCTGTAACTACCATTTCATGTCCGCCAGGGGCTCTTTCATCGACATTGACCTTACCAGTGATCGTCACACTTGCTTCAATCAATGCAGATTTCAAACTTTCAAAACACTCATCACCGACATCATTTCGCTTGATAACACACTGTACAATACCTGTTGAATCGCGTAAAACAAGGAACCAAATTTTGTTTGAACCACGAGTTCTATGAACCCATCCTTTCAACTCAACTTCTTGGCCATCAAAGGTGCCATCATGCACATCACCGACCCACACATCCTTGGCCACCGTCAACCACCCTTGGCTTGGCGAATCGCTACTTCCATTTTAACCGAGCCCTTACAACGGCCGGATACATCTATTCGTGAGTAGCACAGCCAAGATTCTCCATGCGTGATGTTTCATGGAGGTCATCTCCCCGATTAGCGGTTTATGCGGTTGGTGGAAACGCCCTTTCTGACCCTGCTCTAAAAGGGGCTGAAGCGCGTAGCGCAGCAGAGGCAGTAATGCATGATGTTTTAGAGGATGTAGTTGACCTTTTAGAAGCAGGTATCAGGGTTGTAATAACCCATGGAAACGGTCCACAGGTAGGTGAATTATTGCTAATGGAGGAATCCCTTTTTGAACGCAGAAGAGTTGAATCCTCGAATTTCACACCACAGCCACTCGGCCTAGATAATTGGGTAGCAGCAACTCAAGGAACTCTTGGCCACGAGATTGCCACTAATTTAGATAATATTCTGCAGGCGAGAGGTAGACACGAACAGGTTGTCACATTACTTACTAGGGTCGAGGTTGATGCAAATGATTCTGCATTTAGTCAACCAACAAAACCGATTGGACCGATTATAGACAACTTAGATGAGGTCCCAAATAATTGGAAAATTGGGATTACTGATGTTGACGTAGGTCCGCGCCGTGTTGTTGCTTCTCCCAAGCCAATTTCAATCATTGATTCAGATGCAATTGAGGCGCTGATATCTGCTGGTGCAGTGGTGTTATGTGCTGGCGGCGGAGGTATTCCAGTGATTTCTCATAACAGAGGTATTCAAGGGGTTGAAGCAGTGATTGATAAGGACCGAGTAAGCGCTTTATTGGCTGTGTCATTAAATGCTGACTTTCTTTTTATCTCAACTGCTGTAGATTCGGTGAAATTAGATTTCGGTAGTGCTAATGAAAGTAAAATTTCTACAATGTCAATATCCGAAGCCACGCAATATTTAGAGGAAGGACAATTTCCTGAGGGTAGTATGGGGCCAAAGATTGAAGCCATGCTATTTGCCAAACAAAAAAATCCGGAATTATCTGTGTCTCTATGCCAACCAGGTGATGTTATTGAAGCAATGAGAGGGGCAGCGGGAACCACTATCACACAGTGATTCTCTAGATTAAACTTAGTTATTTCACATCGGTAATTTGGCGGCCCACACGGGGGGGTTGAAACTGGACTGATTAAATAAAATCAAAAAGCCATTTGAATGAAGGAAGTTTGAACCCGAGCGTTAACAAAAACCAAAATTTACCTGACATCCTTTTGTTGACGCGCAGTGTGCCCCGCCGAATGAAATTAGATGAAATTGAGGCGGGCCACACGGGGTTCGAACCCGCGACCGACGGATTAAGAGTCCGTCGCTCTACCTGACTAAGCTAGTGGCCCGCCTTGCCGGGCGCGCCTCCCCTATTTGACCGAAACGGATGCTGGAAATCAAGACAGTCTACCATTCGGTTTGAATCTCACTTCTGTTCCATCGTTTGAACCAATGATGACTACATCTGCCATGTTTGTGAATAGCCCGACTTCAACAACTCCAGCAACCCCGCGAATCTGTGCTTCGAGGGCTACAGGGTCAGAAATAGTAGGTCCGAACATACAGTCAATGATGAAATTCCCATTATCGGTGATCAAAGGTTGGTCACCACCTCTCCTGACGGCTTTCCCAGGACATATATTTTGAAGGTGCCGTGAGGTGATTTCCCAGCCAAATTGAATTACCTCAACAGGTAATGGAAACTCTCCTAGGGTGGGTACATCTTTGCGCGGGTCTGTCACTACAATCATCGAATCTGATACTTGTGCAACAATCTTTTCTCGGGTTAGAGCACCACCACCTCCCTTGATTAGGTGAAACTGTTTATCGAACTCATCTGCCCCATCTATAGTTACTGCGAGCCGTTCAACTTGGTCCCATTGAAGCAAAGGGATTCCAAGACTTCTAGCCAATTTTTCCGTCTCAATGCTAGTTGGAACTCCTCTAATTTTCAGGCCTTCTTCAGCCATCCTTCTACCAAGTTCGATGACGGTGTGTTTTACAGTTGAACCAGTGCCAAGTCCGACATCCATTCCAGAAGTCACAAATTCGCAGGCGGCAATGCCTGCAGATTGTTTGGCTGCCTCAACCTCATCCATCGCTCTCAAACCGTCGGGAGGGTTGGCACAGCATATCATTTGGGGCTAAATCATGCCCGAATAGGATGTAACTTGCCGCCGAATCATTGACAAACCTTCCCATGTTCTCCTAACATGATGTGGCGTAGTCCAAGACCCCTTCTTCCCCCCGCATTTCTTTTCCTAATTTTTGTCATATCTTCTCTTGCACCATTGTTGATGCAACCTGCAACCTTGCCCGATGCTGTCAAAAAGATGGACACGGGTTTGAACGCTCCAACTACTGTTTCTGTGACTAGTCACCCTGATGGGACATCAAATGCGTTGCAATTAGAAGTCCCGGTTGACCATGCAGTTACTGGGCTTGGACTTTCGCTTGAACCTCATATTTTACCTCGAACAGAGTCAATTGCATGGGATTCAATTTCAGATTGGAACATGAGTGGGGTTGTAACAGATGGTGTGGATTTCAACTCTTCAACCGGTCTCACCGTTCTCCCGACAGGATATAGTTACGATTTCGAATCGGGCTCATTTGGCAGTGCGTGGACCCTTTCTGGCAATTCAAACTGGCTTGTTCAGAGTAGCACAAAACTTGGTGGTACTTACACTCCTCAATCTGGATACATATCCCACAACCAATGGACGGCCATGACTGTAACAATATCAAATATGGTGGGAACGGGCTCATTCAAGTATCGTACTTCAACCGAAGGAAATTATGATTATCTTCTCTTTTGCATTGATAATACTGGATGTTACCGATATGGTGGATACACATACCGTTGGTCTGGTTATACAAGTGGTACACAATCTTTCAACATCGCAGCTGGAACTCACACCTACACTTGGAAGTACTACAAGGATGGCAGTGTTAATTCAGGTTCAGATCGAGTCTGGGTTGATGATATTGAGTTTAATCCCACAAGTGGCGGAACAGGTTCAGGCAATTGGACGTCTTCTCCCTTTGGACCAAGCGCTACCGGTGCACAGAAATCATTGCTTGGGCAATATGGCTTAGTTAGTATTGATGCAACTGTTCCCAGTGGCGCAGCACTATCTTGGTCGGTTCTTGACGGGATTTCAAAACAGCCAATTCCTGGATATGAAGGCATCAACGCATTTGTTTACGATTTAGGGGGGATTGACTCAGAAAAGCATCCAACTTTACGAATTAAATTACATTTGGACCAACCGTCAGGCGGTGCTCCAGTTGTCCATGGGGTGTATGCTCAGGGCAGATATGTATCATCATTCAACTCAAATCCGGGATGGACTGGGAGTCTGAATTGGGATGGGAATTCATTTCCAGGGAGCGGTACAATTGATTCTCCGATTTTAGAGTTAAGACGGCCGATTTCACGAATAAGGACAGATATTACCGCAACTAGTGCTGGCGCTTGGCAGATGAAGACAAATGATAATGCGTGGGCTAATGCCCCCCAGGGAAATTGGCAAACATTGTCTACTTATGCTCACAAAGTTCAATTTCGCTGGATAGGTAGTTCATCATCTTCAGATTTAAGGGCAATAGACATCCAAATTGATACAGGCGGAATGCCTGAATCACCAGGGATAGATGTTGGAGAAGACGGCATAATCGAGTGGGCTATTGATAATCCTAGTATTGGCAAATGGGGATGGCAGGACAGGCTTTCCGATGGTTCGTATTCAAAAGATTTCACGTGGACAAGCCCGGCAACAAAACAAATTGGTGTGTGGTTGCCTAAAGATGGCCTTGAAGCGATGAGTTACACATTATCACCATCTTCCTCAGGTGTTGATAATCTTTCGACTAGCCTAACTATTTCTGGCACTGAAGTGATGAATAGGATAATTGGTACCACTAGTGTTGTTAATCTAGTAATAATGACTCAAGCAGAAATTACTGACATGAATTCTTTACTGGTAAATGCCACATCTATTTGGCCATCTCCTGGGGTTCAAACTGGAATTGAGTATGTTCAAGCCGTATTTTCTGTAACCAGCGACTATGGTGGGGTTCAACTTGGAGGTATTGCCGCAGTACATCATCCAACCGCTCATTTAACTTATGATTCGGCGGATGAAATGGTTTGGGCAGTTAATGACTTGCTACCATATAGCACAATTTTCAGCGGCTCAAAGTTTGTACCGATAACAGTCCAAATGAGTAATCCCGGTTCGCTGGTTGCAACTATTAATTCTTTAAATTATAGTAATGAAATGACAACTGATTCTCTGACCATATTGAATGGTACAACGACGCTCGCTCCTTCTAGACAATGGCTTGAGGTAAATAGCACTCACAGCGCGCCTGCAGGGACGGTTGCCGCTGTTCAGATGGATTTGATTGGAACAATGCATCAAGTTAGGATGCTTTGCCAAAATGATGGGACTTTGGCAGTTGTTCTTGGTTCCACCGACGCTGAGATGGTTTACTGGAAACAAGGTGATGGATGTGAAATGAAAATCAACGGCTCTGATGTTGAAAGTGTAATGAGGTTCAGACTCAATGCATCTTGGGATGATGACCCAAGTATGACGATGAAAGTCAGGTTGGTACTGATTGATGGCAGAAGGAGTGTACCAAAATTGCAAGCTTTTGGCGTCGGCCAAAACTTGGCAATTGAGAATGATGTTGAGGTGCTTGCATGGGAAATGTACAACCAAAATGGTGATCCTATACCCACAAACAGGCAATATCTTCAATCAAACTCACCCATTACGATTCGAGTAGATCTTGGATTCCCTGGAATAGACCGATGGCTGGCGCCAAGGGCTGGAGATGTAGCGGTTAGGGTGTTTGAAAATGGGTTAGTGATTGCAAACAGCACATCATTAGTTAACGGTTCTATAGGTTTTAACCTAAACACACCTTTTAGTTCTCAACCAGTAGAATACAAGATTGATACTTACACCCTGTACGGCCAAGAAAATGTGTCTTCAATCTCTATGAATCGAACCTATGAAATTGACTCATTAGCTCCAATGGTGATTAATCAGAACATTCGTAAATACGACCACCTAGAACAATCTTTGAGCCAATTAATCAAGATTGAGGTTTATGACAGGCCACTATTGCCTGACGACTTATCCTTGATGTTGTGGAGGGATTGGACTGATGATTTCAACGCCGATGGTAATCCTAATGCTACTGAGTTCATTGAATATGCTTTGCAGGCCCCTGCTAATACGAGTAAAGCACAAGGCAATTACACATTTTCCTTTGATGATACCGACGGTCCTAACGGTGGAATAGTTGCGGGCTACGTCTCAGGTTCTGATGCTGCAGGAAATGAAATCACAAGAGGAGGGGGTCCAGGCGCTGATGAGCAACTATTTACTTACCAATTAGCACAAGATGGTCAACCTTGGATAGTTGGTCAAGGTGGATTCGTTGATGGTGACCATAGTTGGTTACATCCAGCAACGATGTATGAAATCGTTATTCCATTTGATGAACCTAATGGTTTGTCCGATTTAGATTATGTACAATTTCAACTTGCAAGCAATTCAATAGTTGATTCATTAGAAGTCCTGTGGAATGCTACTACCAATCGATGTAACGGCACAGGACAATATCTGATTGTCAACTCGTGTCACATCCACGCTCGTACTGGTGAAATCTCACCATTCACTCAGGAACTAGAATTACGAATGGAATTCACGTTAGATTGGGGCCTTCCTATTGAGAATGACCTACGGCGTGCGCCAGCAATTACTGTGAGAGATAGAAGCGGTTCTGAATCTTGGTTAGAATTACCGCAATTGCGATGGCGCTTTTCACCAAACCTAGCAATATCATCTGAGAGCATTCAATTAGAGTCAGAAGGTGGTACAATAATTGACCAAAGTGTTTGGGTTCAACCAGGTACTGGGCTAAACATCTCAGGTCAAGTCACCTTTGTAGAAACTGGCTTAGCGCCTACATTATCGTTTGATGTATCAATTCTACTTGATGGCCAACGTACCTTAACTTCTACATTAAACGGGTACTTTTTATCCCAACTTACCGCTCCAACCGAATCAAAAAGTCACGCACTTTCCTTTGAATTGACAGGCCTTCCGCCCGAAGCGGTTGATGCAACAGACCCATCTGGAACTTTATTTTGGATAGAGGTGGATAGTAATCCGCCCTTGCCCGTTTCGATTGATGCACCTCGTGAGGGAACAAATATTCCATTAGCAGATTTAACCGATGTAAGAATTGAGTTGCGGCTTTCCGAGCAAGAAAAACTCAATCTTGATTCACTGCAACTTTTCTTCAAGGTTTCTTACGCAAGTCAACCAAATGGTGCCGCATTGATTGAAGGATCATCTCCCTTGAACGTATCTGGTTCTCCGGTTGGTCAATCAATTTCAGCAGTCTCAACTTTTGATGTTGCAAGCCGTCTGCCGGAAGATTCCTTTTCTGATGCATTGATATTGTCTGTATGGGTAAAAGGAAGTGATTTAGCAGGTAATGGGATGCAATCCTCTACACTATTCAATAGTGGCTCTTCACCATTTGCATCATGGGATATTGAACACTTGGCTGCTGATGTTGAATTAACCCAAGTCACATATTCACGTAGTGGTGAACTTGAAATTGGCCAGACAACAATGGTCACAATAGAATTCAGGAACGGTGGCTTCACTGAAGGCAGTGTGAAATTCTTTGCTTATGAAATGAGCCGAGATGGCACCAATCGCTCCTTAACACCAGTCCCGATAACCGTAATGGTTCCAGTTGATGAGAGATTGACCTACGACATTGATTGGATTCCTGAAGAAAAAGGAGAGAAATGGGTAGTAATTGCACTAACTGATGGCACTTCATTAGAAGGCAAACACATCAATATCAAAGGTAAAGTGAACGATGAAGCACTTTCAGGTGTGCTCGAAGGCGTCCCTATGTCTTGGCTAGTCATTATTGCTGTGCTATTATTGATTCTCACACTTACCGTTTCTCTCGCATTACGATCTGGAGGCTCCTCAGAATCATCACTTGATGGGACGGATGATTGGGATGATGAGTGGGAAGAAGAAGGAGAGCAAGTCTCGACTTATGCTTCACCATCTGAAGCAATGTCGGCAATACAATCACCCGGCGTCGATTATCAAAACCAGCAAACTTGGGGTCAAGAACAAGTTGGATATCAAAATGAGCAAGTTCCACAGCAGAATATTCAGCAATACCCAGCCCAACAACAAGTCCCTCAACAAGCAGCACCACAACCTACAGAAGAACAATCCCAACAATGGACTGAGGCTCAATGGCAGGCCTACCAACAACAGTATAATGAGTACTATCAAGCCGGCGGCAAGCCCCCTCCCTCAAGTTAATTTCGAGTATCGTATCAAGTGATTTGATGCTCATCATACCCTAATATTCCAGTTTTGTTATTCCGTTTCCTTGATAGCAGAGTGGCGAGGTCGGCAGAGTTGCGAGGGAGTAGGAGGGCTGCTGACAGTGTACGACACTGAGGAAAGTCCCCTCTCCACCATGCAAGTGACCCGATTCAATTCGGGAGTCCGGGAGGACTGGCTCTGCTTAAGCAACGAACCGGTGCAGTCGAGTACTATGAATCCGAAAGGAGGAGATTGTCTGTTACTGGCTGAGACGAGCAACCACGCTGGTGCAAGTCCAAACAGTTCTGTTGACGCGTATGGAAGAGGAACGGGTAGGACGCTAAGTTGAATGCAGCTAACCGAAAGGCGAACAAAAAGGGGCTTACTCCCTACTCCCTCGCACCCTTACAAAATAATGATTTGTTGATAGGTTAAAATGAGTTTTCACCCTCATTCTAAAGATTATCTTCATTTGAAGATTCTATTCCATCATCTAAGTTATTGGTTACTGACTTTGTATCATCTGGTAATTTTGATTCGCTATTAATTGCCAAAGAATTGGTACTTAAATTTGGCATTTTTCTCAATTCCCTTTCAACTTCTCTTGTCGAGATGGATGATGGGTCGTTCCACATTCGCTGTCGGGTCAGTCCAGCCCCGCCTCTCTTAGAATTTCTCATAATAGAGCCAATAGTTAGAGTAATACCAATTATCAATAAAATGACTAAGAGATAATCAACCGTTTTCGATGATTTCCAGGATTCAGTTTCAATTGTGTTTTCGTTTCCTTCATCTAATTGGTCGGATGAAGTATTTTCATCAATTTCAGTTTCTACATCTTCAACAACAACTGGTGCTGTAGGCCAGTTGAATGTAACCCGCTTCTCTGCCCATGAAGAGAGATGTTCAATCCTAATCACAGCTTCAAATTCTCCATCCTGCGGGTCAATCGCCATTTCAAATACTCTAGAACTCTGGTTTTCCAACTGTTCTGAAACAATAATTGTTGTAAATAGACAATTGTTTTCGCAACTGAAGTTTACTTGTATTATTGCCGGGTCATCATGACTGTTTGGCCAGTGTAACACTTCAACAGTCAATTCCATACTCGGGCAACCTCTGATTGAGCCATATGAAAATGGGCATTGGTCAACTGCATCGTTGCGTCCATCATTATCGCTATCGCGTTGGCTAGGCGAGCAACCTTCAAGATTTGCAGTTTCATCAATTGGTGTTAGGTCACAAATGTCGATCAGATCATTGACTCCATCAGAATCGGTGTCTAATTGAGAAAGCGCGCACCCCGCATTATCAACCGTGGTCCCTATTTGAGTATCTGGACATTGGTCATCCAAATTACTTACCCCATCACTATCGCTGTCTAGCTGAGAGAGAGAGCAACCGTCTTGGTCCACTTCTAATCCAGATTCAGTATTTGGGCAGATGTCTAAATAATTCATCACCCCATCCCAATCGCTGTCAATTTGGTTATCGGCACAGCCTACGATATTGACACTCCAGTTTTGTTCAGTGTTAGGGCAGGAATCCATATCATCTGTTACACCATCATCATCAGTATCCTTTTGATAATCAGCACAGCCATATTCATCTACTGAGATTCCAATTGGAGATGTATTTGGGCAAATATCTTCAGCATCATTTAACCCATCGCCATCACTATCTTTTTGATAGTCAGAACAGCCATATTCGTCTACAGTAGAATTTGGGGCTGAACCTGGACATTGGTCAATCAAATCATTGACTCCATCAATGTCACTATCAAGATCGACCAAACGGCATCCAAAGTGATTTACTAAATCTCCAAGAGGGGTCAAAGCACAATTATCCAAACTATCTTCTATCCCATCACCATCGGTATCTGGGGTACCAATTTGTTGACTGATATACTTGCCCAACAGCAAATGTGCAGTTCCTGTAACATGTATGTCGTCAAAGAAAATAAACTCATCAACATTGGGTTCAATGTAATCGTTTGAGTCACAGGTGAAGCCAGAGTGGTGGCAAGCAGCATGAGTGACATTTGAGAATCCATAGAACGACCCATTCCAGTAAATAGACTCAAACATATCATAGACATTGATTAATTGAATGCTGATATTCAATGCACTTTCTCTTGCAAGCATTGCAGTGCCAAGTTTTGTATTAAAATCTATCACTCTTGCATGTAATGCTTGCTTATCACTATCTGATTCACCAGAATAAGTTGGGGTTTTTTCAAGCGGTGGCAAATTTAGGACAATAAGATCGGACGCTCCGTTAGAGGCGAGGTCATTGACATGGCCAACTAGGTAGTTTACTACCTTCTGGGTGTCAGTTTCCCCACTATTCAAGAGATTGTTTCCACCACCCCATACTGCCACTTTTTCATTAGGCCCAATCCAATTGTTATTGGTGTAATCTTCAATTTGTTTGCCAAGGTTTGGGATTACTAAGAAATTCAATCCATCTCCGGCTTCAGCTCCACCAAATGCGCGGTTTGAGCCTGAGTTACTTCCCCTTCCAGGCGATATTGAAAGACCCATTCCGGCAGCAACATGCTCGTTCCACATAAGGCCGGTAGAAAATCTCCCCGCGTTGTAAGGGGGCGATTCAGGAGTACCGTACGCTGCATATGAATTCCCCATATCGCTCAATGAGTCTCCAAATATTAGGAAATCTGAATGGATAGGAGCAATTACAGTTTGAAAAATGATAAACTTCATTACGTCTGAGTCTAGAATTTGGGTGCGGTTTTGGTCCCATAATGTGACTTTCAATGTGTATTCGTAAGAACCATTCCAGATTTCGAAAGCGGCCAAAGAAAATGGTATTGACCCATTTTCTGTTTGGAAACCAGTACCATTACCAGAATGCATCAGAGTCCCATTGTTGATGTATCCTGCATGAAAAGTGTAGTCGTATTGGTACTGATTTTGAGTTGTGTTGTCAATTCCAGCCCAAGTAATATTCCAATTGATGAATTCACCCGTTTCAAAGGCGTGAACATTTTCTAGGTTTCCAAAAAATGGCATTTCGATTGAAATTACCTCATTTCCTGTAATCATTTTTCCGGATTTGGCTGATGTCAAATCCCCTGTTAATGGCAGGATAAACAACATTGCGAGGCACAAAGCAAAAAATCTCGAATGAGAACTTATGGCTTCTTTCACGCTCACCGTAGGTGAGCGGGTGAAGTTTAACCTGTCGCTTCGCTCTCAACCTGTTAATTCTGCATCCATTGTTGACTCTGAAAGAGTTGCAACATTGTCATAATCCTGCCAATTCCCCTCGCCTTTTACCCACGAAATAATTTGACGATAAACTACAATCATTGCTGGAAGAAGGATTGCACTAGTTAGCAAGGCAAGGAAAATTAAGATCATCATGAGAGTGAAAAAGTTGCGTAAACCTGGGATTGCTAATGTTAGGCCAGCGGCCAAACCAGCAGAAGTAGTCACCGTAGTCTCAAAGATGGTTTGTCCTGTCCTTGCGACGGCTTTGACTATACCAGCAGGGGTCTCACCTTCTTCTCGAATCCTATCCATTACATGGATAGAATCATCGACTCCTATTCCAAATACAATGGTACTAATCATTGCTGTGAATACATTCACATTCACATCCCCACCGCGCATCAAAAGAGGTTGCCAAAGAACCACGACGCCAACAGCAGTCATTGTAAAGAACGCAAGTCTAGGACTTCTAAACAGAATTGTCATAGTGATTAAGAGGACAATCATTGTGGCGATAGTTGCGTCCATTTGAGCGTTGTGAACGCCTTTGTTTATGTCTAATGAAACCGGCAGTCCACCAGTTAATAACGAGTTTTTCACACCGTCGACCCCCATTGCATTACATGATAATGCATCATCACATCCACCTTCTGAAAGATAGGCATCAAGTTGGTCCCTCAATTCTCCAGCGATACCCAGTGAAATGTATGGTTGATTGACATATACCAATGTTTTTGTCTCACCCAAATTGGCTAATGGTTCATTCATTAACATAGAACGAATTTCGTAAGAAAGTGTGTCAAAAGCGATGTTAATCATTGTCTCTCTTGATGTTGCTGAAGTGATAACAATATCACCAGAAATAATGCATTCTAATTGTGCTGGGTCATCCCAACAAGGTGAGTGCAATATTTCCCATAATGAGCGGTCATACATTTGTTGGCCAGACAGATTTACATTAATATGAACTGCTTTGAGAATGGTTACAAGGCTAATAGAAGTGGTATTTGCTACGTGATTAATTTTTTCTTCTTGCATATTTTCTATTGAATCTAAGACTTCTAAATGGCGAATCGGTGCCACATTATCAACCATACCGCGGTCCTTTGCATCAATGATGAACATATTTGTTTGTCCGCCTTCAAACACTCTAGAATACTCAGCCAATGCTTCGTATGACTCCAAACCAGGGGGTACCTCATCACTTGAACCAGTTATGTCCTTTCCAAGCTCGGCACTAAGATAGAACGCACCCAAACTGCTGATTAAGAATGCTACGATTATCACAACAAAAGCACCTCTTACTGGTACCTCACCTATCTTCTCCCAAATTTTCTCCGCTTTCTTCCCGCCTGTCTTTCTATAGCGAACTAGCCAACCTAGAGCGGGCACTAAAATGATGCTGAAAAAGAAGGTGCAGGTTATGCCAAGAACAAGTGTAATTCCTACTGTTCTCATTGGCTGGATCGGTACTAACCATTCCCATGCCAGCACACTAAATCCAATTATTGTGGTTATGGCTGAGAGTAGAACCGCGTGGCCAGTTGTCATCATTGAATGTACGGTAGCGTCTAAGTACAGTTTTTTGTCCCACGCATCAATTTCTTCGACAACTTCACCGTCTCGTAGAGCTTGAGCGACGGCTACTGCATTTTCTTCTAACAATTTGTTTCTAGTTTCCTCAATTCTGTTGATTAAATGAAGCGCATAGTCAACGCCTAAGCCGATTAATATCGGACCGGCGGCAATAATCATCGGCGTGAGCATAATATCTAGGATTACAGTGGTACCAAAAGTCACTGCTAATGAAAGGATAATCGGTGTACCACAGATGATAATCACCTTTGGGTTTCGGTGAAGCGCTATCATTGCCAAACACACCAATGCTAGACTAATGGGCAACATATCTTCTAATGCTAGGTAAATAGCATCTGATACATCATGGAGAACTGGTGTAAGTCCTGTCACAGTTACTGCGTGGCGAGTAGGTATTTCTTCCCATCTTTCTTCATTCATACTTGAGAGTTTAATTCCGTCATAATCACGGTCGCATAGGGGGTCGTCAAATTGATTGTAAATATCGGGGTTACTTGCACATTCAGTAATTACAGTTTTAACATGCTGGATGAATGCCTTATGGTCAAGGATTTCGTTGCCGTCAGGGTCGGTTCGGGGGTCAATATCAGTTCCCTCCATCTCAAAGCGAATTCCCATAACCACTACCGCAGTGTCCCATATTCCATCCCCATTTGAATCTACAACGAGGTTTTCGAGTGCCTTACCAAGATTTTCAACTGTGTTGTTAATTTGATCTTGATTGGTAGGAATAACGTAGGTGTCTCGCGGGTCTTGATTTGTAATTTGACAATCGGATGAGGTTAGGATTGGAAGACCATATTTTTCCACTGCACAAGCAAATCGATTAGGCGCAGAGTTGCCTTCTTTGATTAGTTGTGAAGCACTGAGTATCCATACTACACCGTCTTCGGTTCCTCTATCTTCTTTGTTCCAATCAATGCCTCTAGCGTATCGATTCAATTCTTTATTGTCATCGTCTCCTTCAAGGTAACTTATCTGTTGAAGAATAGCAACATCTGTAATGTTTTCAGTGCCACGTAAAGATTCATCTTCTATTGCGTTATCAGTATGAATATACAGTAACACAATGTCTGTCGACCATTGTTCCCTGACATCAAGTAGCAATTCAGTGGAATCGGCTCCATCTGGAAGGTAGATTTCAACATCCCCATTGATTTGTTGGCCAAAATCCATGGCATCTTTACCCACTAGTAAAGTGAGGAGAATCATTACGATAACAATTGGCCCAGGAGACCTGAATATCGTCCGATAGAATCGTCTTGCTTGGCCCTCAATGAGTGAATGTGTCCAATCTCCGACTAGCGTAGCTCTGTCGCGGAATTCATTACTGATTTTTATGTATGTGGCTATTCCTGTATGTTGTTTCAATGATGAGAGCCTGTCGCGCAGGTCAAAGCCGGTCTTCGAACTCGCTTCCTCCTCTACCATTGTTCATCCGTGTTGCCTCGCCCACATCAATAATTCGCCTCAATATGATATTGAGGCTTAGTTGAAGGGTGGCTTAATCTAAGCCGAAGTTCCGGACAATCAAGCGCTTCATAATGCCGCGAGTTCCCTGAAGAACTAATCCCGTAAATATCAAGCTAATTCCAAGCATTGAAATCCAAGCAGCAGTCAACCCTGGTCCAACAGTCAGGTTCAGGTCAATTGTTCCTCCAGTGAAATCATTCACTCGATTGAGGGCCCTCATACCGATTGCCGACCCTAAAGTAACTAGTCCAGCGCCAGGAAGTCCAAATGCTAAGAACGGTTTTTTCTGAGAGAGTGAAATTAATGCGTAAGATAGCACTGTGAATCCATGGCTCATTGCTGTGAATCTAGAACCTTTAGGTACGTCGTAGCGAATAATTGTGGGGACTTCTTTAACTGCCAAGCCATATTCGTTGCATTGTTCAAGCATCTCCAATGTTGATTCCATGCCATTTTGGGCTAACTTAATTCTATCCAATGCGTTACGTGAAAACGCTCTAAATCCACTTTGAGTATCTTTGATGGATAAATCACTAGTCAGATTAGACGCTGCAGTTATCACCTTGACGCCCAACTTTCTATATGCGGGCATATCATCTCCTGAGCCTCCTTCAACAAATCTTGAACCGATGACGAAATCTGCATCTCCTGATAGAATTGGTTCTAACAAAACCGGAATATCGTTTGGGTCATGCTGCCCATCACTGTCAAGGATGACTAAAGCACTAGCATCTTTCTCTAAGGCATATTGAAAAATTGACTTTAATGCAGCACCGTAGCCTTTGTTATCTCGGTGATGTATGACTGTTGCACCAACATTCTGAGCGATGCGGGCGGAAGAATCTGATGAACCGTCATCAACGCAAAGCACATCATCTGAGTGTGAAAGGGATTGTAGGACAACACTACCAACGGTTTCTTCTTCGTTGTATAGAGGCATTCCCACAATGACGGGGCCTAGGACGGTATTTTCTCCCATCTTATTATATCCGCTCACCGCGCGGTATTTAGCCGTTTAGCAGTCATTATCAATTAATTATAGAAAAATAGAGTGTCGGGGCAATCTTTGCAGTCGCCCCGACACGAGGGCATTTACTTGTTCGAAAACTACTGACTAAAGCCAGAGTTTGAGATGTCACACTTCATTTTGAGAATAATTACTGTTCAATGAATTGGCTGACTGTTGTCACAGCTCGCTCACCATCTAACACTCTTAGTAGAGCATTCAAATTAATGATTAGAGGGACATATTGCTGTCCGTCAGAAGTGCTGTAAGTTGAGCAGTCAGAAAAGGCGCTACTGTTGATAGACACCTTTAGGGCGCCTCCAGCGTTGCTTTTTCTCACATATCCAACCAACAGAGTCTGTGGTTCTTCATTATCTTCGTTCTCATTCTGGGCTATTTGTTTTGTATTTTTTTTACTCATTTGTTTTTCAACTCCTTGACACTTTCACTTCATGGTTTTACGAATTCTGATTCGGTGCCGAGAACTAGCCCTGAGAAGCCAGGGTCCACCATATTATCGCAGAGGGCTGGCTAAATAATGAAAGTGAAGAGTCAGGTTCCCTAAGGGAAAATTGCTGAAAGTGAACCTCTCTAAAAACATCCAATTAAATTACTGAGTTATGATAAAACGCGTCCACAATACGCACGCAATAGTCAAGTGGGCTTGCTATGTCGGCCCATCCATCATGCACTGCTTAGTTACTGGAGGTGCGGGTTTTGTTGGCTCTCACCTAGTTGATTTACTTCTACAATCTGGTCACAGCGTTAGCATCTATGATAACTTCTCATCCGGTCGTCGCGAATTCCTCTCCCACCATGGTGATAATGTAGCCGTCATTGAAGGTGACTTGTTGGATTTAGACGCGGTGAAATCTGCAATGGATGGCATTGACATGGTTTTCCATCTTGCTGCTAACCCTGACATTCGTCTTGGAACTACTATCACTGATACCGACCTAAACCAAGGTACAGTTGCTACCTACAATGTGCTAGAAGCAATGAGAGTTTGTGGTGTAAAGAAAATCGCCTTTTCATCTTCTTCAGTGGTTTATGGTGAGGCTGATGTGATGCCGACGCCAGAAGATTATGGTCCACTCTTCCCGATTTCGCTTTATGGTGCGAGTAAACTTGGGTCTGAGGCTCTAATTACGTCGTGGGTAGGGACCTTTGGGCTTCAAGCGTGGCTTTTCAGGTTTGCAAATATCGTCGGTGCTAGAGGTACCCACGGCGTTATCTTTGATTTCATTCACAAGTTACGTGCAGATCCTAGCAGATTGGAAGTGCTTGGAAATGGGAGACAAGCAAAATCGTACATGGAAGTACGAGATTGTGCGATGGCAATGATTCACCTTGTAACCAATACTGATGACGCAATAAATTACTATAATTTGGGAAGTGATGATACTTGTAGTGTAAGTAGAATTGCAGAAATTGTGATTGAAGAATCAGGTTTATCTGGAGTTTCGATTGAATACACCGGTGGAGACCGTGGCTGGGCTGGAGATGTTCCAAAGGCGATGCTAGACCCAAGTCGCATGCGTGCAGCTGGTTTTGACACTAAATATGATTCAGAGGGGGCGGTGAGGTACACTGCTCAAATTCTTATGAAGGAGATTGGAATAGATGATGAATAAATTAAGACGTAACAGGAATCTGATAACAGATGAGAATGGAGATGCGAGGATAACGGCAGGATTTGTGGTTGCGGGTGGAATCACATTCATCCTGCTTGCAGTGGTATTATTCACCGATTTACCTCCAATCGGCCCAAATGAGGGCGATTTAGCTCCAAACCTTCAGGGTGAAGTTCATCATTTGGGAGCAACAGGTTGGGTTGATTTTGAATTATATGAAGAGATAGATACTAGTTGGGATACAGATTCCAACCCTGAAGCAAAATGGTTCTTCATTCAGTTTATGGATACT
>Ga0209402_10002848_pt1 | contig 16941 bp, 25 predicted proteins | sample ArcticOcean_MG_C_3_FD_187437 | JGI IMG/M metagenome (GOLD analysis project Ga0209402, IMG submission 187437) | Marine microbial communities from western Arctic Ocean - ArcticOcean_MG_CB8_126 (SPAdes) (version 2) | ecosystem: Environmental > Aquatic > Marine > Oceanic | place: Arctic Ocean... | reverse complement strand
GACATCGCCTACTTTGACGACAGCCGTGGAAGCCGTCCACCCATCAGTTGTGATGCTCGTGGCCCCCGTGGAAATCGTCCCGTCAATAAGCGGTGTCCCTCCCAAAGCTCCAGCCGTTCGGCTTGTAGTGTTCTGGTCCATCTGCCAGTTAAATCCGACAGCTTTGCCCATTTCACCCGTATCGAACTGCTTGGAAATCTTATCCTGAGTCTGGAACAAACCTTTCAGGCCATCCACGATGTTCGACTGCATCTGAGGTCCAATAACAACCGCTCTCTGCCCATCGCGAGGACATGCGTATTGGTCAAGTACCGCACCAGCACCGAGATACGTGGAAAGGGCCGTTGGGATCGTTCCAGGCGTCCCGACTGAGTTATACACACTGTCGAACGCGCCACCCATGATCGTGCTGTCTACGTAATTCGCAAGCAGCGTTACCTGTGGACGAATGATCTGGTCGCTAAAACTCGACAACGATAGAGACATCGCAGATGAAGTGATAGAAGTATCAACTCCAATCTGTGTCCCAATCGTGAGCGTCACGCTGTCATCCGTAATATCCTGGGCTGAAAATGTTGCCCCAGTCCTGACCGTATACTGATTCGGCTTCCTGATTCGGATAGAGGAACTAGTATTACTTAGCCCATCTTTCTGTCCAAAAAGTCCCTCAAATTTACGGTCGCAATGATTCGCCGCTGCAAGACTATTGGTAAAAATATCCAATGCCTCCAGCGTGATCATGTCATCTGTAAGAAATGCATTCGCCATTATTGGCTCCTATCGAAGAAGTAAGATTACCTGTTATGTAGCAATCTCTCCCGAGCGACCCTCCATTCAGCAACTGAGCTAATATCGGATGGTTCTCGATGTCTTGCTACGGTATTCGCACTACTCCCTACCGGCCTTATAGGAGGTTGCGCCTGACTTCTAACGAGACGAGGTGCTGGGCCGTTGGGTGCAGCACCGAATCCTGCTTCAATCCGACCGAGTTCGCGCATCGCGAGCATCGGGTGCAGCGCAGAAATGCGCCGAAAGTCATCCTCATTCGATGACAAATATTCCATCATATGCTTCGGGGACTCGCTATCAACGAGTAAGTCAGCAATCGCTGTCCCCCCGTCAGGCGTTTCTCCCTCTTGCAGCGACATCGCTGGTCGTAGGTTCAGGACTTCAGGATTAATCCGAGTGAGGAAATCTGGATCATCTGATGTCGAACTCTCTAACTTATTTGCAAAATTAGACGCACGTTCTTCTTGTCTCGACTTAATTTCTTCCTGTTCTCGGTAGTTATTTGCGTAGGCAATCGCTTCCCCAACCTCTTGCCTCGCTGCCCATCTCGCTTTCGCCGCAATAAAGTCCCCATATTCTTGATAGTCAGACTCTGAGGGGCCATTATCAACAGTCGCTGCCTCCTTGGCGGCTGGGACGGCTGGGACGGCTTTATCGGGAGCCGGAGGAGTCGCTGACTGGAGCGATGAAAGCTGCTCTCGTAGAGAGTTCGCCTCTTTTCTCGCCTCTTCCCGTTCCCAGACAACCTTATCTATCCGCTGCTTTGTCGTTTTATTCTTCGCAGCGCGAGGGGGAGTCTTTTCTTTTGGCGCAGCCTGAACATCTTCTGCGGGAGGCACCTCTTTCGGAATCGGTTCTGGCTCAAAAGGTCGGACCTCATCAACAAATCGAGATTCGGCGCTATCCACAATAAGCGCATCTCTGATCTTATTGTAGTCAGACAGCGTTGAGATGTTATCGGCAGCTTCAGCAGCATCCGCTGACGTTGAACTGTCGATTGTTGGCTCTTCCATGTCTCTCCCAACTACCAAGGACGTTTTACGATAATGGACGCAGAGACTTCAAGTCGATCTGCGGCCTTGAGTCCACCACGGTCTAATACATCTCTTGCCGCCCCAAGAACCACTGACTCTGAAGACGCATCTAAAAGTTTCTCTAAAGCATCGACAGCATTTCCGGTCAGTCCCCTCAGTCTCATATCTGCCATCTCAATCGCAAGTTGCGCTTTCTCTAGGGCAATAGGGGTCTTGCCTCCATGCATCATACACGTACGTTGACCTTTCATCGCCCAACGACGGCATGTCTTCTGACTTCGTTTGCTTTTCGCCGTGCATTGTCTCGGTCCCCGTTTCGTCTCTGGGACAACAACTTCGGCTTCGACGAGAGACTCCGTCATCGTCTAGTCATCCTCGGACTTTTCCTAGGAGAAGGCATCGATGGGGCTGGCCTATTTACCTTCGCTGGAACTGGAGTATTGATTCTCGCCATTCTGTTCCTAATCGCTTGCGGATCTTTCCGTTCTTCAGGGGAAAGGCTATCAAAAACCTTTCGCATCACCTGACGAGAGCGTTGGTCTTTTTCTCCTCCCGGCATAGGTCGGCGCTTCGTTCTCGCTTTGCGTTCGTTTACATCACATGACGCCTGTTTGTATACGTTAGGATTCATCGCTCTTAGAATCTTTCTGGGTCTATAGAGATAGGAGTCGCCCCATCTAATGGAAGTTCCACATCCACCACGACTTCCGTTTGAGGATGCTCTTCTCGATCTCTTATGATATCTATTTCAGCCGCCGCTTTGTCCTTCACGATTGACCCTTCGACCTTCACCGCCTCAAGCTCTTTCGCATGAGCCGCTTTCATCGCTTCTGCGTGTTGGCTCGAAAGGATATGCGCTGATGATATGTCACGAGCATGTCGCTGTTTCATATCCAGTATCATTTGCTCCTGGCTACCCTTCCCCTCTAATACGGCACCTTTCGCCATGGCTCGTATTTCTTCCACACTCAACGCATTCGCATCTTTCATCGATTGGAGGTGGACTTGAAGGTCAGCCTTGCCTTGCGCGATAGCCGCCTGTGCGGCCCACTTCGCCTGATCCGTCTTAATATATTCTGTCGCCTTGCCTAGCTCTTCTTGTAGCTGTTGCCCCTGCTGTTCAAGTTGCTGGATATGCGACTGCATCGCATCAGTATTATCGCCATCGGAATCATCAAGGTAAGGCATTGAGTGATTCCGTTCTTTCTTAAGTAACTCTGAAATCTCCACCGACCCTGGAAAGTCTCGATATTTGAAATAAAGGGGGCCGATAAGCGGAAGAAGCCCAGGATTCGATTGTAGTATCTGTCCGATCTCAGACGCACCTTCGTCAAGCCTCGACTGGAACGACCGACCCACACTGACTGAGACACCATATGTCCCTTTCTTGAGATCGTAATTTGTGATTTCTCTCGCTGAAGGCATCTCCGTCCCAGGCATCTGAACCCTCGGCATCGGAATGTCTGGCATCGGCATTCCAGGAGGCATTCCAGGAGGCATCCCAGGAGGCATCCCAGGAGGTATTCCCGGAGGAATCCCCGGAGGCATCATCCCCGGAGGCATAGGCATCGGAGCTTTTGTCTCTTTATTAATCGTAAATGGAGCATTCAAAAGGACCGCGCTACTATCGTCCTCTCCGCTGACTAACTGCACGACCCTCCCTGGTCGGTCATAAACCGTAGGAATAAGATCCAGGATGACCTTGGCTTCATACGTCATTGAAATAGCTGAAAGATTTTCCAGGTAGTGACTTGTCCCCGCGTCTGATTGTTGCTGAAGCGCCATCACCGCTCGTCCACTTCTGTCAGAGCCACTTTTCCCAAGGCTCGGGTCAAAAATGGAGGTAGTTGCCTGGATATACTGGTCTGCTTGCTGAAGCAGTTGCATCGAGACGCTTAATCGGCTCCCGTCGATAGGCACTCGTTGAGGAAGAGGGGCGATAACACCGCCAATCATCTCCCTTTTCACTTTCAATGTCGCAAAGTTCCTGGTATTCGACTCCTGCCACATCTTCTCGTTCCCCTCATCCTGGCCTTCATACATTAACCAGGGGGCGCGAGGTTCTAAGGCTCCGATTTCAACAGCATTACTGGCCGCGTAGTTATACAGGCGTTGTCCGTCTTTCGCCGGTCCAATCATGCCCACAAAGTAACGGTCATCGTCAAAAGGCTGTAATTCTCGGCCAATCACCGGAATAATCGGAATGTATTTACCATTCCACGTTTGAGGCGCAGAGATTTCTTCAATGCCGTTCATCACCGACCATGTGACTGTCGGCACATTGATCACTCTTTGCTTGCCTCCCTCTAATACGACCATCCACTCCTCAAGCTCGTCAAGGAATGCGTATTCTCCGCTTTCTAGTTCAACCCATGTCCGTTCTGTATAGGTTTTTCTAAAATATTCAGCGACAAGCACGGCATTTTTTTCTGACCCGCTGATTTGGACCCAATTCGGCATGTCCACTTCGGCAGCGAGGGACATCAGTCCTTCGTTATCGTATCCCGCAAGCGCCGAATCCTTATATTCACGCTTATAGCGGTCGAAAGGAATCCATGAGCAGCAAAAAGCGAACTCTCCATCGCTCCAATCTGGCATCTGGGCTGATGGGTCGAGATATACGTTCTCTTGGTAGAGAATGCGTTCGAGGACAATCTTCTGGTCGAACTGATCGTCACTCTCGTCGTCATAGACAGTATTGACACGATAAAAGCCAAGCCCTGCTTTTACTGCGCGGTCAAACGCCCATCCTCTCGCGATATTGGCCCGACTATCGCGTTCGATTGATCGATAGAGACCTTGAATCATCTTTGCGGTCTCTAAATCGGCATCTGGACTCACGGGATGAATCTGAACGCCTAAGTGGGCGGTGCGTTGTTGATTTACGATAAGCTGGATAGGCTGGTCGAGTTTCGAGATGCTAAGAATAGGCCGTGCGGAGATATTTTGAGACGAATCAGAGGACCGACTCGCTCTCGCATCCGGAGACCATTGCTTTTCTGGGACTTGAAACTCTAAGTCTTCATGCTCTCGTATCCGTTGCTTGCTGTAGGCATCAAGACTTAGCCTGAATCGTCTATGTGCTTCTGAGAGAACAGCGTTGTCTTTCATGACCAACTCCATTCACCTGTCGAAACATTCATTGAGTCAATCGTGAACGCTTCAGGCTTCTTCACCTTTGGTAATGTGTGTCTCACTGCCAACCCTCTAAAGGCATCTGCCGCATGAGAACTCCAGTCGTGGACGGGTGTGGCTCGGAACTCCCCAAGACGGGAGTTGTAGTCTCGTCGGTAATGCTGAAGTGCTTCCACTAATGGCTGCGTCTTCTTCGCATCAAACCAACACCGTGACCATAAGAGTCGAGCGGCATGGATTCCATCCTCTACCTCACTACTCCCGCCAGTGACCCGAGGCGTTACTTGAAAATTCAATCCAAATCCTGCGGCCACTTCTAGCCGACTTTTCCCTGTCCCAAGCTCTCTCACGGCTATGTCGTGAGGTGCCCAATGCGTCCCATAGGTATACGCCCGAGTCGAGAGGACATTCGCATAATACTGTAATCCTTCTCCACTTGCCTCGACAAAGTCAATAAGACGCACTTCTCCAGACCTGAGCGATTGGCTAAAGATAATAGATGTCGCATCGCCCATGCCCAAATCCCAGTCAGTATCAACGGGCAATGATGGGTCGTATGGCACCGGGCAAATACGGTCTTCTGACCTAGCTTTCTCTAACTGTGCGGAATAGATAGCCCCTTTCACTGCGGCTTCAAATGAGCATTCAAACTCGCACTGATACTCATCCGGCGTCATGACGTTCCTTGCCGCCTCTAATTCGCTCTCTTCAATTAACTTTGTCGCGGAGACCGGAAAGGTCAGCAGTGCCCAATCCTTATTCGAGACAGCCGTCTGTGCTGCATCGTAAAACTGGTTCTTCCCGTTTGGTGTCCCGAGGAAGAGCGCCCAACCCTTCCGATCAGTCAAGGCTGGTCGCACAACCTCCGAAAAGACATTTGCTGGCTGGAGACCGAACTCGTCAAAGACGACGCCATCGAAAAAGAGTCCACGGAGCGCGTCAGGATTATCTGCGCCAAAGAGTTGTAGTCTCGCCCCATTCGGGAAATTAACAATCAAGTCGCTCTCTCGATGCACCACCCCAGGCAGTGGCGTCGTATACGCTTTCACATAATCCCACGCAATAAGCTTGGCCTGACGATAGGTTGGGGCAATATAGGCGTATCTTGGTCGCTCAAGTGTGGCTTCTAGGGCCGAGAAGATTAAATGATTGATGGCACAGACCGTCTTCCCCATGCGTCGATGGCAAACCGCCACCACCCACCGATGCTTGGTCAGCGCCTGATGAAGGGCTAATTGCTGTGGCCGTGGCGTATATCCGAGGTCAATTGCGGGGGACATTATGTGTCCTACTTATACAGATTAGGGCATTAATGGGGTCTATAGACGCGATCAGGATGTCTATAGACGCGACTTACCTGGTTTTGTTCTTCTCCGCTCGACCGTCTCTCGTCAGGCATTATGAATCAGCCTTATCGTCGTGGCCGTGGGGGTCCGGCGAAGAGCGGACCACCCAAAACGTCTGAGAGCGCCTTTGAATAAGCTGTGGCATGAGCCGGTGTATCAAAAATCCCTAAATGCTCCCCTGTTCTCTCGTATTGCTGAATAGCCGCCTCAAAGTCATGCTTTTTCCCGCCAAAAATCGTGGGGATAAGCACCTCTCTCCCCTGGTCATCCTCAAAACTCATGGACTGCACCGTGCCTGTGCGACCGTCCCCTAACGACACCGATGGTCGGCCAACATGGTCAATATTCCCAGCCTCTATCATCCCACTAGCATGTAGATTCCGCGGAACCCCAGGAACGCTCGGGGCTGATGCCCGAGACGCATGCTCTTTCATCAAGTCAATCAGTGTATTTTGCGCCATTATGAATCAGCCTTATACGGACTCTCGGTCCACCCCTCAATCGGGAGGCAGTCGCAGTCATGGACATGCGTCTGATGCCTCACGCACCAGTAGTTCTCACAGTCCTGACAGGGTATCCAGGTGGCGGCCATCAGCCGACGTATCTCGCCATAGACATCTTTCGCCATTATGAATCAGCCTTATACAGACTCTCGGTCCAGTCCTTCACAAAGCGAGACGATGTGCGCGGGAGATACCTCGGCTCATGCTTCATCGCAGACCCCATCTCCAAACATTCGTCACACATCCCCCTCATGTCTTCAAGGTCAAGGCTCTGCTGAAACGCATCAATCGTTGACCCACACCCCTCACAAGACAAGTATCGGCTTCTCACTGAGGCAATACCACGGTACTGCCCCCTCGTAAGATCACCCCACCGCGTTCGTACCTGTTCCCATAAACGTGGGATATGTTCGATAGCCGGTCTCGCCTTTTTCGCCATGACGACCCTCCCATCATAAACAATTTTACCGGGGCATTGAGGGAACAGCGCCTAATAAATAAACACGAGACTCCAATACGTCAATCTCTATTTGTTGCCTCTTTGCCTGTGCTTCCAAAAATTCAAGTTTCGTATTCTGAATATGATCACTACTAATCGGAGCATCCTGACTCTCAAACATCTGCTCCTCTATGCGCCCAATCTGAGACGCCGCCGCCGCACTCGCATTCTCTAATGTCGAAATACGGGCATCAAACTGGGAATACGCCCAGACCCCCAAGATAATCGCCGTCAGTATCTGAATTAGAAACGACAGGCTAAAAGACACACCCGCTGATTCACGTAATTTCACAGTCTCTCCCCTCCCCAGACACTCCACCCACCTGTTCTACCCGTCCAGGTGTCCGCCACCCCTATATTCATTGGCTGATCCTGCAATATCAGACCGTCCGTTAACCTACCTTCGGGACGGGTTGTAAGTGTCCGTTTCACCCCATTTTCATTGGGCTTGGGACACCCGGACACCTTGTCACCAAGGAGACGCCCATATACAAGCCCTTGCGCTCCTTCTCACTCGCTGGTCGCGGGGGTCATGTTCGTGACGCCTATGATACCTATGGGTTTTTATTAGCCTTTTCCCATAGGCGTCATAGATATCACTCAATCAATGGCGTCGGCCCCACCCCCCACGAAGCGTCAAACCGTCAAGCAGTCAATAAAGACGGGCCGTAGTGACTGACGCTTTGACGGATCAGGGGTTGCACGGTTGCACTGCCATCAGGGGGGCAAGAAGGAATAGATACCACTCATCACATTCCCACACATCACAACGAGAAGAACATCACAGCAAATACCCACAATACAATCAACACCAGCGCCGACTCCAAGAGTGTCTTGACCTCTTCCATCTCACACCCCACACACGCTATATCGTATTTATCACATCTTGCTGTATTAGGTTTACCACAAAACGAAATTTGGGAAATATAAATTCCGGTTGTGTATATACAGATGTTGGACCCCGCTTTGGTTTTACTTTTTTTTGAAAGATTTCACTAAAAAGGATGAGGGTGGGGTAGGAGTAGCCAGGTCTGCTAATAGCGTCCACCAGGCCCAGGCTAGACCCAGGCTAGGCCCAGGCCCAGGCTAGGTCGGACCAGGCTAGGTCTAGCGCGACCTGGTCGGTCACCGGCTGCGACCTGGTCGGTCACCGGCTGCGACCTGGTCGGGTGGCCCAGAAGCAGCAGGCCGTGCACAGGAAACGCCTACATATCGCCACCTGGCGCGTCCTGGACGGCAGGCGGACACAGGCGCCTTGTCAGTCTTCGATGTAACTATTATTGGCGACATCAAGATAGTTTACTGGGATTCACGCTATCTGTGGTATCATAGTGGTATTAGATAGTGCAGGTGAATATGACTAACACAAATACACACTCCCGATCAGGTCAGGGTAGGAAGTTTGTTAGAGATAGTTTAAGACTAGCGATCTATAATGCAGATCGATGGTCTTGCTACTACTGCGCTAGGACATGCGGGCCTAACCTTACGAACGAGAATCGTGACCAAGCCACACTTGATCACATAGTAGCGCGTTCAATCAGCATGAACGGCGAAACTGGCAAGCCTGACAATCGGCCTGACAACCTAGTCACATGCTGCAGACGCTGCAACACTCGATACAAGGATCAGAAATCCCAGACGCTAATCGACAAGGCTCTTGCCTACGCTAGGGCAAGAATACTCAACCGCAAGAATTCAAACACTGTCCTAAAGTCAACAGGTCACTCTTGGCGCCAAGCGTGCCTAGTCAGTCACGCGGATACCATGAGCGGGTAGCAACCATGAGCACTACTGGCATGGTGGACGCCTGAGCGTTGAACGGCTGGCCCTCAGGCTAGATACGGAGCGCGGCCCGGATTCACCGGCGCCCGATTAACTTAAAGGAGAACATCATGGCGAAGAAGATCACTGCCACTACACCGGTTGGAGTATTCACGCGGAGAACCGATCGCACTTACAGCCATGTCATCGTCCAGCATACGACCGCTGTCGATCTAGAGGATGACCGTCTGGACACGATCGAACGTCTGACGGGGTCGGTGCCGAGATGGCGGAAACATGTCGAGTTGAACGACTACGCTTATGGTGACGCGGCGTGGAACCTCGCAAGGACCGAAGAAGCACTTGCGAAGGTGCCATCAACCCCCATTACTGAAGACGGCTATAAGGCTATCTCGTGGGTAGGCCGACCAGACCTACTCGCGGCGAGGCTGAACGGAAGACAGGACTGCACCGCCTACCCAGTTGATGCGTAGACTCGCACACCACGTCGAAACGCGCCGACTGGCGCGTCCATCGGATACGGCGAACCGATGCTGATGAGACAGCCACAAGAAAGGGACATGGAGCCAACAAGATGGATAGGATCGAAAGAATCTTAGACGCAGAATGGGACGCGGCAAAATCTGATGCGGATCGCAGTTACTTGCGAGATGCGTTTGAAAGTCACTCGCTTAATTCCGAAGATCGACCCGTTTTAGTTACTAAGCTAAGCGAAAACGCGGTCGATGACGTGCTGTGGGTAATCGAAGGCGTAGACGGTAGCGTCTTAGCTTACGGGAAATCGTGGGTGCTGTTTGAGGATGTGCATGGCGTAAAAGACGTTTATAGCCACCTCAGCACTCTAGAAGATCGGCGACTGGACTCCGCACTGTGCAATATCACGATAGATGTCACTCCGCATATGGAAAAATTTGTAGAGAGTTCCATAGCGAAAGCCTACAAAATACTTGGCAAGAGACTACAAACGGCAATAAAGGGGTAACAGAATATGACTAAGCAAAAACAGATACACCGGGATCTACTAGCAGAGTCTAGCTACACGCCTAACGGAACAATGATCACCTGCAACAATCATGTGATGCGTAGAAATTTTAGGCTATACATAGACGGGAGCTATAGGGGTCAGGCTCACTACATGCAGAACTGCGATCTTTTGCGGGAGATCAAGACACAACCACGCAAGCTTAGATCGTTCGTTATCCGTAATTTCTTAGAACTGATCGCGTCCGATTTCGAGTCCTCATACTCGACGGCTCAACGTGCTGTCGTGTCAGCATTCCCGGCGTCAGAGCTGGAGAAACTCAACGCAGCATTAATCGAGGATGCGCTCGACCTTATTGCTGACTAGCGCATGGTGGACGATTTTGGAGGTAAAACTATGAAGCTCAAAGACGGACACGGACCGAGCGGTAGCGACAGTAGGCGCCGAGCATTGGAATTGGCGGGATTTGCAAACGCGGTACTAAAAATCCTCGAATTTAATAAGCGTATTACACAAACCGACTGCTCAATAATCGCTGGAGAGATATCTCGCGCGGCTATAGATTGGAGACTAGCCAAATTCGACACGGACGGGGAATTCATAGGCATCGACAGGCGAGATCAATAGGAGGATAGCTACGACATGCAGAAACTAACGTTCTCAATAGCGAACGCTAAAATAAGGCAATTAAGCAAAGTCCCAGGATTGAAGCGATTCCTGGGAAACGAGCGCAAGATATACAGCCTAGATCTTCTATCAGGCTGGACTTGTCCAGCGGCGAAGGACTGCAAGGCGCGGGTAGTCGTAGCTGCGGACGGTAAGCGGAGGATTGAGGATAGCAAGGAATCGATATACAGATGTTTCTCAGCCTCACAAGAAGGCGTCTATGGAAACACGTATAACTCCAGGAAACGCAACTTCGACGCGCTCAGAGGGCTAAACACCTCCGACATGGTGGACGCTATTGGTCAGGATTTGCCAGTACGAGCAGGAATTATCCGACTCCACGTAGCTGGTGATTTCTTCAATGCCGCATATTTTAGAGCGTGGTGCAATGTCGCGAGGCTACATCCCGATAAGCTATTTTACGCTTATACCAAATCGCTGAACTTTTGGGTACAAGGCGCGACACCTCCAGAGAACCTCGTACTAACAGCATCGTACGGAGGGACGCACGACGCCCTGATCAGAAAACATAGATTAAGGTTTGCGCGGGTGATTATGAGCAAGGCGCAAGCTGGCAAGCTCGAAATAGATCACGATGATAGTCACGCCGCAGACCCTGCACGCCGTCGTCGTTCGTTCGCGTTGCTGTTGCACGGAGTGCAGCCTAAAGGGAGCGAAGCAGCCGTAGCACTGAAGGCGCTAAACGGTGCAGGCTCATACACTAGAGATAATTATTAATCTGGTCTGGTCTAGTCTAGTCTAGTCTAGTCTTGTCTAGGGAGACATTGTCGGGATAGTGTCGGGAGAGTGTCTGGAGAGTGTCTGGAGAGTGTCTGGACAAAAAATACGCATACGAAAGGAAAGTAGCGAGAACTATGGTGAATCTTACGTTTAAGATAAACGGCAGTGAAGAAGTCGCAAAAAAATCAAAGCTAGGTTTTGACGAGATATATGTCTCAAGTCAGAGCCTAGCTAGTGTCGAGCTTACATCAAAATTCGTAAACGCTCATCGCTACAACTTGCATTGTCTAGTCAAAAACCGTTTTAAGAACGACCCCACCACCGTCGAATACGAAACGATTAAAGAGTCAGACCTCCAGGCTGAAATCCACAGCGGAATCTACGTGCTCGATTGTTGGTTTCTTGACGTAAAGGGATCAGACACTGAGACCGATACTGCGGTCGATAACCATGTTCACAGCGACCAAGACTGGCAAGATAAAATCGATCTCTTCGCGACAGCACTACTCGTCCACTTACGCAAGATCACGGCTGACGGTAAAGATACGTGCATGCCGCTGGTCGTAGACGTTTGTTCGAGAGCTATGGCTACTGTCCTACATGTCTCTGGCTTGAGTCTAGAAACAGCAATTAAGAGGCTCGAAGAAGAGCACCAGCTAATGCGAGACGACGATGATGTCTCAAAAGGCGCAGCAGTCAATAACGGCCCGATCCATTGAGGGAGGCACTATGCACAGATTACCCGACTACAACCTAGACCCGCCCGAAGACCCACCAGAATGCTTTGAATGCGGTGCGAGATTGAGCGGACAGCAATTCTCAGAATGTAAGACGTGTGGATGGCAACCTGATGAACCAGATTGGTCAATGCTGCTGGAAGATGTTCAGGAATGATCAGAACAATAGCCGAATCGTTCGCGATGCTGTTGATAGCTTGGGTTTTCGCAGTTCTTTTGTTTTTAATTTGAAGGGGACAAACATGACAAAACAACACTTAGATACTGGTGAATGGTTCGACGAGGATACGGCAAGGATTTGGAACGAAAATACTGACTGGGACGGCAGTAATCATGTCAGCTCTGTCACCGGGTCGCAGTGGGAGCACGAGCGACTCTATCGAACGGTCCACGGCACTTGGGTCTTAGGGCAGTGGTCGCAAGTCGGAGAAGGCGCAGAGACATTTAGGACAATCGATCCAGACAGCGCGGCGCGGTGGTTGATCCGATGTGACCGTGAATTGCCGTTTGATCTGTTAGAAATAGAATCCGCGCTGGAAGTGTGAACACACATGGTGGACGACAACCAGAGCATTCCATGCTAAACTAGCGGTAACCATCCATAGCGATACGACACGTTTTTAAGGGAAGGGACTAATGGCAAAATCACCACTTGAATCTAACAACAACAAGAGCCTTGTCACAAAACTAACAGAGGTTCAGGCGCTCATATTGAACGTGAGCAAAACCGGGTATAACGACTTTCAAAAATACAGCTATGCAGAAGAGCGGTCGATTGTCGAATCGTGCAGGCTAGCTTTAGCCGAACGGCACATCATGATCTTACCCAGTATTCTCGATGTGAATAGAGCAGGAGACCTCACAACAATCCAGACAAGCTACCGAATAGTTGATGGAGACTCAGGCGAAGAGTTCACACTCGGGTGGGCCGGAACCGGCTCAGATAAGCAGGACAAGGGCTTGCCTAAGGCGATCACGACTAGTCATAAATACCTACTTCTCAAACTGTTCATGATCCCGACGGGTGAGAGTGGGATAGCTGACGATATCGAACACAACGCACATAACCAGCCAGTTGGCGTGGAGACAGTCAAGGATATGTCTCATCAAGTGCCAGAACTACTCACCATCGCAGAGAAACACGGCACAGGGGGCCTGCGTGACGCATGGGGTAAGACGAAATACGAAAGCTACCGGTTGTGGGTTAAGTCCACGGCTGAGGGCGCAGCCGCTCACGCAGCGACAAAGAAAGTCGCGGCGAAGACGACTAAATCTGTCAAAGAGTCAATCGAGCAGCTAGGCCATGACGTTTTTGGGGCAGTGGACTCATAGTGGATCCGTTAACAATCACGGTCCACACTGACGTAGATCAACGATCTGCGGAATGGCACCATAGCTACCGCGCTGGGCGAGTAGGCGGGTCCGAAGCCAAGATTGTGGTGTCAGGTAAGACTGGGAATGAAACAGCCGCAAAGCGCGATCTGCGAACGATTAAGGCGCTGGAACAGTGCGGCATACAGCAGCCGGTGCAGAGCTATATGTCGGCTGACATGCAACGTGGTGTAGAGCGGGAGGCGGGGGCTAGAGCCGGATTCGAATTTCTTACCGGATGCATGGTGGACGAAGTTGGGTATGTTAGCTGTAACAGTATCAGCGCAGGGTGCTCACCTGATGGCCTCATTGGTGAAATGCTCGATGAAAAGATATCAGGTGTTCTAGAAATTAAATGCCCGAGGCCAGCTAATCACTGGAAGTCGATACGGCTAGGGGCAAAGGGGTTGGCTGGGATACCAACGATTCACCACCCTCAGATACTGCACACATTGGCGATAACTGGTCGCGAGTGTCTCGCATTTTGCAGCTACGCGCCAGAAATGGGAATCGAACTCGAACTCTACATACGTTACGTGTTTGCCTGTGATTTAGATGTTAAGGAAAGAATAAACAAGTATATGGTCACACTGACTCGGTTTCTCGAAGAGATCGACAAAGAGGCTGAAGAAATAAAACTCGCCATAAAAGGCATCAACAGCCCACCCGTGCAACCGCAAAAGGAGAAGATATGTCTGACTTGAAAAGCAAACGCCTTGGTGGACTTTGGAAAAAGGTAACACCCGCCGGAAAGACATTATGGTCTGGGAACTTTAAGGTTCAAGATATAAATGATGCCTTAGCGCATGTCTCTCCACATGATGCAGACGTGCAAATAACGCTCTGGGAAAACAGTGAAGAAGACAAACACCGTGCTAATTCACCTGACGGATCACTGGCCGTGGGCGAGAAGTGGCAAAAGCCGTCAGCGGATACGGAGCTAAATTCTAAGGATATCCCTTTTTAATGAGTAGGCGATTCACCGATGGCTACTGCGAAACCATGTCAGGAGATTGGCTGGGCGCACACCATCGCCACCATCTCACGTCAAAGGAGAGCATGTCATTAAACAGATGGGCAGTGAGAAGAGACGCGAACGAGGTTGACATCGTCAAGGCGTTAAAAGCGTTCGGGTTCAAAGTCGAGCGCCTCAGCAGGGTTGATTTGATGGTGTTAGCTTACGGGGAGGTCCACTTATTAGAAGTAAAGACCATGTCCGGCACACACACAAGCCATCAGCTACGGATGATTCGCGAGGGTTGGCCGATAAAGACCGTCACCACGATATCGGAAGCCATTAAAGCCGTCACGACTGAACGCAAGGACAACACATCCCATGAAATGGATACGCATAGAGACAACATTTGCATCTCATCGGTCGATTAAACGCATCCTGAATAACCCAGAGCTGGGACTCGCAGCCGTAGGCGCATTGGTCATCCTATGGACATGGGTAGCGACTTTCGGGCGAGACCCTGCTGACCCCGGACGAGCAGTAGACAGCGACGGTGAGCCTTTTCCGTTTGAGGATTTAGTAGTAGCGTCACAATTAAGCACTCAGAAATTCAAGCAGCTTATAGACGTGCTCGTCGCGACAAAAGGCGTAGACGTTGACGCTTGGTCCTATCGTAGCGAACTCAGGTTCCCTGGTATCTCTAGCAGAGCCGACGAATACACAAAGAAGCGTATGCAGCGCGATGGCGCCAAGGCGATTGCAACCGCTGGGACAATTAAGAATATTACACCTGAGCCTATTAATGCCCGTTTGGTCGAGGCCGGAAAACATATACCAGACAGCGATATAGACACACCGTTTGACTTGCAAGGCTCAGTGAGCGCCCCAGAGGCAGCGCCTTCAAAAACGATACACTTTGATGCCTTCTGGTCGCTTTATCCACGTCGCGAGAACAAGAAGAAAGCTAGAGCCGCGTGGTTGAAGCTCAAAGCCGAGAAAGACCCCCAACTATGCCTCGCCATTATGCAGGGACTGGAGTCGCAGGTAGCCGCATGGGATCTTGGGGGCAAAGATCCCGCATATATTTGCCACGCTGATCAGTTCATCAAGCACCAGCGATGGGAAGATGAGCCGATTCCACCGCCGAGTAAACCAAAGTCTATTGTGGAGATACAGTCCACGCGGGATAGATTCATGGGGAGGCACAAGGGATGACGCCGCAATATAGCTGGACTCTTACAAGAGACGAACCTGCGCGTTTCTTCGCTGCCTTTGCGTTTCTCGCTGCATCAAAACATGCATCATTGAAAGACGAAGAGATAGAGGTCGCTCATCAGGTCTTAGGTGACCTACCGATTGAGTCTGTCGAACGGGCTATGCGCTTACTATCGAAGCAAGCTGGAGATTACTTACCATCCACTGGCGATATATATGAAGTTGCTGACAACGATGCTGCTGAACTATTAGTCTCTCATCGGTCATCTGAAGTCGCGCAACTATCTGCTGGACGCATGACCGGAGGTAATGGACAGTCACACCCAGGGGTCGAAAGGCTTGCATTCATCGCTCAGTATGAAAAACTCAGCGGAAAAACACTCCCGTCTGGGCATGTATGGAAAACCGGCAAGGCAGACGAGGCGTCTTATTCGTGTCCAGATTGCCAGGACATCGGCTGGGTGAATCGTGACTGTTCAGAGTCAAACCAGTGCCGGTCATGTCGGTATAAGCGAAGGCTCTATGACCATACATACGTCGAACAGTGTATGTGCTTCGACATGAACCCTGTCCTGAGAGCGGCGAGGGCAGGGAACCGGCTCAAACTTCGTATTCGTGAGAACAGACGAAAAGCATAGATGGGGCGATTATGTATATGAAGCTACCCCCACCCTTCGATCCATCGCAAGCCTTTGGCGGGATGAGGTGGGATGACCGCACTGGGGTATGGGAACCGAAGCACCCAACCGCAGCAATAACGCCACATTTCGACGGGCCAACCTACGACGCAGAGAAAGACCACGCTCGACTCACCAGCCAACTGCAACGTGTCTCTCTTGTCATCAGCGACGGTCGATGGCACTCGCTCTTCCAACTGTCGAAGCTGACTGGAGACCCGGAGGGGTCTATCAGCGCGAGACTCAGAGACCTAAGAAAAGACAAGTTCGGCAGTCAGATTATTGAGCGTAAACGGAAGGGGAACACGTTTCTGTATCGGCTCGGAGTCCGTATTGCTGATAAAGATGGGCAGGTCTCATTGTTCTGAGTCGTGACAAAAAAAAGAGAGGCCCAGCACCACGACTGGACCCCTCTTGCGTTCAAGGACAAACGACGAAAGGAGTGTACCACAAAACCATGCCCTTTAAATCTCAAGCCCAAATGACCGCCGCCTTCGCCGGGTCAC
>Ga0209402_10002844_pt1 | contig 16946 bp, 18 predicted proteins | sample ArcticOcean_MG_C_3_FD_187437 | JGI IMG/M metagenome (GOLD analysis project Ga0209402, IMG submission 187437) | Marine microbial communities from western Arctic Ocean - ArcticOcean_MG_CB8_126 (SPAdes) (version 2) | ecosystem: Environmental > Aquatic > Marine > Oceanic | place: Arctic Ocean... | reverse complement strand
TTTATAAGGGGTAGAAAAAAGTCGGGATGAAAACCGGAGATACGCAGACCCCCATCCGAATCAAGGGAGTCCAATAAGCCTGTAATAGTGGCAATCGGAGAAAACTGTTTCACGTGAAACAGTTAAGGGGCAGATTTAAGATAGATAGATAGGACTCCTATATCTGCCGGACGGACACCCGCTATTCTTGAAGCCTGCCCAAGAGTTTCGGGTCTGACACGGCACAACTTTTCTCTAGATTCTGAAGAAAGATTAGGCAAGGAAGAATAGTCAAATAGACTAGGTATTAAAACATTCTCCATTTTTTTTAATTTACTTACTCGGGAATTTTCAATCTTTACATAACCCTCATATTTAATATCTGTTTCTGCAGTAAAAATGGCTTCTTGAGGATATTTAATTAAAAGATGTTTGCCTTGCCTACAATTATTAATTGTTTTTGTCGGGCGCTTTAGATAAGCCGTAAGAGAGATATTCTTATTATCTATACTTATCTTAATTTCATTACAATGGTTTTTAATTTCAGAGACAGCATTTTTAAAAGCAGTAAACTGTGCATACTGGCTTTCTTTAACCAAACCCAAGTCATATGCATTTTTTGTCAACCGCATCGCAGCATTATCAGCCCTCAGAGAAAGGCGGTATTCAGCGCTAGATGTGAACATGCGATAGGGTTCGTTTATATCTTTGGTGATCAAATCATCAATTAATACACCGATATACGCCATGTCTCTACCCAAAATCAGGGCATCCTTTTTCAGGAGTTTTAATCCGGCGTTTGCGCCAGCAATTAATCCTTGTGCAGCAGCCTCTTCATAACCAGACGTACCATTCATCTGTCCCGCAAAATATAAGCCCTGTATTTCTTTCGTCTCAAGGGTACTTTTTAATTGTGATGATGGAAAATAGTCATATTCGATGGCGTAACCCGGACGTATAAGTTGTACATCTTCAAGGCCAGAAATACTTCTAAGCGACTGTTCTTGAATATGCTTTGGCATACTAGTTGAAAAGCCGTTTACATAAATTTGATTTGAATTATGCCATTCAGGTTCAAGAAAAAGTTGATGTTTTCCCCTATCACTAAACCTCACTATTTTGTCTTCAATGCTGGGACAATAGCGCGGACCAACACCGGCAATTTTTCCAGAATACATAGCAGATTCATTTAAATTGTCTGCCAATATTTTGTGAACGTTCTTGTTTGTTTCCACAATATAACAGGGAATATTTTTTGGGTTAAAAGGACGCATAGTAAGCGTTGAAAACGGAACAGGAGACTCATCACCATCAGCCTTTTGTAAACCGCTCCAATTAATCGATGATGATAAAAGCCGGGGCGGCGTCCCAGTTTTCAAACGATTTACCTTAAAACCTTTATTAACAATGGCATCGGATAGCCCAATCACAGCCCTCTCTCCAAAGCGCCCCGCAGAATAACACTCTTTTCCTATATGTATTAATCCGTTTAAAAAGGTACCAGAACATACAATTAAGGCATCAGCATTTAATGTCCCCCCCTTTTTAAGAAGAACACTAGAAACAGACCCCTTATCAACAAAGAAATCAACAACCTCATCTTGTATAATAGATATATTTTTATGTGAAAAAAGTATTGATTGAATATAGTGTGCATATTGATGTTTATCAATTTGAGCCCTTGGCGACCAAACAGCGCGTCCTTTTGATTTATTGAGCATTTTAAATTGAATTCCACATGCATCTGAAGCCCGGGCCATGATACCACCTAATGCATCAATTTCTTTCACAAGGTGTCCCTTGCCAAGACCGCCGATGGCAGGATTACAACTCATTCTACCAACTGCATTTTTATCCATGGAGACGAGCAATGCTTTAATTCCAAGGTTTGCAACTGCCAATGCGGCTTCTATTCCCGCATGCCCACCCCCTACAATAACAACACTTTTAGTCTTCATTTGCCAACACAGAAATTAGAAAAAATATTTTGCACAACATCTTTATTGGGAATTTCTCCAACAACATCTTTAATGGCCACAACAAAACCATTCAGGGTTGATGCTACAATATCTGTTTCTATTCCCGCATCCAATTGATCAATAGCTTCATTTAAGCAAATTGCAGATTCTTCCAACAACCCTCTTTGACGCTGGGTTATCATAAAGCCATGTGTGTGGTCTGCAAGATTAATATTATCAAGAATATATGTTGAAATAGATGTTAATAACTTGTTTATTCCTATGTTTTCTTTAGAAGAAGTATAGATAATATTTTCATCAATTATCGAAGGAGATATTGTCAAATCACACTTTGACTTAACCAAAATATAATGATGTTGATATCTTTTCATAAATTCGGTTTTTATTAAAGCAGGGGGATTCTCATCATCAACCAATAAACATAAATCAGCTCGATCTAATTCAGAAATAGATTTTTCCACACCAAGGTTGTCAAGTTGCTTTTTAGACTCCCAAATACCAGCGGTATCAACAAGGCATACAGGCACACCCTCTAATTCAAACCAAGATTCAACCGTATCTCTGGTGGTGCCTGCTATTGGAGAGGTGATTGCTCTATCGTGACCCAGGATGGCATTGAACAAACTAGATTTGCCCGTGTTGGGGCGACCCAATATTATAATTCTGATACCAGTAAAGATTTTCTTTCCTATTACGGAAGAGCTAACAATTTGGGTTATTTGAACTTGAACATCTTCAAGCATTGAACGGATCGTTGAATAAGAGGTGAGGCTAATTTCATCTTCAGAAAAGTTCAATTCATTTTCTATAATTGAGAGTACATCAATTATCTTAGATTTGATTTCTACAAGCAATTTAGAGACTCTTCCTTCCAAATGATATAGACTCAATTCAGTAGAACGTGAAGCTTTGGAAGAAATGATTGCAGCAATGGATTCAGCCTGCAGTAAATCCATTTTTCCATTTAAAAACGAACGATATGAAAATTCACCTGGATGCGCTAGCCTTGCTCCGCCATCAATAGCTGCCTGTACAATTGAATTTTTAACAGCAGTTCCACCGTGACATGAAATTTCTATTATATCCTCACCGGTATAGCTACCCGGAGCTTTAAAATAGGTTACAACAACCTCATCAAGAATATGATTATTTTTTGGATGATAGAGCTTGGTAAACATGGCAAACCTGTCTTTAGGTTTTTTGTGGGTAAAGTCTTTATACAGCGGTCTTAAATCTTTTCCTGAAAGCCGTACCACAGCCAGCGCACCAATACCCGGAGGGGTGGCAATTGCTACAATGTTTTCTTGATCATAAGTTGACATTTCACGTGCAAAAGTTTATTGGTTGGCAAGCTTATTCTTAATGCTGCGCTGTTGGAAAAAACTCAACATATTATAAGCTGTATAATACAAATTAAGACCAGAAGGAAACGTATTAAAAAGTAGAATGAAAAACCCATTCATGAAATACATCACCGGCTTTTGACTTTTATCCATTGTAGCAGAGGACATGCGCATAGTAAGCATAAGAGTGGCACCCATAACGAGAGGCAGTATAGCCACACCGTCACCATAAATAGGAATAGAAAATGGGAGAGTAAAAACGACATCCGGCTTGGAAAGATCAGATATCCAGAGCATAAATGGTGCACCGCGAAACTCAATGGTGGTGCGAAAAACCATGAACAAAGCCCATAATAACGGCATCTGAAGCATAATAGGAAGACATCCCCCCAAGGGATTGACCTTATGTTTTTTATATAAGGCCATAGTCTCTTTATTAAGACGTTGGGGATCCCCTTTATATTTCGCTTGGACTTTTTTAATCTCAGGTTGAATCTTTTGCATGTTTTGACTGGATTCATAACTCTTTTTTGTGAGAGGACCTGTAATAAGCCTAACCAGCCCAGCAAACAACAACAACACGAGACCATAATTTAGGTTCAATTTATTGTGCATAAATTTTAAAACCCACAAAACACCCTTACTAATAGGGCGAATTGGAGCAAAGCCCCAATTCATTGAAGCATCAAGAGAGGCACCCGTTTGAGATAAAAAATCAACATCAAGGGGACCCAAATAAAGACTAGATGATATTGTTGATACATCTAAGGGATAACCAATGGAAGCATGATATATGGGAGTATGCTTTCGCAGTCCAAATTCAGTGCTATTCCCAGACAGGGTGGCGTATTTTCCAGCATTTCCAGCAATGATAGCCGACATGAAATATTTGGTTCGAATCGCAACCCAGTCTGTTTGTCCTGTATAGACCTCTCTATTTAAAATTTCATCAGGATTTGTGGATTGCAGATCTTCAATTTCTCCGGCTTGGCTGATAATTCCAGACCCATAGGTCACATCTTCATCTTCCTTTTCCTCGGTTGGGCGCATTCCACCATACCAGAGCAATTCAAGATTGTTAGAACTCTCCAAATTATCATAGTTAATTTCATAAAAATGTTCATTAATATATTTGTCTGCAGAAAAAGAAACGGTTTTTTTAATAATTGTTCTACCATTGGCATCATGCAGAGCATATTTTAATTCAAGGGAGCCATAATCAAGATAAATAGTGTCTTTCTGGTTTGTAAAATTTAATTTGGTAAATGGCTGGTTTAAAAAATTGTATCTATCATTGTTATCATCATAATCTGCCAAGCAGGGCATACAATTTGTTTCTGAGCTGATGATTAATGATACGGGAATGTTCTTTTGAAAAGAACCATCGTCATCATAGCCCCCAAGGTATTTTAATTCATCTGAATTTTCACCGGTTAAAAAATAATTTACAAAACTTCCGCCGGATTTATTGGTGAGCGTGGCAGTATATAAAGGCGTTACAATGGTAATATAAGATTCTTTACTATGGTCATTTGTAGAGAACTCGGTCGAGTTAGCTTTGAAAGAAGGTTGGGTACTATTTTGGGGCACAGACAACCTAAGATTTTCAGATTCCACAACCTCAATATTATCATTTGAGGACGGGCTAGTATTATAGCCCAACCATTCCAAATAAACGGGCTGAAGGATAATTATTAAGAAAATTAAACCGCCAGCAAGAATATATCGCAAGGTATCATTCATGGTACAGGATCATAACCTGTTGTTTTATATAGGGGATGGCATTTGCTAATACGCTTTATTGCCAGCCACCCTCCACCGATTACCCCGTGCTTTTCCAGGGCTTCAATCGTATAAGTAGAACAAGATGGAGTAAAACGACAAGCATCAGGCAGAAATCCGGAAATCACGATCTTATAAATTTTTATTAGAAGGACGAACAGTTGTTTAATTAGAGAGTTTATCATAAATGGAATTAAAGGATTCTTTAATAGAAATGTAGGTCACAGCTTGTCTTTTGGGACGTACAACCAATGTACAGCCAATATCCCTGTCAACAATTATAGATTTAAATATGGACCTACAGCGCCGTTTAAAGAGATTGCGTTGCACAGCATTCCCATATTTTTTTGATACGACAAGTCCCATTTCAGGCTTGGAGCTTTTGGTATATTTAAATGATAAATCCCCGAAATACAGGGATTTGGAGGTTTTCATTATTTTAGAAAACCCTGATGAAGAAAGCGAATATTTCAATTAAGCCGATATAGTCTTCCGACCTTTTTTACGCCGCCTTGCCAGCAGCGCGCGTCCAGCCTTCGTACTCATACGCTTTTTAAAACCGTGTTTATTTTTTCGTTTTCTATTGGTATATTTTATTGTGACCTTCATAATCAGTCCTTTATTAAACTATTTCAGCCTAGAAACTTAATAATAATTTCTATATCTAATAAACAATTTATTCTTGCCAATGTGCTTCAACAACAGTGCTTATCCCGCCCCGAGGATTAAAGCGGCCAATTACATTAATTTTTCGTGGTTTTGAAGCCTTACGAAAATCATCTAAAATCTTATTGGTTACATTTTCATGAAACATACCCAAGTTCCGAAAATTTTGGATATATAATTTAAGAGATTTCAACTCCACAATTAATTTATCAGGGATGTAATTGATTTCAATAGTAGCAAAATCAGGCTGACCTGTACGGGGGCAAACGCAGGTAAATTCAGGGATTGATATTTTGACATCATAATCTCTGTCAGCATATTCATTTTTTACCACTTCAAATTCTGAGTAAGTAGGGAGAGTGTCAGACATAAATAATTACACCTTCTCAACCATGGATTTTTTAATTGTTTCTACTCTGTGTCCAAGCAATTTTGGTGTGGCTTTTAAGAGAGACTCAACTCCAAATCCTTCAACACAAAATGAAGCCATAGCAGAGCCAACAATAATGGCTTCTAGAAAATCGGGTTCACTGGTTTGAGAGAGATATCCCATAAAACCGCCTGCAAAAGAATCACCAGCGCCAGTGGGATCTATCACTTGTTTGATGGGGAAAACGGGAATCGAATAACGGCTATCTCCCCGGGCCAAATAAGCACCATCTGCGCCTTTCTTAATTACAACAATCTCCGGACCGGCAGATAATAGATCGCTGGCAGCCTTGAAAATTTCTGACTGTCCTGTAAACTGTTCTGCTTCCTCGTGATTTATTAGCAATATTGTAGAAATCTTCAACACTTCTGTTAATATTTCAGGAAAAAGATCAATCCATAAATTCATAGTATCCGTTACAATATATTCTGCCGAGGGAGTTAATTTGGCTACAAATTTTTGTAAAGATGGGTGAATATTTCCTAGAAAGACCAGTGGAGATAAGCGGTCGGCTTCCTGAATGGAGGGTGTGAAATCCTCAAACACTCCAAGTTCTGTAAAGAGAGTATCCCTCACAGAATAATCATCGCTGTATTTACCACCCCAGCGGAAAGTTGAACCAGCTTCTACCAGTATATTATCCGTATTTATATTTCTTGAACGAAATAATTGCCAACCCTCTTCAGGAAAATCATTTCCCACTACACCCACCAATTTCACAGGTGCTAACAATCCTGCAGAAATAGAGAAATAGGTTGCTGAACCACCTAGGATATCTTGTCGATTCCCTCGCGGCGTTTCAAGTGTATCAAGCGCTATAGAACCTACTGCAAGTATTGTTTTTGGTTTATTCATAGGGCGTGAATATTAGCAATTTTATCTATCTTTATACAATGATGAAATCTGCCTTATATTTCAAATATGGGATATTTAGAATTTTGCTCAAATTGTGGCAAAAAAAATCAGTTTGGAGCGAAAGATGGCAATAGGCGTTATTATTGTTCACAATGCGGCACCATCCATTATGAAAATCCAAAACCTACTGCCACATTAATTTGTATAAGCGAGAATCAATTGTTATTGGTTAAAAGAGCCGTTGACCCCGGAAAAGGAATGTGGGGACTACCGGGAGGATTTATAGAAAAGGAGGAGACCCCTGAAATGGGCGCAGAAAGAGAACTTTTAGAAGAAACTAATTTAAAGGGAAGTGTAAGTAACTTGTTGGGTACATGCAGTCATTTTAATACCGTTTTTGGAGATATTCTATTGATTGGAATGGAAGTACAAATTGAAGACTGGTCAACATTAAAAGCGGGTGACGATGCCGCAGAAGCAGTCCTGTTTCCTTTAGATAACTTACCAACACTTGCATTTCTTAGCCATGAAAAAATTGTAAATATGTATAGACAAAAATCATTATCATGACGCAAAAACCAACTCAGAAAAACATTCTTATTATTCATGGACCTAATATGAATTTATTAGGACATAGAAAAATAGAAGCCAATCCTAATATCACTTTAGACAAACTAAACAGAATTTTACGCAAAGTTGCAAAAAGGCAGGAGGTTAATGTAAATATTTTTCAAACAAATGAAGAAGCCAGAGCGGCTACTATAGTACAAAGGCAACGCAACAAAATCTGTGGACTGCTACTTTTCCCCGGACCATGGCAAAAATCGGGTTATGTTTTAAAAGATACACTTGCACTGTTGTCCATCCCATTCATAACCATTTCATTGGGTGAAAAAGCAGAAGTGTTAAAAGGACTAATAAATATTGAAGAGGCAGATATTGATAAGGCAAGCGAATTGGCCTTTGCCCATCTTTTAGATTCAATTTAAATGTAATAGTTCAGGTAAATCAGCTACAGAATTGATAATATAGCTTGGTTTAATTTCAGATTGCTTTAGACTTGCTTCTCTATATTTTCCAGTTCTAACCAAAACGGACTGCATACCCACATTATTGGCACCGCCAATATCGCTATCAAGATCATCACCCAGCATATAAATAGATTGAAAAGGTAGCCCCCAATGTTTGACTGCCAGCTGAAATAAATGGGGATTGGGTTTACCAATGACCACCGCTTGCTTTTCGGTGGCAAATTCAAGAGCGGAAACAAAAGCGCCTAAATCCAAGGTTAAACCACTCCCTGAATGCCAATACCTGCTCTTATGTATTGCCACTATTGCGGCTCCATTGAGTATTTTTTTGAATAAAGAATTTAACAGGTCAAAGGTAAATAGATTGCCCATATCTCCCAATACAATAGCCTGTGGATTTTCAGCATGTAATTCAAAATCTGCAAAATCCTCTTCCATTTTTTTATCTGGAACCACTAAATCAATGGTTGTATATTCCATGTTTTTACAATATTCCACCGCAGCATGGGGAGCTGCAAAAACTTCATTAACCTCTAAGATTAAACCCATTGATTGAAGCTTGGTGACCAAATTCTTTTTCGTCATTCGGGTAGTATTGGTAATAAAACGAAAGGGGATATTATTTTCACGGAGGAGTTTGATAGATTCCTTCGCACCGGTAATTAGAGAATCACCCTGATAAATGACACCATCTAAATCGAAAAGTATCCCAATATCATTCATTGCAAAGAGATGCACAATCAAATACGCCAGTAAATAAAATTTTTGCAGGACCTTCACAGCTGGCAACCTCCCAATTTTTATCAAAAGTAAACAGGAGTTTTCCACCGGGAGAAATGGTAGTTATAGGGGAAGATAATCCAAGACTTTGAGACAGGTGAAATACCACAGCAGTTGAACCTGAAGAACAGGAGAGAACAAAATTTTCCACACCCTTTTCGTAAGTGCTAATATCTACTGTACCATCATCTTCCAAGTTATAAAAGTTTACATTAATACCCTGGGGCTGAAACAATTGATGAAGGCGAATTCGTCTTCCCAGATTAAGAACAGATACTTCCTCTAAATTATCTGACTCACAGACAAAATGACGGGCCCCGGTATCCACAATAAATCCTGCACAGCCTTCAGGCATGATTACTTCAGATTTATATACTGGTGTTCTCATACCCATAATTACCATTGCTTCATGGTTAATTTCAGACCAATGCACGCCAGCGCCTGTTTCAAATTTCAACTTTCGACTAGTTTTTCCGGTCCGATACATAAACATAGAAGCACATCTGGATCCATTAGCACAGAAGGTTTCCCAGGAACCGTCAGAATTATAATAATCAAGCAGAAAATCATTTTTTTCCGAAGGAGAAATTATAAAGAGACCATCGGCACCGATGCCAGTATGGCGGTTACATAAGCGTTGAATTATAGATACTTTTTCATCAACTTCAGGGAAGTTTTCTGATAAAATAAGAATAAAATCGTTTCCATTAGCATGGCATTTGGTAAAGGGTATTTTCATAAGTATATATTTTAAGTAAAGTTTTACTTTTTAAATTAACCACAAATGATCACAGATAAACACAAATAATAAAGGATCATATCCACAACTTTTCTAAATTGTTAGATCATTGATTTGGCGTTGAGGTATATAATTTCAAAAAGCTGCCCCACCAATGTAGTTTGTATATTTTGTTGGCGAGTTAAAAAAGCATGCTGAACAATCAGCATGCGGTGAGTGCAAATTCTTTTGAAAAAAGTATAATCATTAACATTAATGATTTTAATTTTATTCCATCTAATAAAGGGAATTAAATGAACTTTTCAAAAAGAGAAATAATTACCAGTTCCTGGAATATCTTAAAACCCAACTTGGGAATACTGGTTTTAGTCATTCTAACTATTTTTTGTCTTAACTTGTTTTTGGGCATAATACAAGATAGATTACTTGAAGACCTTACTCCTCAATCTATTCTGTTTACTGTGGCAGCTTCTTTATTTCAAATGGGGCTTAATCTGGGAATGTTGCGAATATATTTAAATTTAATACACAAACAAGATGGAGCTTTCCCCCAGTTAATTGGCAGCTTTTATTTATTAATACCCTACTTGACAGCATCGCTATTGGTTATATTAATTCTATTGGCAGCAGCCACACCGGGAATTGTACTCCTGCTTTCTTCAATTGCAATAGATATAGATACGCTGCCATCCATAGAATCATTTGGAAGCATGTCAATGTTTATTGCCGGGTTAATGATTATTATACCAATTGTATATATTTCTTTAAGACTCCAATTTTATGATTATTTTATAGTGGATGAAGAATGTGGAGTTGTTGAAGCAGTAAAGAAAAGCGCTGAAATAACTAAAGGCTATGTGATGGAATTATTTTTATTGGGAGCCGTAATGTCCATAATTATCCTGATTTCTATCATTCCTCTTGGGGTGGGATTATTAATTAGCGTTCCCCTGGCTATAATGGTCAACACCTATGTATATGAGAAGCTAAAGCGTCAACCTAAAGATTAATTAAAGAACCATTTTCATCAGATAATAATAAGGTTTCAATTCTCATAGCTATTTGTTTAGGGCTGACCCAATTGCCCTGGTTTGCATCGGGCATTTGATTTCTATTGGAGGGAGTATCAATAATACCGGGCAATAGGGCATTACAGGTAATTCCATTTCCATTTTCCAGGGCGATGATTTTGCTAAGCATGTGAACAGCCGCTTTGCTGGTGGAATAGGGTCCAGTGAGCGGCATACCATTTACAGCAGCCTGAGTACCCATATTTACAATTCTTCCCCATCCATTTTGCTTCATTTGTGGCAGGATTTGTTGACAGCAGTTAAGTGCGGTCATAAAATTTGTATTATACATATAACTCCAATCATCATGACATTCTTCTACATGTTTTCCCATTGTAAATCCACCAATAATATTTAGCCAGCAATGAATATCCCCCGCCTGACTGTTCACCCATTTGATTGCATTTTCAATAGAATAATGGTCCAGAGGGTCCATTGCGATAATAGCTGAATTATTTTCATTTTCCACATTTTCTTTAAGCTGCCTTACGGTACCAACTACAAAGGCAGTTCTGTTTGAAAAATAAGATATTAATTCTGAGGCAACGGTGCCATTTGCCCCTGTAATTACAACATTCATTTCATTTAACTTCATATGAGCCTCCTGATAATTCTTTAATTATTTTTTCAACCTCATTTTTAAGTCCATCAACTCCTAATTCCGAATATTCTGATACGCTAGTGGGAGCCCCAATAGCAATAGAAATTGGTCCGGGCTTCATCCACCACCTGTCTTTTGGTTTAAAATTATAAGCACCGGAAACTCCAACTGGCACAATGGCAGTATTAGTATTAATTGCCATATGGAACCCCCCTTTTTTAAATTCCTTCATTTTTCCATCTAATGTTCTGGTACCTTCGGGAAGAATGCCAATATGAATACCCTGTTTTAAAACATTTTCAGCTTTTTTAATACTTTCCAAAGCCGCTTGACGGTTATTTCGTTCGATTGGGATGGCTTGAATTCGATTTATAATGGAGGAAAAAATAGGTATTTTAAAATTTTCTACAGCCGTTATACCCGTCCAGGCACCTATTGGAATTAAAGGAAAAATGAACACATCAAGAAAGCTGGAATGATTCATCATGATTATATAGGTTCCGTCGGAGGGAAATTTTCCTCTAATTTCAGGCCAAATTAATAAAGAAGACATCATAAATCGACAACATTTTTTTACTGATTTGTAAAAAAGAGGCAGGAAAATAAAACCGGATATAATTAAAATAAAGGCAATACATATAAATGCCAAAAGTCCGCTTATATATAAAAACAATGATAATAATTGAAATTTCAGCATATACTCTCTTTAATAAATATTTTGTCAAACAGCTTGTGATTTGCTTTTGGGAAGGGAAGTAGCTTAATCTCTTCCGGATTAATCCATTTCCAATTATCACAACCCAGAGCTTTTGGGGCCCCATGTAAGTACTCACAGTTATATGCATCCATGGTGATTGAAAAATGGGTATATGCGTGATTAATCTGCTTTAGAAAGGAGGTTGGTTTTACCTCAACTCCCAACTCTTCCTTAATTTCCCGAATAATGCAATTTCTGGCATTTTCACCTTTTTCAATTTTACCACCAGGGAATTCCCACAAGCCACCTAATAGACCATTTTCTCGTCGTTTGGAAATTAATATTTTACCCTTATTCCAAATTATCCCCACTGCAATATTATAATGTGGTTTTTTGGCTGGTTTAACCTTAATTGGGAATTTATCAACAGAATTATTCACAAGTGCTTTGCAATATTGTGAAATTGGACATATAGTACAATGGGGGCTGTCTGATTTACAAATATCACGCCCTAAATCCATGACAGCTTGATTAAAATCACCGGGTCTTTCTATAGGAATATGGTTTTCAAAGTAATTAACAATGATCTTTAAATTTTTAGGATAGGGTATATCAACCATTTTCATACGAGCGGCAATTCGAATGGCATTTGCGTCTACTGCAGGAAGGGGACGCTGAAAAGCAATGGACATTACAGCCGCTGAAATATAGGGTCCCACCCCTGGCAATTTAGAAAACTCTTCAGGATTGGAAGGAATAATTCCACTCATGTTATCTACGATATTTTTACAGGATTTATGAAAATTTCGGGCGCGGCTATAATATCCTAAACCTTCCCATTGTTTTAATATCTGCTCCTGTGTGGCATTGGCTACGGACTGGATTGTGGGAAATTTTAGAATCCATTTTTCATAATAGGGTATTACTGTGCCAACCTGTGTTTGCTGCAACATCACCTCAGACAAATATATTTTATAGGGATCATTACAATTTCTCCAGGGTAAATTGCAACTACGGCCATCGTACCATGCAAGTAGTTGTTTTCCAACATTAGAATGACTATTCTTTGTCAAATTCATTCCTCCCGCAGACAATCCATTGCCCATACAAGTTTTTCTAACATTTCCGGTATATTTTGCTGATCATCTAAATCAATATATTTAAGCATTGCAAAATTCAAGTCTATGAGAGAATTTTCTATTTTTTCAACTTTCTCCTGCCCCGATTCTGTGAGATGTGCCATTAAAACTCTTTTATCGTATCCATCCTGTTTTCGGAGGACTAAACCCAATTGTGCCAATTTTTGAAAATTGCGCGTTAAAGTACTATTATCTAATCCAAGCTTATTGGCTAACCCGGACATTGAAATACCATCAGTTGGAATAGCAAGGAGGTGAAATGCTTGTGGAGCGGTAAGAAGATATTGTGACGCACATCGTCGGAATAGGGCATTATAATGCGTGGTTAAATCAGTAAGAAGTTCTGGTATATTCATTATTGTATATTACAACATTATTTAGTCTCCTGCAATAATTCTTCAATCATATTATGGGTAATTTGATCTAAATGAGTCACAATACGATGGGCAATGGATAGGTCTGATTCAGGCACAGATCCTGTTTTAGCAATGACCGACGCACCAGAAGCCAATGCAGACTGAATACCATTGAGAGAATCTTCAATAACAACCGTATTTATAGGAGAAACTTCAAGTTTGGACATCATGGCAAGGTATGGAGCAGGGTGCGGTTTATTTTTTTCCGTTTCATCACCAGAAATAATATTTTCAAATAAACTGTCTAAATCTATAAGTGTCTGCAGCCAATCTAAATTATGTCTTGGAGATGCGGTTACCAGCCCAATTTTGTAATGCTGTTTAACCATGGTATGTAGCCTATGAAACCCGGGCATGAAAGCCAAACTTTTCTTAAATTCCTCTCGGACGTACGCTCGACCTTTTTCCATAAAAATACTTTTATCTTCCGTAATTTTGTATCGTTCCATACTAAGGTCAAAGAAATCCTGTTCGGCACAGCCCCTAAATAACGCCCAATCTTCTTCAGGTATAGTAACTCCATATTCGCCAAATAATCGGATTTCAGCCTTGGTATAAAGGGGTTCGGTATCCAGAATGACACCGTCCATATCGAAAATAACAGCAAAATTAGTGGATTTCATTTAAGCGAATATAATAATTGACAATGATTATTGTATATTACAATTAGATCATCTCTAACAGCTTTGTTTACATTATGACCAATTATTGCTTGATGGTCAAAATTAAGGCGAGGCAGAGTAACCCAAGATCCTTTTTCAGCTGAGCCAGAGTATTGAGGCATATTAACATCCCCAATTGTTGTCATTGAAACCGTGTTACAAATCCCATCATTTTCATACCAACTGCTATCGGGTGCCTTTTCATCATTTCCTATAAGCATTCCAGTTGGCCAAAGATGAAATGACATTTTTTTATCAGGTTTATGTGCGGGTTCACCTTTTTTCTTTACAGTGGAAAAAGTGGGGATAGAAAAGTAATAGACATCTTTTTCAGCAAGGTAGTTGTTATTAAATTCTACAGCACCCGCAATAGATAAATCCCAAGTACAGAGATTTTTTTCATTACTCACAGGTGACTGGACAATTCGAGCATAATATTCTTTTATGGATTCATTTGGTCGTTTTTCCAAATTCCAATGCTCCAGATCAAAACTATATAATTCATCAATTTTTTCATTTTCAATTCCACCGAACCAAGGTGCTAAATTTAGAGCAAATGGAAAAACGTCCAGCATGATAGGTACCAAAGTAGTGCCATTATGTGGAGTAGAAATAGTGGTTACACTGCTGATCCAACCATTATATTGTTTTGAAAGCAGGGGGGAGCCTTCGCCAGTAATCGAGTTTTGTAATAACATCTCCAACATTTTTGCAGTAGAACCGCCCTGGCTATGGCCAATTAAATGCACAGGATGTTCCGCATCCCATTGAGGGTAAAATCCGGAATAGTTTTTACCTGATGGTTTTTGAATGATGCCGTGTTTTTCAGCCTTTTCATTACCATAATCAACCTGCCCACCTTTGATTTGGTAGAAGGCTTCTATGGCGCGATCCCAATTTGGAGAAATAGGTCCTACAGAAACAGTATATACTTCATAACCCGCGGATTTTAATTCAGTTTCTAAATCTGTTTTACCTCCCCAATAATAATATCCAGCCATTTCATCTCTTCCCCAGCCCAGAAATCCATGAATAAGTATAATGGGGTATGTATTCTGAGAAAACAGAATTCCAATATAACCGAGGCATATTAAAACAGGACTAAAGTAACGAATCATTTTTCCGAATTATCGAGAGCTTTAATTCGGTTTAAAACGGGGGGGTGGGAATAGCTGAGCCAAACCGTTAATTTATGAGGAGTTAAATTTCCCAAATTAGTGACGGTTAATTTTTTTAACCCTTCAATTAAATGCTTACCAGTACCGATGGCTGTTTTAGCGAAGGAATCTGCTTCAAATTCATGCTTACGGGAAATAGCATTTCCCACAAAAGACATAATTAATTCAATTGGTGAATACAGAATACTAAAAAAAAGAAGACTTGCGTAAATAGAGACATTTTCCATTTTGAAAGCGGCAAATAAAGCTTCATTATTAAGAAAGAGAGATAAAAGAAAAAACATTATCCCCGTTTGCATAACACCCATTATAATGCCCTTGATATTATGCTTCTTTTTATAATGCCCAACCTCATGCGCAATGATTGACAAAAGCTCATCTACACTATGTTTTTCTATAAGAGTATCAAATAAGGCAATACGCTTTGTCTTGCCCAATCCTGAAAAATAGGCATTGGACTTTGAAGATCTGCGAGAACCATCCATCACATCAATTCTGCTGATTGGAAAATTAACTTTTTCAGCAAAGGTATTAATTTTATCTTTAAGCTCTCCATCTTCCAAGGGCGTGAAGGTATTAAACATAGGCGCAATAAACAGAGTGAACAATGGCTGTATTAACACCAGAAAAGCAGATAAAAATATCCATGCGTACAACCATGCTAAATCTCCAAATCTATTAAAAAAGAATAGAATAAGAGAAAGGATTGGGCCGCCTAATATTATAAGAAGAAAATAGCTTTTGAGTTTATCCACAAGATATGTTTTCGGTGTGGTTTTATTAAACCCAAAATTTTCTTCTATTATAAAAGTACGGTATAATGAAAAAGGAGTGTTGATAATATCTTGAAAAAGAAATAAAATTCCAAAAAACAGAAGCCCCGTGACCATGGGTGAAAAAGCGAAATCCCGAAGCCATAAATCTACATTATTAAAAAGACCAAAAAGAATTACCATTAAAATAATGATAACATCAACAGCGGATGTGAGATATGAAAAACGGGTATTTTCCATTAGATATTCTTGAGATCGAGTATATTCACTGGCACTATAATATCCCCTAAATTCATTTGGTAAACTGGTGGAAATATTTTTCAGATCAAGATGATGGGAAAGATTAAAGAGTATAAATTCAAGGAGCAAAGCTCCAATAATTATGCAAAGATATATATTCATAAAATTTGGATGTAGGGGTTAATTAAAAGAGTAATGTTTTCGTACCGGCCTGGCAACTTTCCAGCGGCATTTCAGTCCTTTGGGAAAAACCACATAATCACCAGCGGAAAACCGGACAGTTTCAAATTCACTTTTCACTTCAACTTCTCCATCTAATAATAAACAAGATTCTTCATCAGAATATTCCCAATCAAATTCTGAAACTTCGCATGACCAAATGGGCCATGATAACACCCCCTGTTCTTCTATTTCTTTATCTGTAAGCTGTGAAATTGTAATATTCAAAAATTAAAATATTTTTATAAGAACAATCAGATTAACTAATAGTGAAAAATATTTCATTAAAGAGCCTGTACCCGCACCATTAGGGGTGGCCATTGATAGGGTTATCTTTTCCTCTTCCCATGATGATAAAGATTCATCA
>Ga0209402_10002840_pt1 | contig 16963 bp, 20 predicted proteins | sample ArcticOcean_MG_C_3_FD_187437 | JGI IMG/M metagenome (GOLD analysis project Ga0209402, IMG submission 187437) | Marine microbial communities from western Arctic Ocean - ArcticOcean_MG_CB8_126 (SPAdes) (version 2) | ecosystem: Environmental > Aquatic > Marine > Oceanic | place: Arctic Ocean... | reverse complement strand
CGTAGGGGGCGGGAGCAGACTGTAAATCTGTTGTCCGTAGAGGGCACCGTGAGTTCGACTCTCACTCTACCCTTAAAATAAAGAAGTAATAAATATGGTTTATGTACAATTCAATGATGATGGCGGTGTAATAGGACCTCTATCTGAAGAAACTGGAGACGGCATATTATATGCTTTAACTCGTATATATCTAGAGCACGATATATATACTGATGTAGAAATAATAGAAGACATATCTAACATTCCATCAAATAAAATATCTGCTCTTCCTGTAATGAGACCACAAGGATCTAACGAAAAATACATAAGTAATATATTTGCAAGAGGAGCAATAGTAAAAGTACGTACACCTTCTCATCCTTCATTTCTGAAGAATAGAACGTATTGGGTTGTAGGATATGTAGATGGATTGGTTAGTATACAATCAGATGATTATAAGACAAAAATCCTAGCAGAAGATATTGGTTACTTGACAGAAAAAGAATTAAAGGAGATGCATAATGCATAAGGTAACACCTAAAGTATTTTTAATAGGTGAGACTCGTATAGTAGAAGATGGATTGAATGATTACTTAGAACATATTGGTATTCCAGATTGGGCATCCGATGGTCCTAGTGATTCTGAGAAGCTCATTGAGTTCTATGGTCGTCTCTGTTACAGAAGCTTTGAACCTGGAATGAATGCTAATGTTACTCGTATACGTGAAGGTAACGATAAGTACATAGGTAACATACTTAATGTAGGACATGGATCGGTCATAGAGCACGCTATGTTGAACTTTGTGTTCGCAGATGTATCCAGAGTCCTAACTCATGAGTTAGTGCGTCACAGACAAGGTACGGCTATATCGCAAGAATCATTAAGGTTTGTTCGTCTTACTGAATTAGGTTTATGGGTACCCACATGTATTCAAGAGAATCCTGAAGCTGTAGCGTTGTTTGAAGAAACTTTCAAACACTTAGAGGGACTTCAACTCAAATTAGCAGAAACTTTTGATCTAGATAACATGAAAAACTTTGGTATTAAGAAAGTAATTACTTCTGCTATGCGTAGAATAGCACCAATAGGTTTAGTTACTACTATAGGATGGTCAGTTAATCCAAGAGCACTGAGACACATCATAGAGATGAGAACCAGTAGACATGCAGAAGAAGAGATACGTATTATCTTCTGTGAAGTAGCACGTATAGTTATTGAAAGATATCCTAATGTATTTAGTGGATATGATACAGAAGAAGTAGATGGCTTGTTAGAGTATACTACTAAAAATAGAAAAGTTTAATGCGACTAGCATGTCTGGGAGAAATCCCGTCTCGGATCTCGACAGTTTCCTACAACCTCAAATAAAGGAGTCATAACATGGCTACTGCAAGAAAAAAGTTATGGTATAGTAAAATTAAGTGGATGGAGTGACAAGATCTTTGATGCAATTAAGATGCATGGTAACAAGACCAGCTTAGTTGACTTGATAGAAAGAGCACAAATCTAGTCCGAGTGTATCCTAGGGTACCTATGAATATACTACGAAAGAGTTTCGCGCTTCTCGACTACAGATATTATCGAAGTCTCATGCATGAGCTAGATAATAAAAAAAGTGCAGAAAGGAAAACTAATGAAAAGAGCAAATAGTAAACCTATAAATTTAAATGAAAGGACTATAATATGTCTGATTCGGTATTCTTAAGTAACTCGTACGAAGCGCATACTCATCACATTTTGCAGTCACCACAATTTAATCAACGACCCATTATAATTAACGTAATTAGATTTGAAGAAGATACTGTCTCTGCATTCAGAGACTTCTTACAAGAAGCAAATGAAACCGGACAACCTAGAGTACAAGTCTATATAGATAGCTATGGTGGAGATGTATACTCCCTTATAGGGATGATGGAAGCAATGAGACACTCAAAGATACCTGTAGATACTATCTGTACGACTAAGGCTATGTCTGCGGGCGCTTGCTTGTTCTCTATGGGTGACATGAGATACATTAGTCCAGAAGGTACGCTAATGTTTCATGATTTCCAACAAAGTATTCCAGAGAATACACCACTGCAACATATTCAAGAACACGCTAGTGAGGGCCTTGCTATGAGAGATATAGTACATACTCTTATAGATGAGAAGAGAGGCAAGAAGAAAGGTACATTAGATACTAAAATAAATAAACATGGTAGTTGGTTTATGAATTCTAATGAAGCAAAGAAAGAACAACTGTGTGATATTATAGGTCCAGCACCTAAGATGGTAGTTAGTGTAGATTGTAACATAAGTTTTCAGGAGCAAGAATGAACCCAGAAAAAGAAGAAGCCTTCCTACAAGAAGCAGCACAAAAAGCTGGAGAAGTAACTAAAGATAGACCAGTTAAAGTATTAAAGATAGGTAACAATCAAAATTGTCTATGTGGTAGCAAAAAGAAGTACAAGTACTGTTGCAAGACTAAGTATAATAAAAATAGTTTTGATATAAGAAAGGAACTTCCAATCGTATGAAACCAACTAAAGAAACTAAGGTGACTAAGACTCTCACGAAAGTGGGGGCGCATCTGCCCTAATTAAATCCTTGACAGTATAACTGATTAGTATATATTAAAGGTAGACATGAAAGAACACAACGAAGTAGACATAAAAAGACAATTACCTGAATGGGTATGGACTCCCTTAATGATGGTATTAACTGTACTTCTCTGGGGCATGATGGCATTTGGAAATGACCTAATGAAATGGATGGAAGAATGAATACCCATATTACAGTAATAGTAGATGAATCAAGTAGCATGAATTCCCGACAGGACGAAGTAAAAGATGGATTTGCAGATATGCTTACAACTCAAAAGGCTGAACCAGGTAATGCAACTATATCTATAGTGAAATTTAGTACTATAGTACAAGAACCTGTACTAGAATGTGAAGATATTAAAAATGTACATCCTTTAGCTATGTCATCTTACCGACCAAATGGTATGACAGCACTGTATGATGCTATTGGTTTTTGTATTACTGAACTTGATAGTAAAATATCTTTAAAAGAAGTTACTCCTGATAATGTTCTCTTTGTTGTTATAACTGATGGATATGAAAATTGTTCACGAGAGTTTAATACCTCTGAAGAGATTCAAAAATTAGTTAATGAAAAGAAAGATATAGGTTGGGACTTTATGTTTATTGGTGCTGATGAAGATGCGCTTGCTGGAGCAGCACAATCAGCAGGATTCAGTGCTCAACATACAGTTGCTAATAACTATTGCACTAAAGGTGCCACATATGAGACCTTTAGTAGCTTATCGAGAACCGTATCAAGCTACAGAACTGGACAATCATTAGATGTTTCATTAAACCCTGATCGAGATCTTAAAGCTGAAGCTCTGTTGGATAAAATTCTAGGGGACACTAATGAAACCGATTCAAAAGACACGGATAAAATATTGGGGGACTAATGGATCTATATAATATACAACAATTATATGGTAAAGAGCATGCTAACTTACTAAATAATACTGGAAAGTATATTGAGCATAAAGATCTTTTTCAATGTTCAAAAGGAATACTTGTACAAGCTTCAGGTATATTCGATATGTTGCATATAGGTCATGTAACATTTCTTGAACAAGCTGCACTCTTTGGAGATAAATTAATAGTAAGTATTAATTCTGATGCATCAGCAAAGAAATATAAAGGAGATAGCAGACCTTATTTTAATGCAGTACAACGTGCATATCTTCTATGTGCTCTACAATGTGTAGACTATGTAACTATCTTTGAAGAAGATGATCCTTCAGAAATAATATCTCTAATTAAACCTGACATATATGTAAAAGGATTCGATACAATAATTGATTCTAATACGCCAGAATTACGTACACTATTTAAAACTTCTGCATTAAGACTAACATCTGAAGAAACTGACTTGTGCCATACAACTGATATAGTGGAGAAAATTAAAAATGGCTAGCAAACCGTTACCCCAAGTAAATATTCAAACTTCAATAGGTCCAGTTACTGGTGAATATTTAAATATTCCTCCTGAAAATATGGAAGGTATTATATTATTGAATACTCATCCTGATGGCGACACATCTGAAGATCCAGAGATAGTAAAAGAAATACAAGCTCAAATGAAATCATTGTTTCCTAAAGCCGTTCATGTATGGATTACTGCTCGTGTTGACATGAAAATAACTCACTTAGATCCCCAGCATGTAAAAGATGGAGGAGAATATCTAATAGGAGTCAGTGGAGATAGTGATTCTGTAGGTATCTTGACAGAACAAATGAAAAAGACATCTAAATTTGCTAACTCTATAACCTTCTACAAGGCCAAATGATAGATATTACAGACAGAGAAACTCCAGAGAATATAGTAGTAGGTATAGCAGGCGTAGGAGAAGTAGGATATGCTCTATGGGGAATCTTAGATAGAGTATACGATACTATACCTATAGATCCTGCAGCAGGGTATGAATTACCAGAGGATTGTAAAGTTGATCAACTACATATTGTATTTCCATACAATGAACTATTTGTGGAGGAAGTAGTTACATGGGCTGCATCAGTAAATCCATTTCATATAGTAATACATTCTACAATAGCTCCAGGTACAATGCAAAGTTTAGATGAAGTACTTAAAGCGCATGAGTTTGATTGCTTTTTAAGTTATAGTCCTTGTCACTGTTGGTCTCCGCATGTAAAAGAACACTTACTTAGTATGAGTAAGAATCTTGCGGGGTATACAGAAGATCATAGTAAGGCAATTGCAGAGTGTCTAGAACAAGTTGGAATGGGCGTGTCTCTATTTGATAATCCAGCTACATTGGAGTGGGCTGAAATACAATTTATATGGAGAGCAGCACTAGAACAATGTTGGACAAACAACGTAAAAGAAATATCTGATTCGCAAGAATTAGATTTTATTCAAATGGGTCCTGCTTATACTGAGATAATGAATGCTGGTCTTTCGTCTATGAAGACATTGAGTAGATTCTTTCCAGTACTAAGTCACAATGATGTAATACCTTGCGACAAACATTCAGCAAGAACAGCTAAGATGGCTCTAATTACATTACCTGATGGACCATTCAAAGATATCATTACTACTGTAATGAATACATTTAGTGAGGAATAATGATTGATTTAAGAGGAGTAGGCGAGTTCGAATCTATAATTGTATCTTTATCAGAAGACGAACCTTCGCGACAAATAGAAACAAAGAATTGTAGTATTGGATATCAGATACTAGAAGCTATTTCCAAGAGAAAGGATCTAGTAACTAAAAGTAGAACATATCCATTAAGTAGAATTAAAAGCGTAATAGGTATAGAAACTATAGCCACGAATAAAGTACTTATTATAGCACAGACTGAAGAACAATTATTAACGAATGATACTGTTGACGATTCAGCATTTATAATGCAAGATGGTCCTCCAGTATATAGAGAACCGCAACAAGCTCCAAGAAATAGTGGTACTCCTTTAGTTGACCCGGTAATAGTTACTTCGGAGACATAATAATGCCGTTGTTTGATTACAAATGTCCAGACTGTGAAGCAGTAGCAGAAGACGTACTAGTACATGATCCGGATACAGAAATAATCTGTGAAGATTGCGAAACAACTATGTCTAAATTACTTGGTACTTTTGCTATCGTAATGGGTAGCTCATGGCTGAAGAATGTAGAGAATAAGTTTGGTAGAGATGGTAATCCATATATGGATGAAGCAGGTAACAAGAGACCAGGCGTAGATGATTCTTATCCAGTAGTTCCAGGTCCTAGGACTAAAGCTAAGTGGAGGAATGCAACTAAACAGATTAATAAATTGAAAGAACAAGGCGAATAAAATGATAGTTGAAAAGCAATGGGGATATGAAGAATATCTCACAGATCAAGATACGTATACTGGCAAACGATTACACATACAACTAAATAAGATTAGTAGTGTACATTGCCATATAAATAAAACAGAAACATTTATATGTGAAGCCGGACTTATACATGTAGTAACATACTTGGTACAGGAATCTGATAGAGTTCTAACTCTACTTCCTAATTCTACTATATTAGTTCCCGGACAAAAAATAACAATAACTCCGTGTACATGGCATTCTTTTTATTGTGGAACTTCTGGATCTCTATTAGAGATTTCAGATAAGCACTCAGATGATGATGTATATAGATTAATTCCTTCAAGAACTGCAACTCTGCCTCCTTTACTTAAAAGGGATGTACTCATAGAGGATACAGATTGGATTAAGTTTAAAGAAATACGTGATAAATTAAGTGATTAGTGTTATCTTACGTCTTAAAGGGGGACTAAGATGGACAATATATTAAAGACAGAAAACCAAGAATTACGACTTACTATAGATCAAGTGACTGCTCTTAGTACTACCCTTACATCTATTTTAGTACAGGGAGAGACTGGTACTGGTAAAACAGAACTTGCAGAAAGAATACATAAATTCTCTGGTGCTACAGGACAGTTTGTAGTTGTTAACTGTGGCGAAATACAGGATAGTCTATTTGAAGCTCAGATGTTTGGAACTAAGAAGGGTTCCTTTACTGGTGCAGTAAAAGATGAGAAGGGACTTGTTACATTATCTAATGATGGTACCCTGTGTCTCGATGAGATACAAAACCTAACAGATAAAGGACAGCAAGCTTTACTTAGAGTACTAGATAGAAAAGTAGTACGTCCAGTTGGGGGTAAGGTCGAAGAGAGCGTAAGTTTTCGTCTTATTGCTACATGTAATATAGATCTACAAGCAAGAATACTTGAGGGTAGGTTTCGTCAAGATCTCTACTTTAGAGTCTGTGAGCACATAGCTACAATGCCCCCTCTTAGAGAAAGAACAGAAGATCTAGGTACAATCACAATAGATATACAAAAGGGTATTCAAAAAGAAAGAAAGATACCTATAAAAGAATTAACTCCAGATGCATGGGAAGCAATATATGGCTATGACTGGAGAGGTAACATAAGAGAACTAAAGAATGTATTGATGACAGGTACAATTAAAGCAGGTAAGTCTAGTCGTATAACATCAAAAAACCTCTTCAATAAACCAATACTTGAAAGTATGGCCAAGAAGTATGGCATCTTTGAAGTATTAGGATTTACCAAAGAGGCATATCCTACTATGAGTACAGTCATGGATAAAGTTAAGTATCTTTACATTCGTAGACTGATGATAGAAGCTAATGGTAACGTAAGTGAAGCATGCAGACTAGGGAGCATGACTAGGACTTCTCTGTATCAGTATGCTCGTCGTTTAAAGATTGACTTGAAGGACTTTTAAGTTCTATCCTTGTAACATCGCACAGTACTGCTGGTGCAACCAATACAGAAACAACTCCTTCCTTTGTAGTTCCTACTAACTCTACGATGGAACCGTCTCCATGTCCTATGAATTCGGTTCCGTCATAGATCTTTCCTCTAAATGTAACTCTAAATCCTTGCATTATTTTATCTCCTATACTTGTGCATTAGCAAGAGCTGTTGCGTCACCAATAACTTCAGCTTTAAATACAATCCTTGTCATAGACGGTGTTCCTGCATGATTCCTCGTAAGAGTTATTTTATAATTATTACCAGACACATTAGCAAAAGCTACAGTATCTCCAGTCATTTTAGTATACTCTCGCCAATCATTCTGCTCCAGTATATTGCCAAGGCCACTTGTGCCAGGATATACTGTTCCAGATGCATCTTTGTATATAATACCTCTCCATCTTGTAACACCTTGAGCCTCTTGAGTGTTCAATGGACTCCAACTTATTATAGTTAAGTCACAATATAGCATCTGTCCTGTTGCAAGAGTAAAAGTAATAAGGTCTATGGCTGCGTTATCCTCATAATTCTCGTCTGTGCCACCAACTATATTTCTAACCGGCATTCCAACAGTAGACCCCATGTGTTGATGAGTAATGCCTTCTGCTGTGTCTATTCCAAAAGAAGTTATAGCATTCGAACTATTTCTAAATGCAAACAATGAGTCCGTTTCAGGAAGTATGTAAAAATCATTACTATTATATACTTTTCGGAATTCCCAATACTTACCGCCACCAGATTCTTCTATTCTCATGTATGGAGCACTAGTATCAAGACTAAGAGTTATGAACGGGGTTGTTCCCTGCCTTATATTTATCGTACTTCCTGTCATTTGAACATTACCACTGGTTCCAGTAGTGAGTCCAACTACTGCAACTCCACCAGTAATAGAAAGTAATTCATTCGCAGAATCATCAAGCATGGTCAAGGCTGTTGGAGTTATTTGAGTATAATATCCTGCAGTTGAATCTCCTATTTTTATGACACTTCCAGATGAAGTAAGAGTCATAAGATTTGCTGATCCGTTCTTCATTGTTATTCCTGTACTTTCAATGAGAACATGTTCAGCAGTAGTAAGTCCTAAAGTAAGACTTCCATCTATATCCAATAAGAAATATGTAGTTGTATTTACTCTTCCTCGTAGTTTTCCATCCGTAGCATCCCAAAATATATTAGCTTTACTAGCAGCAACTTGCCCTAAAGTAGTATCACCAGTAGCTGAATCTAAGAAGAATGTACGAACTCCACCTATATATCCTGCTACTCCAATACTATCTACTACAGTACCAGCAGTAGGAGGAGTAAAAGTACTTAGGTCAGCACTATTTATATAGTTAAGAGGACTTATAATACTAGAAGCTGTAACACTTAATGCTCCTATATTTCCCCAATGATCTTCTGCTTTAAGTTTATATGAATATGCATCAGCTATTATAACATCTAAATGATCGTACACCATAGTAAGTGCTGATCCATTAAGTTGTCCGCTTACTGTTCCAATACGAGTAGCCCAAGCACTTGGTGCTCCACCCCCACCAACATTAATATCTGCATAGACATGATACCTAGCTACACTAGCAGCATCTGCCCATGTAAGCTGTATAAATCCTTGCTCCTGTGTTGCCGTTACTGTTGGACCTGCAGGTCCTGTAGTATCCACAGAAGAAATATCTGCTGTTGCAGTGGATGCGCTGGATCTATTGCCCGCATTATCAAATGCATAAAGTCTGTATCTATATTGTGTTGAACTTACAATTTCTGGAAGCAAGCCACTATCAGTATATGCTTCATCTGTGGTATTGAACATAGTAACAATACTTTCCCATGTAGTACCAGCATCATCACTTCTTTCTAGTTCATATCCTGCGAGATCTGCTTCAGTGTTGGCATCCCATGTAATAAGTATTCTACCATCTTCATCAGCAACTGCAGCAGGGAATGCATCAGCTCCCGAATTACTTGTAGGTGCAGCAGGAGCACTACCATCACTAGGTAAATAGTCTTTAACTTGCACAGATATAGCACTAAGTGCTGTAGTATTACCATTGTAATCTACTGCAGTAACGGTATAATCAAAGTATGTAAATAGTGCAATAGTAGCAGTAAGATTCCAATCTATTGCTTGTGTAGCTTGAAAGTTACCAAGGTCACGAGTACTAATTGCTCCTGCCTTTGTATGTGTACAACTCACATCATAATAATCTACATCATTTGATGTACTAGCTGGCCATTCTATTACACACCTGCCTAATTCTCCAACCGCAGTAGGTGTTCCAGAGAACACAGGTGCTGTAGAATCATCAGCAGTAGCACTATTACTAGCAGTAACTGGACTCTCTCCTCCTACTGTTCTATTAACTGCAGAAGCAACATAATCATAAGATGTTCCATGTACCAGTGATGCTCCATTATCTAAATAATGAGGACTATCAGTCAATCCCGCATCTATATCTGCTATCAATGCATACTCAGCATTAGCTGTTACTTTCCTATAGATTCTATAACCATCAGTCTGTGAATCAGGACTAGCATCGGTTATATCTATATTTATAGTTGTATCTGCATTAGCAGTCGCAGTGACACTAGTAGGCGCATCTAGGGTAGCTACCTGTGGTATGGTATCTATACGTTTATTCAATTTATCTACAAGTACGAGTAACCTTTTACTTCTTCTATCAATAAGAGGTGGCTCTGTATCGAATCTAGTTATGGTATTACTCCGGTTTGTGACTCATCCCAACTGGTTACCATATCAGTAACAGTTTTAGCCATTACAGCTACTTCATTTCTAATACTTTCAAGTTGAGTAATTCTTAGCCTTATGGTTCTAAGCTCTGCTGCACCGATATATGCAATTGTTTCTTCTGGACTAAATATAGTAACTAATTTTTTACTGACCACACTGAGTTCATCTGCTGTCTCTGTAATAGTATTAATAACTCTATTAATTTCAGTAGTTAAATTAGCCTTAGAAGCTTTAGCTGATATATTTAATGTGTTAGTCTTAATATCAGTTTGAGCTGTTGCAATATCAAGCTGCATTTGTCTAACAATAGTATCTAATTGTTGTAATGTTCTTGTTGCCATTTATATCACCGCTATGCGTAGGTTAAAGTTGCACTTCTTACTATTGGAGTTACTCTATCAATGGGCTCTGTAAGTGTTACTTTCAACCAAAGTTCAGTTGGTGACCCAGCTATAGCTATAGGAGGATCTGCAGTAGTCAACGGAAAGATATTTCCTGTAGAACTATACACTGCAGTTCCATCAGTTTTTTGTAACTCAAAAGTAACTGGAGGATTAGTTACTGAATTAATAGGTAACATACTATCTATACTGTAATCAGCAGACAATGACGTTATAGAAGATAATGTATCACTACCCTTTGCAGTAAACTTACTATAGAAACTACCTGTAGATGCATAGTCACTGAGACCTACATCTAGGTGTCCTATACCCCATATTCCAAATTGATCAGACCCTATAGTTAAGTCAGATGCTTCAAGTGTAATTCTTACTTGATCTGAAAACTGACTAGGTGCAAAATGATAGCGTACTGGATTCACAGATGGAGTTATATCCGATACTGGTACAAATCCTCCGGATGTTTTATACTCAACTGATATTATTCTAGATCCTCTATGTGGAAATGGTATCAATGAAATATTATTAACTTCTGATTTCAATGATGCAGGAAGCGTTAAGAGTATAACTGTATTTTGTTGTGGAGTTGCAGTATCATCAATCCAAAATCTATCATAGTCTCCATTAATAGCCCAAAATAAGGGATGATCTGCATCAAGTGCTACTCCATCTTGTGATAAACTTACAGTAGTTCTTGCTTTTCTATCTCCAAATGCATCAGTATAGCGAGGTATCTTTGATGCTGCTGAGGTTTCTGCTAATGTTACTTGACCATAGAGTCTATCTCTATTAACGTTAGTATCAGAAGGAATACCTATAGGTTTCTCTTCATAAAAGTTTACGTTCAATAGCTTACCTGTAGAATCACTCTGTAAAGCACTCATATGTTGTATTAATGCTTGGTGTTCTGTTTGCATTAGCATTTGAGAATATAGATTAGCTTTAGTTAACTCGTGTACTCTCTCATATGTCTGTTTACCTCTAAGAATAGTTCTTAGAATGGTACTGCGTGCCTGATTAAACTTATCGTTAAGAACTTCAGAATGAGCAGTATCACGGAAGCCTATTGAATCGTTCTTATACACAGTTGTTCTTAAATGATTTTTGCTCATACGTCTACTCCTTCTCTATAAAGTTTAAGTCTAGTTGAGACTTCCAACGTGTTAGGGACATCGTCTATATAAGTATTATAAAACCCAGATGCTTCTGTAGCTAGTCTATCCTGCACTACATCGAAGACTCCACTAGAGTGTAATACGCCTGACGCATCATGATATCCTATAAGTGAAATACAATCTGCTATAACTGCATCGAATAACTTATTAGCCTGGTCACTATCAAGAGGATAATTATTTCTAAATGGAATATTATTTAAATTCATACTGTACCTCTATCTTCCTCTTTAAATCCAGGGGATTGTAGCTGTGAATTCTTGCGGCTAGGATCATTAATTCTTAATGTATATGAATTCAATTTTGAAGTAGCTACTGAATCTTCAGAAGAGAAATCTGCTCTAAACATTAGTCTTTTTTCTTCTCTTAGGCTCTGTTCGTAAGATAATTGATAAAATTTCTGCACACCAGATGCACTATCATGGAATAAAAAACTACCAGATGGGTTAGCTTTATTAGCTGAACCTAATGATATATTATCTACTACTCTACTAGATTCACTACCAGGATCAGGTACAACAAGCCAGTGCTGACCACTAATGCCGGGCATAACTGAGAAAGTTGAATGATCAAATCTAGGTGAATTATATAGTAGCTCCTCTGTACCTACATTTCTCATGCCACCTGGGATTTCTACTGTACTTACATCACCAACAAAAGAGATAAACTCGTCAGGAGTGTACGTTTGTGTAGAAGATACTAATTGTATTCTTGTGTACCCAGCTTCAAGTTTCCTTGTTATCTGAGCATACCCACCAGGGTCCTCTATAACCTCTATATTAGAAATACTACCATCTAAATCCATACTTACTAGTCTAATATTTCTAAGAAGTTCAGTTCGTTTAAATTGTACAGAAGAATTGGATTTTGGTGACACTTGTGCTGTTGTATGAAAACTATAAGAGTTGACAATACCATCACTTTGATTGATAGTATAGCTTACTTCGTACGTTCTGTCTGGATTATTGAAAAGATCATTAATACTCTCTATTTCAGACACATCGACCTGAAGTGTGCTACCTGAACCGTATACCCTGTAGTCCTCACCCCTAACAAAAGGAGCATCATGCGAATCACTGAATCTTAAGTCTTTAATTGTATCAAATTCTACATTAGCTGAAGTAGTTATATTTATAATACCAGATGCATCCGGAGTCAAGATAGTAGAAGTCACATCAAGTAGTGATGGTTGGCTTCTTTCTGCTATACTCCACATATGTCCCGAAGCAGATATAGCATTACCAATAGTCTGACTTCCTCCATTAAGAAATACAGAACCATCTATTGGTTGACTCCCACTTGGCCAATAAAACACCCTATAGAACTCTTTTCCATTCACACAAAAGTCAGGATATGCAGTCCTTGCATCTCCATCTAAATCATTCTGAACACCAGGTCTCCACCAACCTGCAGTTTGACCATTATATCCCTTCTCTATACCGTAATTGTTACCATCAGCAAGTTTGTCTGTATATTTTATAGTTGCAGTATTATCAAATTTCACATGGTGTGGTACATCTGCACTAGGTTCTTTACTTAAAGGCTGAATTGGAGACCAAACAGGTTGCCAACTAGTATAGCTAGTAGCTCCACTTAAATGTGACCATCTCCTCAAATCAGAGGTATATACCTTATCAATTCTATCAGGTCGCTCTGTTGTTGTTGAAAATTCTACAGCAGTATAACCAGGATTTACTGGTGCACTATTATGATCAATGAAACAGCCACTTATACTAGGATCTAATCCTACAAAATAATTTATAGCTGTATTGTTAGGAATCTCTTCATTAACCTCTAGTGTTATTGTATTTATTTCATCATTATTATCAGTAGAAAGAGACTTACTAACTAGTTTTCCTGCTCCATGATACACATCCTTATAAACCCCAAGATCGTCCAAAGATAAGTTAATTGGATCTTTAGAGTTAGTATTCCATTCAAAAATAAACTTAATTGCTCTTAATCTTTTGGGTTCAAAGAGCCAACTTAGTACGTCTCCATCTCTAGATGTTTCACCAATACTTATCTCTTTTCCCTTTTCAGGATATAGAACAAGTTTAGCTGGCTTATCTGTATTAGCGTCTAAGTCTATTCTATTTACAGTAGGTAGTCTCTTCGTCATAAATGGTACAACGAATTCAGCTACAATATTACCACCCTTAATCAGGTTTAGATCGACTCTCCAATTATCGCTGGTACCATCCACTAGTGCATTGAGAGAAGATCCCCGATTTATATCTATAGATGATATAAGATCTCTACCCGTAACTATGTTAAATGCTCCTACATCATTAGGGTCCCATTGTAAATTAGCTCGTGTTCTATCTACTCTTCTAAGTCCAACTGAAGCAGATTGAGGACTAATATCAACATCGGATCTCTCCATGTCTACTTTAGGATCTCTAAAGTGATCAGCTATAACCTTTACGGATGAATTACCCGGAGAACTAATCTTTAAATCTATTGCCTTATCCTGTACAGATAGTATTTGTTTCTTATTTTTAGTGAATGATGACTGCTTCAGGATACTAGTTTGAGTTAGATGATTATTCTGTTCATCTACTGTATTCTGGATATTTTTAAGTCTATTCTCTATATCTTTAGCTATCTGAATAAGTTCATTAGCATCAGAAGTTTTATCTGATCGTATAGGTATGAAAATTTCAGCATCTCTTTCCGCTTTTATGCGTTTAGCCATCTCCTTCTGAATTGCTGTCTCTGAAGGAATGAAAGGAGTACCCAACCCACCCGTTAATGCATCTCTTAGTATTTGTTCTCTTGTTTTCATCGTTTAGCCTGAGGTGCTACTCCTCTTTCCAGCGCATTTTTATTTAGTTTAGATACTCCTGCTACTCTAAGATCATAAGAGTAAACAAGTGGAGTACTGAATGTACTATTATTAGGTCTATTTATTTCTATTACTACAGTAAGTTTACTTGGTGCCGTATCTAGATCAACAAATGACCAACCTAATAATTTAGCTACGCCCTTCTCGCTTTCAGTCATTGCAGAATTAAATGTTAAAATAGTATTTGGGCCCATACCTATAGGATCTATAGGATAAGTAGTTAATCCATCATCAGGACTTATAAAAAACTTAACCCAATTTGATTCTGGAAATTCATCAGGAATAACTACATCTGCAGATAGTCTTACTTGATATGCTGGTTCTCTTAATATGTATGGTTCTGATCTATATATTCCGCCCACTCTATATATGCTTTGAGTGAGTTTCATCTTATCTAATTTTAGTCCCCAACGTATTGCTGGAGATTGACTAGCAGGAACGTTGATAGAGGGAAGATGAGTGAAATTAGGTACTTGTAGCTGCGTAATATCTTGCTCATCTAATGATTGTTCAGTTAATATTGTAGCGGTTTCAACTGAATCTTGATTTCTGTATGTAATTCCCCATGTATATATGGCAGCAGGATCTATATTAGAGAATTGATAATCGGTTTTCTGAATCCATCCACTATCTTCATCTGGCGTATCATTAATGTTTATATCTGTGTTATTCCATATTCTATATCGGGCACCACTATTCAATAACGTTCTATTTGGGAAGTCTCTAGATGTCATATTTACCGTACCTATATTACTAGTACTAGTATACCATCCTATAACTACTTCTGAAGGTTGTGGTTCTGCAACAAAAGTAACAACCGCTTCTATTGGATCTGATATCTTTACTGTTGCTTCATTTTTAGCAGCATCCCTAGTTTGAATGCTTACTCTATGAGATACATTTTCTGTAAGTCCCTGCTCGACAAAATCCACTACTTTAGCATATTCAGATGTAAATCCAGATGTAACATTAATGAATTTATGTTCAACATCTGTCCCACTTAATACATCTTCTACTCCCGACGCACGCACTGAAATAGTTTGACTATTTATTCCTACCGCATCTGCTATACCTGATTGAGGTGGAGCAGTAGCATCATATTTAATGTGATATGTAGTAACTGGACTTGTAGTTACTCCACTAACTCCAGAAATTACACTAGACATAGTAAAGTATCTATCAGCTCTTGCTATAGTGGTTAAATCAAAAGAAAGCGTACTATCTGCTGTTACCCAACCTATACCTGAAGCTTCTAATTGTGCTTCAGTCCAATTTTCAACACCATATAGATAACGTCCAGACGTAGGTAGTATACCAGTTGTAGGAAATGCTGGAGCCATAACTATAGGAGAATCATTTATCCATTCTTCATTTTCATATGTACCATGAGTAGCAGCAGATGCCGTAACAAGTATACTCTGAGGTATTTTATTCACTCTTATTATTATACTTATGAGACTATAACTACCTGTTATAATATTAGTAGGATTGGATGTCCTTACTGGTCCACCTGTCCAACCAGTTACTTCATATCCTCTAACAGTAGGTAGAAATGTACCTTCATCACTAAGAGTAGTCAACATAACAGAGAACATGCCATTCTGATCTGTTGTGGTAACAGCTTCATATCCGAAACCAGTAAGAAATGGCCTTATTACATTCCATCTAATTTCCATATTAGGAAGAATTTCACCAGTCACATCATCCAAGAGTCTTCCAAATTGAATGTGTGCTTGATGTCTTTCAACATTATCTTTAATTAAACGAGGTGGAGTTATTAATGCCATTTATATCTCTTCTATTTTGGGGTTGTTAAAATCAAGTACTGTAAATGAATCAATGGGTTTACCAGCATCAAGTATCTTTTCAAGTATAGCTAATTGATAATCGGGATCTAATGATGGAAATTTCTGATGTACTAGTGCACTCTCTACAAACAGATGTCTTGCACGTTGTTTAAATTCAAGAGGTGTATCAGATACCCAGTGCTGAAATGATATCGGAGTTTTTTCTACAAAGGTTTGTATTAATTCCCACTGTATACTTTTTACTTTAAATGTAGTAAATATATTACCCATATTTTCTGTACTAATCTGATATTCTTGAATAGATCTAGTTGTTCCATTCTCCAGGGTGACTGATAATTTATTAAGTTTAGCTAATTGTCCATTAATAGGTTGTTGAATTAATAAAGATTTATTTATATTAGTTGGATTTTTGAATACAGCTTGAACTACTACTTTATATGGTAATTGCTCTATGCCCGTTGCTACTGGCGGTCTGGAATATGCTACCTGTTCAGCAATAGGAATGGCAACTGTATTAATAGGAGAAGGATTGTATTTACTAATGAGATAATCATTAGTAGAGTTTACTCCTGTCTTGAATAATACTACTTGTTCTACTTCTAATGCATTATATGGTGCAGGATCTAGTAATGTCATAGTATCAGTATTTAAATTCTGTTTATC
>Ga0209402_10002831_pt1 | contig 16984 bp, 14 predicted proteins | sample ArcticOcean_MG_C_3_FD_187437 | JGI IMG/M metagenome (GOLD analysis project Ga0209402, IMG submission 187437) | Marine microbial communities from western Arctic Ocean - ArcticOcean_MG_CB8_126 (SPAdes) (version 2) | ecosystem: Environmental > Aquatic > Marine > Oceanic | place: Arctic Ocean... | reverse complement strand
AGAGCAGAGAGTGCAGCGGAGGTGGCCGGTCGTTGCGACACCGTGATTACCATGTTGCCAGGCTCTGTTGAGGTTGAACACGTTGTTTGCGGAGAAGGTGGGCTGTTGTCTGCGCTTAACGCCGAACATCTCATTGTTGATATGAGCACTATTGATCCGCTCGTGTCGAATCGCTTGGCGCGTGAGGTCGCTTCCGGCGGCGGTCAGATGATCGATGCGCCGGTCAGTGGAGGAGAAGTGGGCGCGATGAACGGGACGTTGACTATTATGATCGGTGGTCCCAAAGCGACACTCGATCGTTGCCGAGACGTGTTGGCTGTGATGGGGGGTAATTTGATTCATGCGGGCGATGAGGTGGGTATGGGGGGCAAGGTAAAGCTGGTTAACAACATGATTACTGGTATTTCGATGATTGCCACCTCAGAAGCTTTTCTGACGGGACTTAAAGCAGGTTTGTCGATGGAAACAATGGTCAACGTTGTTAGCGTCAGTAGTGGTGCTACCTGGCCATTGCTGAATCATTTCCCTAATACCGTATTGAAGAATCAGTATGAACCTGGTTTTATGTTGGATCTTATGTACAAAGACATGGGTCTGGCACTGGGTCTTGCTAATGATGTGGGTGTGCCGGTGCCTGTCGGCGGATTGGTCCGACAGGTTTACCAAAGCGGGCGAGCGGCGGGTTTGGGTCGAAAGGATTTTTCCGTCATGTGGGAAGAAATGGCGAAGGCCGCTGGATTACATCAATCGACCGGTATCGATGATGGAGCATCGTAAGACTTAATTCAGTCCGCATAGAATGTCCGATTACCCACAACTGTCGGTCAACCAGGCCACGCTCCGGGAGCAATGCTCGCTGGCTGAGATAGTGCCACTTCTGGCACGCCACGCTATCCATGGTGTGGCGGTTTGGCGGGATAAGCTGCACGAATGTGGTGTCAAGCAAGGTGCGCAGCTATTGCGCGATCACAATATGACAGTCACCGGTTACTGCGTTGGTGGCTTGCTCTCAGACCCTGATTCTGCTGTTTTTGAGCAGTCGCTAGATGACAATCGCCGTATTATCGAAGAGGCTGCGGAGATCAATGCGCAATGCGTTGTGTTCCTAGCGGGCGGCCTTGTAGCGGGCGTTAAGGATATTGACGCCGCTCGTGAACGGGCGCTTGAAGGATTGTCGCTATTGATACCGGAGGCCCGTGCAGCCGGTGTGGTGTTAGGCCTTGAGCCGCTTCACCCGATGGTCTGTGCCAGTCGTTCTGTGCTGAGCACGATGAAAGCGGCCAATGATTGGCGTGATCAGCTCGAGGCGCCCGATGTCGTTGGCATCGTGGTCGATACTTACAATGTGTGGTGGGATCCGGATCTTTCCCAAGAAATTGCCCGGGCGGGTCAAGCCATCTGCGCTTTTCATGTGGCGGACTGGTTGGTTGATACCAGTGATCTGCGCCTTGACCGGGGTATGCCAGGGGACGGTGTAATCGATATTCCCAGGATTCGCGCCCTTGTGGAGAGTGCCGGTTATAGCGGTCACCGGGAGGTTGAAATCTTCTCTCAGGACAACTGGTGGCGGCGCGACCCTGATGAAGTGCTGGAGATCATTAAGGCGCGGTACTGGAATTCAATTTAACAGAAGATGGCTGTTCTTGATTAGAAGCTTTGGCAGGAAGTGCTATTTGATTGGTCAGGATGGATCCTAATCGGAAGGTGATTCTGAGATTAGGATGGCGATTCAGCCGGTAGATCTAAGACATTAAAGCCGCGATGTATAAATCCGATGGACATTAAATCGAGTCATCTGCGGGCCGTTGAGTGGCTTCAGTTGGCACGTAATATGGATAACTCCTGGGGATACTTGCCAGGACAAGTTGGGGATGGAGAGCCAACCCTTTTAGCTTGTGCTGCTGGAATGCGGGCGCCATTAGATTGGCTAGCCTTAAATGAGTTGCATTGGTCTTCTTTGTTGTTGCCCGCAACCTTGTCAGAAAAGAGATTGACACCGGTGCTCACGGAAAAATTCAAACGGGCCATGGTTGTGCAGCGTGGCCGACCAATGGAGGAGAACCAGGCGGAGAATCGGTTGGACGGGTCTTTGCGGGGTTGGGCCTGGGTTGAAGGGACGTTTTCCTGGGTAGAGCCTACGGCCTATGCACTTATCAGTAGTCGAATTCTCGGTGATCTAAAGAGTAAGATCGTACTGGAGGGGCGTGCCATGTTGCTGGATCGACAGTGTGCTGATGGTGGTTGGAACTATGGTAACAAAGAGGTGTTAGGGCGGGCGCTTGGGAGTGATTTCCGATCGACTGCGTGGGCGGTTATGGCACTGGAGCGCAGTCTCTTTACAGATCGGGCAATGACACGACTTGAAACAGTTTATCGGTATCCATCTGCTAATGGTCTTGCTCTGACGATCCTTGCCGGACAATGCCATTCATACCGGGTTGAGCAGGGTATTGAGCAGTTGATTCAATGGCAGCGTGCCGATGGCAGTTTCTCTGGCCGCTGTGACTGGACTGCTTTGGCAGCTTGTGCGTTGAATGCTGCCCAGAATGGAGGCCATCACTTTGCCAACCCGGCGTAAAGTACTCGTTGGAGCGGCAGCGGGTTCCGTAATCGGTGCCGTGGGTGCCGGATGGCTAATGGCTCCGGGTGCGGGTCGGGTACGGGTCGTCACTTTGGCGGTAGATCGTTACGAAGAGAAACTAGCAAATAGGCTGGTCGATGGTCTCGCTCAATTCCCAGACACATTGGCGCGAGTGCGGGGCGGACGCGTTGTTCTGAAGCCAAACCTTGTCGAATGGCACCCTGATCGTCCGATAAATACCCATCCCATTTTAGTGGCAAGTGCGGCCGAAGCTTTCCGCCGAGTCGGTGCGCGCGAGGTTTGGGTTGGTGAAGGGCCAGGCCATATACGAGATACAGAGTTCTTGCTTGAGGCCACAGGTCTTGGTGAGTATTTGAGACAACTTAAGTTGCCGTTCATGGATTTGAACATTGATACGGTCGAGCGAATGCGCCTTCCACACAATCTGACTGGTCTCAAGAATCTTGAGATCGCCAGCACTGTTGCTCATGCTGATTTGCTAGTCAGTATGCCTAAACTAAAGACTCATCATTGGGCTGGGGCCACCTTATCGATGAAAAATCTGTTCGGCGTGTTGCCCGGAAAGGTCTATGGGTGGCCGAAAAATCCGTTGCATTGGGCTGGAATAAATCAGAGCATTTTAGATTTATGGAGTGTGCTCCAACCTGGGTTTGCTATCGTTGACGGGATTGTCGGGATGGAAGGTGATGGTCCTATCATGGGTCAACCCGTTCAATCGGGTGTTGTAGTTTTGGGTGAATCGTTGTCTGCGGTCGATGCTGAATCGGCCAGGTTGATGGGCCTAAATCCGTCGAAGATTCCTTACTTGGCAGCAGCGCAAAGTCTCGGCGGTAAAATTTTACCGCAGGATATAGAGCGAGTTGGTGACCCTGTCGTCCCCACACAATTTACTCTCCTAGATCGTTGGGCCCACCTGAGGGCAGTTTGAACATGGGCGTGGTGACCTCAACCATTGTCAGAGAATGTTGAGTTCCGAACAGCCTTTAAAAAAACATGGTGGAGCACAGGAGGATCGAACTCCCGGCTTTCGTATCGTAAAACCCAAGACGGAAATAGCCGTTACGTCAAACCGAGTCCTTAACTCGCATCGACCCACTACGTTGGTGTCTGAAATATCCTGTAAATAGCGCCGCGTCGGCACCATTTGCAGGGTAAACTGCAGATTAAGATATACCACAGTTTTTGTAGTGATAGATCGGAGCAATCAATCGATCAAGTTAAAGCATTATACAAACTGCCAATGCTAGGGTGATAGTGCGCCCAGCAAGAAAGCGATGCTGTCTCGAAAGATCGGGAAAAATTGTTTTTTCGCAAAACCTGTTTTTGATTTATCAACCGGAGGGAATATGAATCACCTTAGGAAATCGTTTTTAGCTGTTGGCGCTGGCGCCGCAATGCTGTGCGCGGGTGCTATGCAGCCAGCTGTTGCCGAAGTAGGGTTTGGCAAGCCGGGCGAGGCTGTCAATCTGGTAGTAGGTTACCAACCGTACTATACAGAGTCATGGTCGGGCGTCGTCATTAATGGTCAGCAGTCATGGAAGAAATACCTGCCAGCTGGTTCTGACGTCAAATTTGAAATTGGGCTTCAGGGTTCGGTCATCGTAGGCAAGATGCTTGGTGAAAAAAATCACTTGGGTTATATGGGCGATATGCCAGCAATCGTGTCAACGACCAAGCAGGATAAAGTCGACATTCGCATGATTGCGGTATTGGGCACCTCCCGCCAACAATGCAACGTCTTTCTAGTCAAAAACGATGCGCCCCAATTTAAAAATGGTTTGGAGGCAGTCAAGTGGATGGACGGAAAGTTGGTTGCAGCACCCCATGGTGCGTGTACTGACCGATTTGCACGTTGGGCTTTTGATCAAGCCGGTATCAAACCTAAGAAATACCTCAACATGAATATTGAGGTCATCACTTCAAGTTTTAAAAACAACAAGCTTGACGCAGCAGTTATCTGGGAGCCTACAGCCTCCAAGATTCAGTTGCAGGGACTTGCTCGTCGTGCAGCTTCAGGCGAGAGTTTTGATGGTGTAGAGGGTGGCGATGCGGGTTTTCTCGCGATGCTCTATGAAATCATCCGCGATCGTCCCGATGTCCAGCGCGGTTGGCTGGAGGCGGAGCTCGATGCGCAGTTGTTTCTCAAAGACTTAGGGAATGCTACGGCCGTATCCAAGATGGCGGATGCACAGACTGAAGGGATGGATCGCAGAGTGCTCTGGGCTTCGCTCTACGGGCAGAATCCGGTAGCAATCGGCGGTGGTAAAGAGAAACTGACGCTGCGTTTTGTATTTGACGATACCGCGAAGCAGTTGGTTTCTGCAGCCACAAAGTTTCTCCATGGCCGCAAAGTGGTACCGAACGCCGTGTTGCGTTCAGAAGCCATCATGGATGGAGTGGCCAATGAAGTGCTGAAAGCACGAGGTTTGACGGCGCCTATCGGGTTTGTGGGCGAGCAACCTGACTCTGCATACAAATAAAACCGTAAAAGAGTTGTAATAAAATAATCAATTGACGGGTCCCATTTTTCTGGGACCCGTTTTTGATTGTTAGCTGCTAAACAAGTTAGAGTTATTGGTCCAGTTATAAAACTTTCGATGGCTGCCTTGAGAACACGTCACAGTAATGATGTGTTAACGGCTTTCGGTAGTCGTGTCATGTATATACGTTGCGAGGAGAGTGGTAGATGAGTGATCGAGATGTTGCCACGCAGGGGCCATCTGGTCTTTCTCTCTTTTTGTACAAAACGAAAAAGTCCTTTGGAACGCCTATACCGTACCTGGCGTTCGTAGGCATTGGTTTGTGGCTGTTCACTTACTGGCTTTTGAACGAGCAACTGAAGATACCCCCGTTCAATAAAATTCCTGGCCCTGTCGAGGTGCTCACCGAGTGGCTTAGCCAGGACCCGATATGGGGCACTTCTCTCTTTACTGAAGATTACTGGCAAAACATTAAAGCCAGTTGCCTGCGAATTCTTATTGCCTTTTCTTTGGCAACAGGACTGGGTGTCCCACTGGGGCTTTTCATGGGCTGGTCCAAGAAATTTAAGGACTACACCTTTCCGGTGCTTGAACTTCTCCGACCGATTCCTATTCTTGCTTGGGTGCCCCTTTCCATCGTGATGTTTCAAAGTTTTGAGGCGCCGATTCTTTTTCTCGCGACACTGGCTTCATTTTTTGTGACTACACTTAACACGATGCTGGGTGTTCAATCGATAGATGAGTCGTACTTTCGGGCTGCGGGATGTCTGGGTTCGAAACGACGGCATGTTTTTATACATGTAGTCTTGCCCGGATCACTGCCTTTTGTTTTTACCGGGTTGCAGATCAGTATCGGCGTGGCCTGGTTTTCACTGGTTGCCGCTGAGATGATTTCGGGCGAATTTGGCCTGGGTTACATGATTAACGCTTCGTATATGGTGAATAAATACGTCACGATGGTGATGGCGATGCTGACGCTGGGGTTTGTTGGCTGGATTACCTCGGCCATGGTGCGTGCTGCGGGCAGTCAAATGATGCAGTGGCGCGAAAGAGCACTGGGTCAGGGAGGTGCATAAATGAATACAGCATCCGCACAGGCCAATTCTACTTCTTCAGCTGATGCTGCGACCAAGGGCGCCATCAGCATTCGGAATGTAACCAAGATTTATGATCCAGGTGGCGTCAATGTGCTCGCTGTAGAGGACTGCTCTATAGAGATTGCTCCGGGTGAGGTGTGCATGATCGTGGGGCCGTCGGGGTGTGGAAAGACCACACTGTTAAATGCCATTGCCGGATTTCATTCGATCACTTCTGGTCAGATAGATCTCGACGGGAAAATGCTTTGTGGACCCGGCAAGCCGCTTGCTGATCAGGGCGCTGACCGTGTTGTCGTGTTTCAGAATGGGGCCCTATTTCCCTGGAAAACGCTTGCCGATAACGTTGCTTATGGGCCGATTGTGCAGGGCACGATGACAAAAGCCGAGGCATACGGGAAAGCGGTCGACATGTTGGCCGAGGCAGGGCTATCGGGCGTTGCGGGTAAATATCCTGGCGAGGTGTCGTCTGGCATGGCTCGACGGGCAGAAATCGTTCGTGCGCTGATTAATGACCCCAAAGTGCTGCTGCTTGACGAACCCTACCGGGCAATGGACGCGTTGACTAAGTCCATCATGCACGAATCACTGCTTGAGGTGTATGACCGAACGAAGGTCACTATCTTTTTCATCACCCATGATCTGGAGGAAGCCATCTTTCTTGGTGACCGTGTGATCGTGATGACTACACGTCCGGCCAGAACGAAAAAAATAGTCGACGTGAAAATTGAGCGCCCAAGGGACTATCGTTTGTTGTCTTCTGAAGAGTTTCGCGTGTTGGTAGAGGAAACCAAAGGGGCAGTGCACGAAGAGGCTGTTAAGGCTTTTGAAGCGGGCGAAAGAGAGCTTGCATAAAAGCGAACTTCAAAAAATGTACGATTAGGAAATAGGCGATGGCACAAGCAACACCAAATACAGAAAAATCAAAGTCTAGAATAGGCAAGTTCGTGTCCAATGTGACATTCTGGCGGGGCGTGGTTGCCATTTTGGTTTTTCTAGTACTCTGGGAGATCGGTGCTCAGTGGAAAGGCTGGTTCGGATATATGATGCCGTTTGTCGGCAAGGTAGCGCCGCCAACCGATGTCATCGCAATCTGGATGGAAGTCGGCCAGCAGTCAGGATATTGGTTGAGTTGGTGGCTGAGTTCGGTGCGAGTATTTGTGGGCTTTCTGGCTGCGATGATCATTGGAATACCGTTCGGTCTGGCGATGGCTGTCAACAAGTATTTTCGCGGTATTTTTTTTCCGCCGTTTGAGATTTTGCGTCCGATACCGCCACTGGCGTGGGTGCCGGCATCGATCATTTTCTGGCCAACCACGGAAATGTCTATTATGTTTATCACGTTCCTTGGCGCTTTCTACACCATAGTCATCAATGTGCTTGGTGGTGCGCGCTCAATTGATGTCCAATATCTGCGGGCAGCACAATCTATGGGGGCATCCCAGTGGGATCTTTTCTCCAAAATAATTCTGCCTGGTACATTGCCGTCGATATTTGTGGGTGCTGCGGTGGGAATGGGTATTACCTGGGAGGTGGTGCTGGCAGGAGAGATGATGTCAGGTGGTGGCCAGCAAGGTGGTGGTGGGCTGGGTTTCTTTATCTGGGGGTCATATATGGGTGGAGTGATGGACCAGGTCATAGTGGGTATGATCAGCATCGGCGTGGCTGGATACATTTCGAGTAGTCTTATTCGATACCTTGGTCATGTTTGCATGCCTTGGCGCCGAATGTTCTAGCAAAAACTGGTGACGTCAATGAATCAAAACGGGAAATATTCTTCAGGCCAATATAGAACGCAGTATGCGACGGGCGAACAATGACAGAAACATCTATATTGATGGAAGTGAAGAATGTATCGAAAGCTTTCGGTGAAGACTGGGAGCGCGAGAAAGTTGTCGAAAATCTCAACCTGGATATAAAGCGTAACCAACTGACTGCGATTGTTGGGCCCTCGGGTTGCGGAAAATCAACAGTGGTCAATCTGTTGGCAGGGTTCGAGTCTCCCGATAGCGGGCAGATCATGATGGAAGGTGAGGCAGTGTCGGGGCCGAGTAAGGATAGACTGGTCGTGTTTCAGGAAACGGCGCTGATGCCGTGGTTAACCACTTACCAGAACGTTACATTCGGCCCGAAGTTGCGCGGCGATATGCCGGCAAGGTCATTAAAAGAGGCTGCTGATCGAATCATTGATACAGTGGGTCTGCGCGAGTTCAAGGACAAATATCCACTGCAGTTGTCTGGCGGTATGCAGCGTCGCGCGGAATTGGCCCGGGCGCTCATCAATCAACCACTGGTGATGATCATGGATGAACCGTTTCGCGGATTAGATGCAATGACTCGTCAGTTGATGCAGGAATTTTATCTGCGCTTATGTGAAGAGGAAGCGCGGACCAATGTATTTGTCACTTCAGAACTCGAAGAGGCGATTATTCTGGCAGACAGTTTGGTGGTGTTGTCCAACCGACCGACTACGGTGCGGGAGGTTATTCAAATCGATTTGCCGCGACCTCGAAACCTGAATATGCTGAGTTCGCCAGAGGCATACGATTACAAACGTCATGCGATGGAAATGCTTCACGAAGAGGCACTTAAGAGTTTCAGTGGAACGGAATCTGGATCAGATTTTCTCAAAAGCTACGCACAGCAGCCTTAATCATCGTGCTAGTAGCGTTGACCTACAGTGCATCATTGTGGAATAAGTTGTGGGTGACTGGGCATTTCTCCTATACAGACCCGCGATCGTGTCTCTCGCAGTTAGCGGCGCGTTGATTGCAAGTCTCGGTCCTTATTTTCTCAAGAAAGTCGGGTTTTCTTCTCCTAGACTCGCACGACTCATAACACGTATCGGTTATGCATTGTCGTGGGTCAGTGTGGGGTTTTTCATTGCGGCAGGATTTATTGGCAACCGTTGAAACGATAGGCACCTCACACAGAGGTAGAATTGAGCGCGAAAGGCATTTAAGAGGTAAGTAGTACTGTGCTCCAGATTGAGAAGCTCTCGAAACGATTTGGCGATGTGCAGGCCGTTGATCAGGTTTCTCTAAATTTTCCTCAAGGCTCAGTCGTCGGATTTCTTGGGCCCAATGGTGCCGGCAAGACGACCACCATGCGGATGGTGTCAGGGTATCTCTTTCCCGACAGCGGTATGGTCAAGATCTGTGGTTGGGATATTGTTCGGGACAGGCAAAATGCCCAGGCTTGCCTAGGTTATCTGCCTGAGGCGCCAAACGGATTTTCTCGATTGACCGTGCGTGAGTTTCTGTCTTTTTGTGGACAAGCGCGAGGTCTTTATAGGAAAAGTTTGGGCTTGGCGATTGATCAGGCCTGCCAACGGATAGATCTTGGTCCCGCATTGCAGCGTCCTTTAGCGGAACTTTCGAAAGGTTGGCGCCAACGCGCCTGGTTGGCCCAGGCCATTTTGCATGAGCCCCAAGTGCTTGTGCTGGATGAGCCAACTGATGGTTTGGATCCTAATCAGAAAGAAGTAGTGCGCCGTTTGGTCCGTGAAATGGCGGTCGATAGGACTATTGTTCTGTCAACACATATCCTGGAAGAGGCAGAGGAATTATGTGACCGTGTAGTCATCATGGCCAATGGCTGTTTGGTTGCTGATGATCCGGTAACCACGCTCCTAGATGCCTCGGGCCGTCTGGGAGCGGCATTCGCGCGCCTGACGACGAATGATCGGTCTGTTGTAGAGGGCCCTGATCAAGGCTCGCGGAGCTAAGCCCATGGGGAATCTCACTCAAAGCTTGTCAGGGTTTCGTGCGGTATTTCGTCACGAGTTACGGATGTTGTTCTTCGCCCCGTTGAGCTATCTTTTCCAGATCGCGTTTTTGTTGGGGTTGTCTACCTGTGTTTTTCTGGTGACGGATTTCTATGCCTCTGATGAGGCGACCATGCGCTTGTTGTTGGTTTTTATTCCCTGGGTTTCTTTGATTTTGATTCCTGCCCTTGCTATGTCTGCTTGGGCAGATAGCCAGGCAGATCGCGGACTTGAATTGACATTTACATTGCCCGTTGGTCTGGCCGCTATTGTGTTGGGAAAATTTTCTGCAGGTTATGTTCTATTGTTACTGACACTTGGGTTGACGTTTCCTTTTGTTTTAACGCTTGGCTATCTAGGTGATCCAGATCCAGGCGTCATAGCTTCAGGTTACCTCGCGTGTGCGTTGCTCTTGGGTGTGTGCTTTTCTCTAGCGTTATTCTCTGCGGCGTTAGTGCGCGAGCCGGTTGGTGGTTTTGTCACTGGAGTCGCCCTGTTGTTTCTCCTCATGCTGTGCGGCTGGGATGTTTTTGGTCGTCTGTTACGTACAACGCTGCCGCAGTGGGCGTGGGAATCGTTGGCTGCCTATAGCCCCGTTACTTGGTTGAGTAGTCTTGGGGCAGGTGTTCTCTATTTCCAGGGCTTGTTCTACTTTCTTGCGACCATATCAATTGCACTGATCGCTACGCTTTGGGTCGTGCGGACGCGTCGGGCCGGTGGCATCCTTCGCCAGGTTACGCGAAGGCAAAGTGTAACGGTGCTAGCGCTTGGTGTTTTATGGCTGGTTGGGGTGCCGCTCTCATCTTATCTGCCAGGCCAGGTTGACCTGACAGCACAGAATGAATTTAGCCTGCACGCAGGAACCAAGAAAGTGCTGGAAAGGCTGCCACAGGGAGTGCGTGTGACTCTTTATTGGAGTGAGAGTGAAGATACGGTGCCGGTCTTAATAAAGTCACATGCCCGACGTATTGAACGATTGCTGTCGACGATGGCAGCATTTTCGAATCTGGAATTAGCGCAGGTGGACCCTCGACCCGATACTCAGGAGGAGTTGCAGGCGCTTTCGCAAGGTATTCGTCGTGTGCCAATGTCTTCTGGAGATCACTTTTTCCTTGGAATGGCGGTCGAGCATGAAGATCGCGCAGGGCGCATTGCCTATCTGGATATCCGCCGGGATAGCCTGTTGGAGTACGACATCGCATTAGCCCTGAATGGCCTGACCCGCGTGACAACACCGAAAATTGGAGTAATCAGTCCGCTTCTGCCGTCAACATCGGCACTGTCTGGGCGAGAAGGTCTCTCCTTCATGGCCGAGCTTAAGCGCGCTTATGATGTTGCAGTGGTGCCATTCTTCAAGCCTCGCCTCCCTGATGATCTCGATGCCTTATTACTGATCGGTACCGACATTCTGCATGCAGACATGCTCTATCGAATAGATCAGTACGTCATGTCAGGGGGGAGCTTGATTGTGATGATTGACCCCTACACACGGGTCAAGCCAGCAAATAACGTAACCAACGCCCAGCCGTCGGCCGATATCAACGACATTTCGGATCTTCTTCAAAGATATGGCGTGACCTATCAGGGTGAGTCGGTCATTGGTGATGTGAATCTCGCTTCCGTCGTGTCTGATGATCAGCAGGCTCGTTTGAGCTATCCGTTCTGGCTTCGCATTCGAGCATCTGGGCTGTCATCTACGCACCCGGCAACTGCCAACCTGAACGAAGTCTTAATGGTGGAGCCAGGCGCACTGCAGCTGGCAGCTGGCGCGGGGAATACCCCTTTAATTGTTACCACCGCTAAGGCGGGTAGTTATTCACGAGTAGAGTTTGCCGGTAAAACGCCTCGACAACTTGCCCTAGATTTTGTTGCCGAGGGAGGTGAGAGAGTTCTGGCCGCTGCCATCAAGGGCCCATTAAAAAGCGCGTTTGGGCAGGCACCGAAAGGGTTAAGCGGCAGTTTTCACCAGGAGGTATCGAATGGTGCCCCAGCGGTTTTTGTTGTTGCCGATGTGGATTGGTTATTTGATCCGTTTTCACTGCAACAAACCAATCTGGCAGGAGAGACCCTCGTCAGACCCTTAAACGACAATCTTGCCTTTCTACTCAATATGGTGGAGTACGCCACTGGCGATCAAGCGCTGATGGAAATTCGTTCCCGTGGTCAATTACAAAGGCCATTTACTCGCATTGCTGCACTTTTTCGGAATGCACAAGCACGACTGCACAATGAGGAGGCAGATCTCACCCGCGACGTTGCTGAGCTTGAGACCAAGATTGGTGCAGTATCCCAAGGATTGGGAGATATTGAGTTTGGACAGCTTCCAGAGAATATAAAAAATCAGTTGCGCGAGTTTGAACCCAAACTGCTAGCCGCAAGGCGCCATTTGCGAGAGATGCGAGCTGGTATTCGGGCAGAAGTGGATAGTCTTACCCGACGTCTTACGCTGTTCAACCTGTTGTGCGGTCCATTGATTGTGCTTGTCCTCGCATGGGTCGTTTTTCGCAGGCGCAGGGAGAAATCACAGCGTTTTCAAGCACTCATTTAGAGTCCCCAAATCTGACGGCGTCAGGGTCCCGTACGGAAATGATAGGTAGTCAGAAGATTTCTCAGGCCACGGCTTTTCTGCTGGCTGGCTGATTGATTGGTTTTTGAAGGCTGTCAGAAATTTCGTCACATGATGCGATGAGTAAATCCGCGAATGCCTGCGCCATAGGCAATGGTGGGTTAACGGGCTCCCAGACTAATCCAACGGGTTTACTGATTACTGGATCAGTCAGGTGAATTTCCCGTGTGCCAGGGAAGGCATCATTTGCACGACTGAAGCCGCTAGGTACGATGGTAGCGAGAGAGCCCTGCATGACATGAAATGCCAGCTGAAAAATTGAATTGCATTCAAGCTTGGGCGATGGATCACAGTCAACAAGGGAAAAAGCCTCGTCCATTACCTGGCGTTCTTTCATATACGGAGATAAAAGGCACAGGGGAAGTTGTGCAGCCTCTTTCCAGGTGATGGTTTTCTTTCGCGCCGACAGCATTGATTCAGGCACCATGAGACTCAGCTGTTCCTCATAGAGGGTTACAGCGTTCATCTTATTGAGTGCTTGATCTTCCATGTAGGTGATACCTACATCAAGCTCGAAGTTGTGTAATTCATTGATTAATTTATCTGAGCCAACAAACTGTATATCTACTTGTACAGAAGGGTACTTCTCGGAGAATAATTGGTTGACCAAGGGCAGCACTGGTGAACTCATAGGCATGGCTCCGATACGAATTTTCCCTCGTAGATCGCGACGCATAATGGCTAAATCTTCCAGCATGCTTTTCTTATCTGCGAGCAAGCGTTTGGCCCAACCCACCACGCGCTCGCCCTCGGGAGTGAAGCCCTGATAACGTTGGTGACGTAAAATAATAGGCACGTCGAGTTCTCGCTCTAGTTGCTGCAATGCGCTGGAAAGGCTCGGTTGCGACACATGGCAGTAGTCTGCGGCGCGCCCGAAGTGACGCTCTTTTTCAAGTGCGATCAGATACTCAAATTGTCGAAGAAACATGTTATTCCCTATGGCCCGGACAAGGCGTGGCTCGATTGGAAAAAGCAGTGATAGACCTAATCTATTATTTTACACGTTTCTATAAATGTATCTATCTTTGCGGTCCAATACGACGTCGTTATTTCCTCTTATCAAAAGCAATCAGGCAAAACATTAGCCATCATCGCGCAGGCCCGTCAGGCTCTATTTTTAACTAAAGCAGGTAAACATCGCAGTTCTTCCTGATTGATCGATTCATCTTGGTTAGCCTGGGCCGCCCACACGACAGGGCGACCGAACCACTGGGGTGAGCCTGGATATAGGTCGCTATGATCTGCCGCGGGGAGTTGTTAGGTGGGTTTCCCAGGCGGGTTGGAGCTAAAGTGTCAACGCCTTTTCATGTATACCGATTTCGAGACTGGAACTAACTGGTGTTGACGACCTTCACATTGATGCTCACAACGCTAGTTGCGGCAATGGTCGGCATCTTGATCGGGGCTATTGGTATCGGTGGCGTTTTGTTGGTACCAACGCTCACCTACCTGCTGGGTTTAGGAATTCATGTGGCGATTGCTACAGCAATGTTTACCTATTTATTTAGTGGTGTCGTCGGTGCTCTTGAGTATGCTCGCCAGAATTCCATCCGTTGGTCAATGGCATTGTGGCTTTGCCTGGGTGGTATGCCAGGGGCCTATCTGGGGGCAGCTACGACCTGGGTGACACCCGGTGTGATACTGGAAGGTGTCATCGGTTTTCTGGTCCTGTTATCCGGTGTACAAGCGCTACGTGGGCCATCGGATACCGCCGAGTCAGTAGTCAATCTAAAGCCGATGTCGTTGATGGTCATTGGGTTAGTCACAGGTTTTGGCTCCTCTATCACGGGTACGGGTGGACCCCTTGTCCTGATTCCGATACTGATCTGGATGCAAGTCCCCATCCTCACGGCAGTTGGCTTAAGTCAGGTTATCCAGATTCCGATTGCATTGTTAGCGACGACTGGCAACCTGATGTTTGGTCGCATTGAGTGGCTTATCGGCATGGGCATCGCCACATTACTCGTGTTGGGTGTCGTGGTGGGCGCTCGTATTGCCCATCGGATATCTCGTGTTGCGTTAAAGCGATTTATCGCCTTCGCTCTGTTGTTGGTAGGTGCAGCCATGTTGGCGCGCATGGCTGCTAGCTTTATCTGACTAGAGCTATCGATCTCATGTGGTCATTAGATAAGTGGCGCGAGCATCCCGGCAATCCAATCACTGAGGTCGCCCAGTGCCGGCAACAGGCGGCACTGTTTGATTTTTCTTTCATGTCAAGGGCTCGAGTGAGTGGTGTCGGTGCCCGGCAGTTGGTGAATGACTTTGTTTCCCGGGATGTCAGTGGTATGCCGGAAAACCGCGTGACTGATTGCCTACGGCTAAATCACCAAGGTTGTGTCACAAGTGATTTGACCGTGTGGAAACTCGAGGGTCATGGCTACGAGGTAATGAGCGGTAACGATGATGATATAGCGGCATTAATGTCACAGCAGAGTCCAGATTGCAGCATTGAGGATTTGTCCGATTCGCACAATGTCTTTGCCGTCCAGGGTCCCGAATCATTATTGCGTCTTGCAAGATTGGGTAATCTCGAGCGCCTCTTTCGTCTTGAATATTTTGAATTTTGTGATCTTGATATTGCAGATTTTCCGGTCCGCGTGGCTCGTTCGGGTTATACCGGAGAACATGATTTTGAGTTGCTGGTCAGGCGCGCCGTTGCGCAAGCTTTGTCGTGCTTGCTGACTCAAGAATTTCCTGTGCCTAGCTATACCGCTATGGATATTCTTCGCATCGAGGCAGGATTTATTCTTTACTGTAATGAATACTCGATAGGTGCGACACCCATTGAGATGGGGCTTGCACAGTTTGCTGGCGAAGAAACAGACCAGAATTTAAGCTCGGAATTGAAGCTGGCTTGTTTTACCGCGCGACATCATGAGTGTCCCGTGTTATGGCAACATTCGAAATCGAACTCCCCTCACCCTACTCGCGGAGAGATTGTGGTGATTTCGGCCTGTTTCAGTCGTTGTCCCAAACGATTCTCGGCTTGGGTTATATCCACACAGAAGATGTCACCGCTGGGGCGTCTTTGATCGACCCTTTGGGAGAATTCGACCAGATTGCACTTTGCGAACGATCATTTTTTGATCCAGCCAAACGGAGGGCTCGTGGTCACTGGACTAGCGAATGTCGGTCGCTTTACTGATGCGGAATAAAGAAAACAATAAACGCAAGAGGGCATAGGGTGTGCCAGAATGTCGGCCGCCGGAAGCCATTCTCTATCGCTTGATAAGCGAATACTTTTGACCAGATTTTGTAGTCTGTCTACTATGAATTTACAGTTGTATTCTATGTTGTCAGGGTACGTTCGGCAGCTGCTAGATACCAAAACCAAAGGAGATAACAATGTCTGACGACAAACCCAGACGAAAGGTCACGATAAACCAACTGAGACGCAAAATGAGAGAGGGCGAGCAGATCGTCCAGATGGCCATCTATGACTATCGCAGTGCAGTGATTGCAGATCGACTCGGCATTGATATTCTCTGTGTGTCTGACACAGGCGGTATGATTCTTTTTGGGCACAAAAGTACCGTAACGGTCACGTTCGATGAGGTCATGATGATGGCCAAAGGAATTGATCGAGGTAGTCAATATGGTTTACGTATGGTCGACATGCCGTACTGGAGTTTCCATATCTCACCAGAACAGGCAGTGGAAAATGCCGGTCGATTTGTGCACGAAGCGAATGCTGAGGTGATGAAATGTGAGGGAAACCAATACCATGCCAAGAACATTGAGGCCATCAATCGAGCAGGCATACCTGTTCAAGGGCATATCGGAATCACTCCCATGCGTATGCCCCAGTTGGGTGGGTTTTTCGCGCAGGGGAAGACTGCGGTGCGGGCTAAAGAATTAGTGGATGATGCTCAGGCCATGGTTGACGCCGGATGCTTCTCAATCATGTGCGAGGTGACCAGTCAGGAGGTGAATGAATATCTGGCGCAGGTTCTTCCGGTACCAGTGATCAGTCTTGGCGCGGGTCTTGGCGCACATGGAGTGCACATCATTACGTCCGATCTTATGCATTTGTATGAAGAGCATACGCCGAGGCACTCCAAGGTATATACCGATCTGATCCCAATCATAGAAGACGTATTCATTCGTTATCGCGATGAGGTTAAAGCGCAGATCTATCCTGGCCCAGAACATACGGTGTTCATGAGTGATGAAGAGGCGTTGAAGTTTGCCAAAGCCATGAAGTGGGATTACAAGCTTGCCCAGCTCGATGCCAAGGCCAGTGCGGCGGGGAAAAAGAAGACGCGTAAGAAGACGTCGTTGCCCGCGAAAAAGCCTGCTGCTAAAAAGCCTGCAAAGAAAAAGACAAAGAAGAAATAATCCCACAGCGCTTGGCAGGGCCTTCGTGCCCGCGTATATGCGGGCACCGTATTCTGGCGAGCTTGGCCTTAGTGGGGA
>Ga0209402_10002828_pt1 | contig 16990 bp, 12 predicted proteins | sample ArcticOcean_MG_C_3_FD_187437 | JGI IMG/M metagenome (GOLD analysis project Ga0209402, IMG submission 187437) | Marine microbial communities from western Arctic Ocean - ArcticOcean_MG_CB8_126 (SPAdes) (version 2) | ecosystem: Environmental > Aquatic > Marine > Oceanic | place: Arctic Ocean... | reverse complement strand
TTCTATGACATCACCGCCAGTCCAGACGGCCGAACTGTTGATAGAAAATGGATAAGCGACGTTGCCAAATTGTTGGATATTCCGTTTTGTGTCGCAGGCGGCATTCGCAGCGTCGCTGACGCCGAACAGATACTGCAACAGGGTGCAGACAAAGTCTCAATCAATAGTCCGGCGCTTGAGAACCCTTCCCTTATTTCCGATCTCGCAAAGCGATTCGGCAGTCAGTGCGTCGTCATTGGGATTGACAGCAAACGCATTGGCAATGAATGGGAGGTGCATCAGTACACCGGCGATGAATCTCGAACAGCTTCAACCACACGAAAGACGCTCGAATGGGCAAGAGAAGTCCAAGACCTTGGCGCGGGGGAAATTGTGCTGAATTGCATGAATAGCGATGGTGTTCGGGACGGATATGACATTGACCAACTCGTCACAATCGGTCAATGCTGCGACGTTCCATTGGTCGCGTCCGGTGGTGCCGGCCGACTGCGTGATTTTATGGACGTATTTATGAAAACCAACGTCTCCGCCGCGTTGGCGGCAAGTGTGTTTCATAGTGGAGAAATTAAAATTCCAACCCTCAAACAGTACTTATCCTCAAAAGGCATTGAGGTGCGGCTTTGACTTCGCTTGCCCAAAGAATAGACTGGGAAAAATGTAATGGAATGGTGCCAGCAATTGTTCAGCACGCCATAACTGGACGCGTCTTGATGCTCGGATATATGGATAGGAATGCGCTCTTAGAAACAGAAACTGGAAGCCACGTAACGTTTTTCAGTCGCACCAAAAATCGACTCTGGACCAAAGGTGAGTCATCGGGCAACAAGCTTGAGTTGATCGATATCGAACTAGATTGCGATGGGGATACATTGCTAGTCCATGCAAAACCGCACGGCCCAACCTGTCACAAATTATTGACTAGCTGCTTTGACGCTGAATCAGAGCGACATGGATTCGGCTTCATCGGCACACTTGAATCGATAATTGTGGACCGGGCAGAACAAAATTCAAGTGAGAGCTATACTGCGGCGCTATTGCAAAGCGGCGTACGCCGTATCGCACAGAAAATCGGTGAGGAAGGCGTTGAAGTTGCGTTAGCTGCATCCGGTGGAAAGGCTGAAGAAGTGATTTCGGAATCAGCAGATCTGTTGTTCCACCTACTAGTCTTATTGAATAGCCAAGGCCTCGAATTTTCCGATGTCGCAAATTGCCTGGCAGATCGCGACCGCCGAAGTAATGGTTGTTCGTAGAGGCGGAAGAAACCCCTATGCGAGCATTGTTAATGAACGGTCTAGTGGCTATCTGGGTCTCGCAATGAACTTGGCTAAGTCATTTACTTTTGCCGCTGCAACTATCCAATCGAAAGAGTCCTCGACTTTTCCTTCCTGAATATCGAGCAGAGATTCACGCAGTCGCACCGACATGCATCCCACATCCCGCAATGACCATTCTCTACCGTCGGCTTCGCCGATTGCAGCGATTGGAGCGACAATAGCGCCGGTACCGCACGCGAAGAGTTCGCTACAGCGCCCCGACTCGATGTCGTTGAGCAATACATTAATCGAAATCTCGCGGGAAACTGCTTCGATGCCTAAATTCTTCGCCAGCTTCAGGAGTGAGTCCCGGGTAACACCTTCCAATAACGAACCGCTTGGCGCCGGCGTGTGAATCCCGCCATCAATAACAGCGACGAAGTTCATCGCCGAAAGCTCTTCGATATTCTCACCAACCACAGGGTCCAACCATAACGATTGGTCAAATCCCAAGGACACACAATTTTCGTTCGCCTGTAGCGACGCAGCATAGTTACCACCGACCTTTTCCGCACCAGTGCCGCCTCTTGCAGCACGCCGACTCTCTCGCTCGATCATGACCCGAATGGGGTCGGAGTAGTAAGCGTCCGCCGGACTGGCCAACACCAAGAATCTAAACCGCTTGCTTCCCTTCACGGCAAATTGAGGATCGAGTCCGAACAATGTTGGTCGAAGATACAACGATTGACCGCGCCCACCGGGAACGAAAGCTACCAGGGCAACGGAAAGTGATGATAGTGCCTCGGCGAAGAATGATGCCGGCACGACGGGCATACGCAGACGTTTTGCGGAACGAGAAAATCTGCGCCAGTTCATATCAGGTCGGAACAAGTGTGGCGTTCCATCGACACTCTTGTATGCCTTCATCCCCTCAAATGCCTGTTGCCCGAACTGCAAGGCAGTAGACGCAGGATTTACTGGAACGTCAGCAAACGGCACCAATTCACCCGGCTGCCACGTTCCGTCACTGAATTCAGCGCTGAACATGATAGGTGCCATCTCAGTCCCGAAGGGAATTTCATCCGGTAACTTATAGGCAGCAATGATATCGGCGACACTCGCGTCAATTTCGACAGCAGTCAATTAAGCCTCTCCTTCGTTAAGACCTGCATTATCGAGGCTAACATGAATACATTCTGCAATTTATGTCTGAATATCGATGGAGATCAACGCACACAATTTACGCGAGGAAGCCTAACGCGATTCGCAGTCCTGTGACCATCAACCAAGCTTGGACTGAATGCCTTTCTAACGACACTTTTCCTCACCAGCGCATTGCCTCTGGACAGATCGAATTGTGAACCCGACGCCGCTAGCTGATCGCCTTCAAAATTTCGCCACGATCCACGCCGTAATGTTTAACTGCCTGGTCGACGTCCAACATTTCATTTCTAACATCATCGACAATTAGGCCGAACTCGCGCTCGGACGGATCTCCCCAGCCGCCGCCATTGGCCGTTCGCATACTCAGGGTGTCGCCCTTCATCAGTGGTCCGTAGTCGCTAACGCGATCGTCGAGATGCGCTTCACCTTCCTGGCCACGGTTGATTATCGTACGAGCAACACCTGTTCCACCACCGCCAAATAGTCCCCACAATGGGTTCTGGTTGTTCTCTGTCGAAGATTGCAGGGTCAGATTGTTTTCGAGCATTTCGTAGTCACGAATCACGCCGTAGCCGCCGCGATATTTACCATGACCGCAATGCTCAGGATTAAACGTGTAACGTGAAACCCTAACCGGATAACGAGATTCCAGAACCTCGACCGGAATATTGGGTGCGTCACCGTTGCCTACAAACATGATGCCGCTCGCACCGTCATCATGTGGAAAAGCACCACCACCCCCATCCAGGGGTTCTCCATAAATGAACGTAGGGCCATGGCGCGAATCCGTACGCGACAAATAGAACGCATACATCTGATAGGTAGCCGCTGGACAGCGCTCCGGAATGGCTTCCGACAGCGCACGAATCAACACATGAACGACCAGTTCGGCAACGTAGCCATAAGAGTCGCAGGGTGCCGGGTATTCCGCACTAACAATTGAATTGGGCGGCGCGGTCACAATGAGTGGACGCAAGTGTCCATCATTGGTTGGATCACTCGGCATCGTTAGATACTTCATGACAGTGCCACACATTGCCTTCGTGCCAATGAATGGGTGATTAACGGGCCCTACGGCTACCGGGTCGGAACCGGACCAGTCAATCTTCATGACATCGTCGTCGACTGTGACAGTAACTGCGATTTTACAAGGATGATCCAAACGCACGCCATCGTTATCAAGATAAGCCTCTGCCTGATACGTCCCGTTCGGAAAACTGCGAATTTCTTCGCGCATACGGACTTCCGATTGATCGAGCGTTTCGCACAACGACGCTTCGACAGTGTCCGCGCCATAGCGGTCACAGAGCTCTTGGTAGCGGCGCGCACCCGTATGACAAGCCGCAATTTTTGCATTCAGATCACCTTCAACGGCTACCGGCTGACGCACGTTTTTCAAAATCAGGCGATGTAACTCTGTATTGATTTTTCCGCCATCATAAAGTTTGTTGTGTGAAAAAATCAGACCTTCCTGATGCACGTCCGTCGTCGTCGGACACCAACCACCTGGTGCGTAACCACCAATGTCAGCCCAGTGCGCCATCACTGACGCGAACCCAACAAGCTCATCGGCATAGAAAATCGGCGTGTAAAGCGCGACGTCACTAATATGCGTGCCAGTGTCATACGGTTCATTCGATAAAATGACGTCGCCATCGGAAAACCCATCGCTACCGAATAGTTCTATTCCCGCCTGAATGCTCGGCGGTAGACATGCGAGAAAGCCCGCTAAGGCAGAGCCTTCTGATATAAGTTGACCAAATCGATTGGTCATGACCACACCAAAGTCCTGCACCTCATAAATCAGCGGACTGTGTGCGGTTTTGATAAGCGTTGTCTGCATCTCCGCAGCAGCCGCGCGCGCTGCATTGCGAATTACCTGTCGCGTAATGGGATCAGTTTTTTTCATGAATCAATAAATCTCCAAAGCGGTCAACCGTTACCTGCTGATCCGGCAAAATAAGAATTGTGGTGCTCCATTCTTCGACAATTGCGGGCCCCTCAAACTGCGCGCCAGGCGCCAGTACCTCGCGATCATATATTTCACAAGTAACCAGTTCCCGGGCATCCGCGACATGCACATTCCGTCGTTTGCCAGAGCGCAACTCTGTATCAGGTGTCAGTGCGTCCAGTTCAAACAACGGCGGCTTTTCGATTGCACCTATAGCAATCAAACGCAGAATGACAAACTCGAGGGCGTGATCCGGCAACGCATGGGCGTAGGCTTTCTCGTAAATTTGATGGAAGCGTTTCCGTAGTGCTCCAAAGTTATCGCCTTCGAGATCACTCGCGGCAATGGGAACCCTGATCGTGTGTTCCTGCCCGAGATACCTCATCTCCGCGACACGTTCGATCGTCAATTCGGTGTTGGCAAGCTTCTGTCCCCGAAACCACTCCCGTGCTTCATCCTCGAGAATATCAAACTGACTCTGCAACGATGGTGGTGACACGCCGTCAAGAGGTTCAAGAAAGGCGCGTGTAACATCTTCGCGGTAGTCCGCGTTCAGCAATCCCCAGGCGGAAAATACAGCCGGATTTTGCGGCACAATTGCTTGCTTCATTTGCAACTCGCGTAGTAACGCACTCGCGAACAAGCCGCCACCGCCACCAATGCAGACGAGGGAGAAGTCACGTGGGTCGTGACCTCGTTCGACTGTTATCTGGCGTACGGCATACGCCATGTTCATAGTCGCAATATGTACGATGCCTGCTGCAGCATCTTCGACCGATAGGCCGAGTGGATCCGCAATGCTTTCCTTGATCACAGACCGAGCCGCTGCAGGATCTAATTGAATTCGTTTACCAAGAAACGTTTCGGGATCGAGGTAGCCCAGCGTCAACTGAGCATCGGTAACAGTTGCTTGTTGTCCGCCCATGCCAAAACAAACCGGGCCAGGTTCAGCCTGCGCACTTTCGGGACCCACGCATAATCCGCCCTCCGAATCGATCCAGGCAATACTGCCTCCGCCAGCGCCGATGGACACAATATCGATTGTCGGTTGCAACACCGGGCGCCGGTTTAGCTTGACGCTGCTACGCTCCAGATACTTGCCCTCGTGTATCAGCGACACGTCAAACGTAGTACCGCCAACGTCGGCCACGACGACATTGTCAACGCCAAGCTCTTCGCAAAGTCTCCGCACACCAATAACACCGCCTGCAGGCCCCGACTGAATAGTGCGGACAGGGATGTCACGCGCGATTGCATTCGAAGTAATCCCACCGCTTGATTGCATTACGGCGAATGCCCCTTGGTAGTTACGCTTAGCCAACCCTTCATCGAGCTTGGACAAATACGCATCCATACGTGGCTGCGTGTAACTATTGAGTACCGTTGTGTTGGTTCGCTCAAATTCGCGCCATTCGCGTACCACCTCAGACGAAATCGATAGTCTCAATCCTGGTATTTCAGCATTGATGATTTCGGCAACACGCCGTTCGTGCACAGGATTTACATGCGCATGTAGAAAACACACAGCAATGCTTTCCACACCAGCAGCATGCAAGGCATGAGCGGCGTCAGCCACGGCTGACTCATCTAACGGCGTGACGATGTTGCCAAGACTATCCAGGCGCTCCGGCACCTCGAAGCGTAAAAAACGCGGCACCAAAGGCGGCGGTGGTTTATAGAAGAGATCATAAATATCTTCGCGACTTCCGCGACCGAGTTCCAACACATCGCGAAAACCAGTCGTTGTGATCAACCCTACTTTCGCGCCGTTCTCCTGAACGATGGTGTTTATGACCATCGTCGAACCGTGCACGATCATGTCAATTTCGGCAGGGTCGAGTCCGAGTTTCTGTGTCCCGACAAAAAACTGTTCATCGAGCGTGCCTGCGGAGCGCACCTTTTCAATCGTAATGGCACCTGTGTCGGGATCGAGCGTCACAAAGTCAATAAATGTGCCGCCGACATCCACTGCCAGTCGTCGTGATGAAATCATGGTCACTTTCTATGGAATCTCTGAATGGGTCTAGAAAATATCTCAATTCGGCTCATAATGCTCTCAATCCAAAAGAGGTATGCCGCAATCGACAGTAAAGAAACTCGTAATTCGACTGATTTTGACCATACACGAAGTCCGGTCCCCGATCACAAAACGGTGGGATGGCCAAATATCGCCGTCGTCATATTCGGCATTGGAATCACCCTACCGATGTTTTATCTCGGCTCGGAGTTGACCGCTACCTTGGGTTTTAGGAACGCGACGATCGTTTTCATTATTGGCTGTAGCGTCGTTGCCGCAATGATGACCGCGACTTCTATCGTTGCAGCAAGAACACGACTATCGACATACATGATCCTCCAATTCACTTTTGGACATCAGGGCGCGAAGGCTGTCAACCTGCTGCTTGCGATTACATACCTTGGGTACTTTGCGGCTACAGGCGACATTTTTGGCCAAGCAATTCACGATTCATTGTTGGCTTTTTATGGCATCGACATTCACGCAACGGTCTGTGCAACATTAGGCTGTGTTGTGATGGCCTTAACCGCAGTATTCGGCTTTAGCGTTGTTGATCGGTTTTCAACCATGGCCGTCCCGCTACTGGCTTTCTTCCTGGTTTTTGTTGTTTATAGCGCCATCCAACAAACAGAATGGAATGCGTTATTGGAGGTTCCTGGCCAAGGCGGAATGAGTTTTGGTCATGCCGTGTCGGCCGTGATTGGTGCCAATATACTAATGGCTGTCGGCGCACCCGACTTTACGCGCTTCTCGCGCTCTGATCGCGACGCGATTAAAACAGTCTCCGGTCTCGCTATCGGCTATCCGTTGATTATGTTGGCCTCCGGTATCCCGACATTGGTGACCGGCGAAACCGATATCATGAAAATAATGATCAGTCTTGATATCGCGGTTCCAGCCTTGTTGATCCTGATCTTTGCGACTTGGACAACGAACACTGTCAATCTTTACGCGGGAATTTTGACCCTTTCGACGGTATTCAAAAACACCCTCACATGGAAAATTGCGTTTGTATCCGGCGTCATCGGCACACTCGGAGCCGCACTGGGTGTTATGGACTATTTCCTGCCATTCGTATTTTTTCTTGGGATCGCGACCGCGCCCGTGGCAGGAATTTACCTGGCCGATTTTTTTGTACTCAATAACGGCAGACGAGATTTCGCCGATCTGCAGAACGTGTCCGCATTTGGCACAGCAGCCTACGTCGCATGGATCGTCGGGTCAGGCACCGCCTACTTGACCACCAATACGGCTGCCACTCTTACCACAATCCCAGCAGTTGATGGTTTGCTCGCCGCGTTTTTCGTCACAGTCATCTGGCCAAAATTACTGCCTAGTGCGAAATAACCTCAGCCTGATCAGTCGTACCCGGATGCACGATAAAAACTTGCGCCATCTTGACGTCCAACGCAGTGGAGATCGCCGTGTTGGCACCCGTCTCCGGATCGGGATGTGAGTCTGCAAGTCGACCCAGCGCTTTGCGCAGAGAAATGCCTGAGATCTGGCCATTGCTGAGATGGTGTGTTGAATCATTCCTGATTAATTGTTTGTACCAGGCATCAATATCCGCATAGCCCGCGACTAAACCCTCGGCACCATCCGGCGTCAGACTAAGCTGCAAACGCATGTCACGAAAAATGTGGATGCTTGGAACCGACAGATTCATCCAAGGCATGATCATTTCAGCGAGCGGTTCTGTGGTGAGTACGCCATCGACAATTTTTCCCGTCATTTGTCGAATGAGCTTTGCGCCCCAACGCATATCGACTCTCTGGGAACCACCGGACATCACCTTCAACCCGGTTGCGTCAGTTAGAAGGCGATCCATTCCTCGATACAAAGTAACCGTTACGTCGTCATCACTGGATAAATCATCGACGCCCGACAACTCGATCATCATTCTGTTGTAGCGTTCGTCCGCGATCGCCTTGTTTTGAAAAATCACTTCGACTCCGTCAGGTCCGCGAAAGCCAATGACGCAACCGACCGCACGATAAACTTCGTTGTCGATTCCTTGTTCACCGTTGGGGTGGGTGAAGTCGTTGGGTCCAACTTCTCCGTCGAGGTTCAGGCCATAGGACAATGCCCCTTCTACCTCAAGAAACGGCAGTGAGTCGGGTGCATCTGTTGGATGCCAAGTTTCGATTTCCTGTTTGAGTTGCGTATCCACAACGGTGCGTACCGTCCCTTCGGGAAACAACTTCTCGAACTGCTCCCGCGGCCCATCGTTGTAACCGCTCGGACATTCTTCTTTGCCGTCTGGGGTCTGATACACCGCCCAAAACAAATCAGTCATCACGTAGCCGATTCTTCCGTCGCGTACGGTTGATGCATCGTCAGCGAGGAGGACTAGAGGCGACAATAGGGCCAGGCTAAATACAATCACCGACCGCCTAATGTTGGCCTGTAGAGAAACTTCAATCATAGCGCTCATTACAGTGTGCCTCTCATGTAGTCATCGCGTAACCAAATGGCTTTTAGCCCGTTGCGCTGCGCTCGCCATTCGCCGGTGCCGGCACCGTGGACATCGCCAGGCCTTTCGTCGCCACCGTAGGTATAAACCGGCCGGTCGCGATACGCCCAAACTCGCAACGCATCCGTCTGCTCAGATTCTGCGTAGTGCCCTGTTTTAGGGTCAATGCTAACGACACTCCATGCGCGGTTATCGCCCGCCGCATCTGCCGGCGCCTCTACATAGGGCCAATACTGTAGACATTTTTTCACGTCGCCGCCGCACATCGCCACTCGATAGACCTGCGTATCATTGGGATGATCACATGCCAGTTGATCGGCCGAATCATCACCACAGTTGTATATGTATAGAGTATTGCCTGTCGCATCGGCCAACACTTCTCCCGCGAGCGTTTCCTGCACCGTAAATTCCGGCGGTGGGGCGGGAGATAATTGTGTATAGACGTTACTCCAACCCTGAACGTCGCTACCTTCAAGACTCCAGGTATGTTGATCCAAAACATAGGTGTATAACGGCCGCTGCCGATACACCCATTGACGCAGCCCGGGCGACCGCTCGATTATTGACCATTCACCCTGAGCTCTTGCCATCGTTGGCGCCAATATTGGTTTCCAGGTTTGGGCGCAGTTCTCATCGCACATCGATTGTTCTGGCGTATCCCGGTCGTAAACATAAACAGAGTACGTTGTGTCAGTCGTAAGCAATCGACCCACCGTAGTGGTCTTGACTGCGAATCCTGGCGGAACCTTAGATGGTGGCGTTAGTGGCACTCGATTAGCCGGAGAATCACCGCCATAGTGTCTCGTTGTACCGCCCAAGACGTCACCCGGCGCATTGTCATGCACGGATGTATAAAGTGGGTGTTCCTCAAATGACCACTGACGCAAACCGTCATCTCGCTCAAGTATGGTCCACTCGCCGACTTCTTCTGCTCCCTCTGTGGCAACCACGGGCGGCCATAGATCTGTACAGCTGGGTCGGCTATCGAGCTCGGGCAATATTATGCCCGGCGGATACGGACTCATCAGACCGGCGGTGACGGTCAATACCTCGTCATAACAGGCAGGGTTGCCCTGCGTTTCACCGCTATAGCCATTGCGCTGCCCATGAGAAGGCCAAGTGTAAACAGTACGTCCATTCGCATCCGCGATGACAGGCCCTTCAAGCTCGCTCGCCTCAACTCGAAACCCTTCCGGCATTGGCACATCGACGTACTGCTCTACCAGCGTTTCCGCGGCCGATGCAGTCACCGAACCAAGCGCCATTACAAACAGGCAACCGCTTGCTAATGACCAGCGCAAATTCAGCGCACTACCAATGTTTTCGAATTTCACTAAGCGCTCCAATAAACGAATTCGCCGCAAGCTAAACCCCTAGGCCAAGATTTCTCCAATCTCGCTGGACGTAGTATTACTCTGGTTACCCCAGTTCGGAACCTCCAGCCCCATGAGTCGCATCGCTGTGTAGCCCAGACGCGTACCCGGACTGCCCCCACCGTCAATGTGGAGACCGGTCTTAACGCGTCCGCCCGCGTTACCCGCGCTGAACATCGGAATACCCTCGATCCCATGAATTTTCGCAAACGATTGGTCGGTGCTTGCGTAAATCAATGAATTATCTAACAGCGAACCATCGCCTTCTTTGAAGTCAGCTAATGCTTGCACGTAGTACGCCCACTCATCCATTGCACGGCGCGTATACCAGGACACATTCGGCTGACACTGAACTGATTCGTCGACCGCTTCCTCATGTGTCGCGGTGTGGTGTGGCTTATCGTAACCAGGTTTTGTTGTGGCCGAGTTTGCTGAGGCGTAGAACATATTGAACACGCGCGTCTGATCGCAAGCAATTGCCATCAACATCAGATCCGTCATGATGCGATGTCGTTTGGACACCAAATCCGCATCGAGGCCCGAGGGCAAATCCTGCGGGCGATCAGTAACAATGCATGCCTCACGCGGATCCGGTTTGGTCAATTGCAAATCGAAACGTCGCTCGACGTCGCGCAATCCGGTTAGGTACTGATCGAGTCTGGCGCGATCTTCCGTACCTAACTGCTGGCTAAGTTTCTTCGTATCTTCGAGGACGTTGGACAACGAGCTCTTGCGAACCATTATGCGCGGATCCGGCGTAAATTCAGCGGCATTGGGATCCTGGAAATTAACACCAAACAATCGTTCGTAAAAACGCAATGGTGACCATTCCGGAGCATTGACAGAATTGCCGTCTTCATAACTAAAGCTGTCGCGCACATCACCCGTTGCTGTCGCGCTGAGATTTCGGAAGCGTGTGCTATTGCCAATTTTCTTGGCAACCGTCACATCGATCGTTTCACCTGGGCGGTTTTGTGCGGTCAACGGCGCGATGCCGGAGCGTAAAATTACCCAACCAGAGTGGTGACAGAGATTTGGCGCTGCGTCTTTAAACACGTGGAAATTCGTGAATAGATTGATGTGTTTTTGAATTGGCGCTAGTGCAGCGATCTCTTCGGGCAAATCGAAATTCGGACCGGTTTTCTTAGGAACGAAAATTTCCTTGCTCATACCCAGCCCCCAGGACCAAGTACCAAAGCGCATTGGCAGCGGTGCACCGGATGCAAGTGCAGTTCCGTTCTCGTTCAAAAAGCAATTAAGAAATGGAAGCGCAACAGTGACTGCACTACCGTTCAGCATGCCTCGAAGGACTCGACGTCTGCTCAGTTTTTTCATCACACGGAACTCCTCTTACCTAAGTCTTACCTAGACCCGATTAATTATTCAGGGCAACTGTTGCCCCTTCCCCGCTAGATACTTCGGCGACCTTGCTTGTTGGCGGAGGCCGAACTCTCGTAAACGCCTGGCTGGTCGCTATTTCGCGTAACAATCCAGGAACTTGATATTCGTTTTCTGCAAATCGGCCCACAAAGTACGACAAAATATCACGGTCGTACCGCAGTGAAACCGGACCGCCGGTACCAAATGCATACATTCGATTGACCAGGCAATAAGGCAACTTAGGATGGTCGCGCATGGCCTGTGCCAAACCGCTCACATCCTCAAACTCTGCACCATCGAGTTCGCCGCTAATATCCAATTCCACACCATTTTCGGTCTCACGGTAAAGGCCTGCGCCATCAAAGTTCTCCAGCGCAAGTCCCATGGGATCGGTAATCAAATGGCAGCCAGCGCAGGATGGATTAGTCGAGTGAATCATCAGACGTTCGCGGGCCGTTGCCAGATCGCCGGCGTCTTCCAACAACGAGAAATCGACATTCGGCGGCGGTTCCGGCACTTCCTGACATAGAAATATTTCGCGTAATGCCTGCCCGCGCAAAGTCGGAGAACTACGCACTGAATGAGAATGCGCCGCAAGAAAACTAATCTGCGTTAACAACCCGCTGCGTGAGCTACTTTCGGGAAATCGATAGGGAACCCAACCATTACTCGCCGGAGTTCTATAGATCGCTGCCAATCGCATCGACATAAACGTGTCCCGAGTCGTGAACAAATCTCGGTAATCTAATTCTTTATTAAGGAGGTGATCGATCGTCGTGCGCAACGTTTGCTCACGCGCGTCGGCCAAGGTCGCACCTGTGACCATTGGATACACGATCGGATCCTTGGACAGACTGGCGAATTCATCGAAGCCCATCATGTCGTCAAAAAATGCTCTGACGCCATCTTCAAGACGTGCACTCGCCAACATTCTATTGACAGATGCCGCTAAACCTTCTGGTGTATGCAAGTCGCCCCGCTCTGCGGCCTGCAACAAATCTTCGTCGGGCGTTCCGTTCCATAGGAAGAAGCTTAATCGCGAGGCAAGCGAGTAGGCATCCAATCTTTCTTCACCCGGATTATCCGGATCAGGTTCCGGAACGTCGATGATGAAAACCGCTTCCGGGCTAATCAGCAACGCTTCAATAGCGATCGCGAGGCCCGCGTAAAAATCCTCGGCTTCGTTAGTCGCAGCCTCTGCCACTTCGACGAGATCAGAGACTTTGTTCTCATCCAGCGGTCGACGAAAAACAAGGCGACCAGTCTCCCTAATGATTTGACCGGCGCAGGCCGCATCCGCTTCTGACGTTGAAATCGGGCTACAAGACAGCAAATAATTGCGATGGGTTACATCGACAACCTTCGCCGCAATCGATGCCGCTGCATGTTGAATTTGTTGCGCCTGATCCGAAGTAAGACCCGCAAATGCTGCTCCGGAAGCCAACAGACCATCCGTCCTCGCAAACGGCGGCAGTGGCGGCAGTACGCTGTCACTCACGTCCTGGCCAAAGACATGTGCGATTGTATTTGCATATTGAGCCGCGCTCATTAAGCGCACGCGCACGGGCGAGCCGCTATCTTCTGGCTCTGCGAGCTTGTCAGCGCAGCCTGATAACGCCAGTGCCAGCAACAAAACAAGCATGTTCAACGGCGAACGCCGGAGTGTCGTCCGCAGGGCACCAGAGCAATCGGCCAGCGCCTGGGCGCCGCGGCTCATTGAAGTTCGCTCTGTGGACTATGAATTCTCATCTGGTTCGGCCAAAAATGTGGGTTTTCTAAGCCGATCATCATAACACCCAGTCTAACCCTGCTAAAAGCCACAATGCCCGTTTTGATCTGAATAACGTATCCCGATTTTATGTTGAAAGCCCAGCTACCGCTGTGCGGCTACCTGCTTCGCCGTTACTACACCGCCGGTATTGCCCCAGTTTGCCCGGAGGTAGCTGGCCAATGCTGCGACCTCATCATCGGTCAGCTTATATTGAAACTCTTCCATCGGCTTTCTGCGCTTGGTCTCCAATGGCGGATGCGGTGTTTCCGGCCCATATAGAATGACGTTGATTAACGAGGCAGGGTCCGCGTCTTGGACGACGAGACTGCCACCAGCAAGTCTTGGCCCCTGCTCTTCGTCGCCAAGCCCAGTGGGTAGATGACAAGTTCCACAATGAAGATTGTAAACAGTTCGTCCCATTCCCAACACACGTCTATCAGCTGTACCCGCCCCTTGAGCCTTTTTCGCCGGTAGGCTTTTTAGATAGACCGCCATCGCATTGATGTCCGCATCACTGAGGAACCGTGTGCTGTTTTGGACCACTTCGTTCATAAGCCCGAATAAGTCGACAAACGAATTCTTCCCATGTTTGAGGTATGCACTTAACTCATCGAGTGGCCATGCACCCAATGCATCCGATGCAGCGGTTAAATTCGGCGCTGACCAAGGGTGAAAGCTACCGTCGCGAACCCGGTCAATCAACGTACCGCCTGCCAAGTGTGAATCGCTTTTCTCAGCACCCATAAAATTTCGTGGCGAATGACATGCCGAACAATGTGCGAGCCCATCCACAAGATATGCGCCGCGATTCCATATTTCCGATTCATCAGTATTCGACTCATATACACCCGAATCGAAAAACAACGTGTTCCAAAAGGACATCAGTGAACGCTGGTTGAATGGAAATGACATCTCGTTTTCGATTGTGGCTTGTCGAATTGGAGAAATACTTCTTAGGTAAACAAAAAGTGCAGCAATATCTTCATCAACAATTTTCGTGAATGCGGTATACGGAAAGGCGGGATACAAATGCTCGCCATCTGGGCGTATCCCATAACGCATTGAGTCGAGAAACTGCTCGCCAGTCCATTGCCCAATGCCAGTTTCCGAATCCGGAGTAATGTTGGTTGAGAAAATCTTTCCAAACGGCGTTTCAAATGCCACACCGCCGGCCATGAATCCAGCGTCTGACGAGGTATGACAACTGGCGCAATTGCCGGCAAGCGCGAGATAGCGCCCCCGTTCGATTTTTACATCCGTTGGCGCCCAAAATTCGGCGGCGTATGTTGACGTTCCAGATCGTTCGCGTGGATCGGAGGAATACACATACAACAAAGCCAACAAAACCAAGGTTAGGATCACTGCGACCACAAAGCCTGTCCGCGAAAAGCCGCGTTGGCGACGATCGAACTGTACTAACGACCTCAGAATTTGATTACTCATGGAACTATCCTGCCAGCCTGACTAGGCCAACAGATCCTCATCAACTGGAAACGTCGATAGCATCTCGTAGCCTGCTTCAGTAATCAATATCTGCTCCTCATAAGGTAACGCCAGCGCCCAGCAAAGCGACCACTTTATGCTTCTGACATTCCAATCACGGCCGTCAATATATTCTACAGGCGAGGGATGCTCCTTGATCTGTAGTATGCGTGTAGGCGCGGAAGTCATCATGCCCTACGCTGACTAGCGTTAGATCTGGGTTAGACAGCAAGACGGCAGAGAATCGAATTGGATCGCTTCGACACTATAATTATAGGCGCGGGTCATAACGGCCTTGTTTGTGCTAGCTATCTCGCAAAAGCTGGGCAGCGGGTGTTGCTTCTTGAAGCCGCAAAGAAAGCAGGCGGGCTCGCCGCCACCCGCGAGTTTTATCCTGGTTTTCGTGCTTCCGTCGCCCATACCATCAGTCATTTTTCGAAGCGAGTTGCCGACGATTTAGATCTTCGGTTGCACGGCTACGATAATTCACCGATTCCATTCGCGACTATTGGGCTTGGTGCGAACGGCAAGCATGTCACTCTCGACGACGGACGAGTGACCGGAACTAGTGCCGACGATTCGGCCACTTACCAACAATACTCCACCTTCATGCAACGCTTTGCGGCAGTACTCGAACCTTTTTGGCATAAAGCCATACCACGCATCGGCAACAACAGTTTTGGAGAGCTCTTAAGTTTTGCCCAACTAGGACTGAAAATTCGTGGCCTGGGCAAGAAAGACATGCGGGAATTTTTGCGCGTCATATCGCTACCCGCCCGAGATTTAATGGACGAAAATTTCGACGACGACATTCTAAAGGCAATCTTGAGTTGGGACGGACTCATCGGCTCAAGAATGGCACCCAGGTCTCCAAACAATGCCGTCCTGGCCATGCTGTATAGATTGGGGGGGAAGTCTGGCGCAATTAACACCGTTTCTCGGGGAAGCCTGACTGAGCTGGTAGACGCACTGCGACAGTCGGCTATCGTGGAAGGCGTCGAGATTCGTGAAAGCGCCCAAGTGAAACGCGTCAAGATTGATAGCAGCCCTGACGGATTGCGAGCAATCGGTGTGCAACTCGAGAATGGTGAAGAGTTCGAATCGAAGCGCGTTGTATCGGCGCTCGACCCGCAACAAACGTTTATCAATTTAGTCGGCGTCGAACACCTCGACATTGGCTTCACCAACCGAATTCGCCGACTTCGTTGCGACGGTTATGTCGCAAAGTTACACCTCGCATTGAAAGAGGCGCCTACATTTTATGGGCTGGACGGGTGCGACGGGCGCCTCATCATCGCGCCGAATATGGATGCAATTGAATTCGCGTTCGATCACTCGAAGTATGGCGAATTCCCTGAAACTCCGGTGATGGAAATTGTTGTTCCTAGCAATCATGACGCAACGCTTGCGCCGGATGGCCAGCACGTACTGTCGGCGCACGTGATGTACGTTCCGCGAAATCTAAAAGGCGGTTGGACGGATGCCGCGAGACATCAACTCCGTGAACGAACAATTGAGACCCTGTCCCGTTACGCTCCCAAAATACGCCAGCAAATCATTCACCAGGAGTTGTTGACGCCAGCGGATCTCGAACGCGAGTATCGCGTTACCGGTGGGCACTGGCACCACACGGAGTTTGCGCTGGACCAGATGCTGATGATGCGTCCGACTTACGAGGCCGCCCAATACAGCACGCCCATCCCGGGATTGTTTTTGTGCGGCGCCGGCAGTCATCCAGGCGGCGATCTTGTCGGTATCGCCGGGCACAATGCGGCTCGCGAGATATTGCGATGAGCAACTATGATGCGATCATCATCGGTGCAGGCCATAACGGGCTGACGAACGCAGCCTACCTGGCGAAGGCCGGATTGAATGTCGTGGTCGTAGAAAAAAACGACTATATCGGCGGCGCGGCGGTTTCCAGAGAGCTCCACGACGGGTGGGTGTATTCCAGTTGCTCTTATGTTTGCAGCATGATGCGGCAGACGATACATCGTGACCTAGATCTGGGACGACACGGGTTGCTGCTCGTGCCCTATCTCGGCACCGTAAATTTTGGAGATGGTGACGAACGACTGTTTTCTTACCATGACCAAGAAGCAGCGCACCTGGAGCTAAAACGGCAT
>Ga0209402_10002819_pt1 | contig 17013 bp, 22 predicted proteins | sample ArcticOcean_MG_C_3_FD_187437 | JGI IMG/M metagenome (GOLD analysis project Ga0209402, IMG submission 187437) | Marine microbial communities from western Arctic Ocean - ArcticOcean_MG_CB8_126 (SPAdes) (version 2) | ecosystem: Environmental > Aquatic > Marine > Oceanic | place: Arctic Ocean... | reverse complement strand
AATGATTAGTTTTAATGAGTTAGGTTATTACGGTCGTTTTGGTAATCAAATGTTTCAATACGCTGCGTTGCGAGGTATTGCGGCGAAACATGGTTACGCTTTTTGCATACCAGAGAGCAGTATAGCGTTTAATTTTGATCATTATGCCTATTCGCCATGTATACATTCTAACATTATAGGGAAGGGTGAAGGGCACTTGCTTTCACTCGCTTTTGAATTGCCTGCAGCGATACATCAGCGGCCTGTAGAGTTGTTACGGTGTAATTTTGTTAATGAAGTTAAAGAGGATGATTCGCCATTAGAGCTGTGTCCGGACGGCGTTACCTTGCATGGGTATTTTCAAGATGAGCGATATTTTAAACATATTGCAGATGATATACGGAAGGATTTTACCTTTAAAGCACCTATTCGTGAGTGGTGTGCCGATAAACTGCGGGATACCGTGCAGACTAAATGTTTTTCTATACATGTTCGTCGCGGCGACTATATACAGTTAGGTTTGCAGATTCTTAATCTCGACTATTATGAGAAAGCGATGCAAGAATTTGATTCAAGCTGGGCGGGATTAGTTTTTTCAGACGATCCGCAGTGGTGCATGCAGCAGGAGTTGTTTCAAGACGATCGGTTTACTGTGCTGGATATTCCAGATACCGTGCATTCTATGTGTCTTATGCATATGTGTGATGGGCACATAATTGCAAATAGTTCTTTTTCTTGGTGGGCTGCTTGGCTTGGTGGCGGTAAGTGTGTGCGTCCAGGTGATATTTGCCATGCTTAAAATATTAACAACGGCTTACAATTGTGAGAAGTATTTAATGCGTTGTTTGGCGTCTATCAAAGCACAGCGTGTTAAAGACTTTGTTTGTTATTTCATGGATGACATGTCTACAGATGCTACGCCTGACATATTTAAAGCGGTGGTCGGCACTGATTCTAGGTTTGTGTACATAGGCAATACGGAGAAGAAATGGCAGGGTGGTAACTATGACTATTTGCTTCGCGTAAGGCGCATAAAGCAGCATGCGTACGATATTGATGATGAAGATATTTGTATTAATATTGATGCGGATGATTGGCTGCCAGAAGATCCGCACGTATTTGACAGGGTTTTGTCTTATTATGCAGACGGGAATACGTGGCTTACTTACGGTTCTTTTAATTTTATCGATGGTCCTGGTACGCCACCAGAAAGACTGGGCTGGATTATGGATAAGCCCATAAAAGATTTGCGCACGGAACTATTTACAGCGGTACATCTTCGTACATGGAAGGCATTTTTATGGCGCGCTATTAAGGAAGAAGATCTTAAATGTCCGAATTACTGGGACAATGGTTTGACGATCACGCATCCGCAATCTGCAGGCGATCTTTTCTACATGTGGCCTATGATTGAAATGTGCGGCAAAGCGCATTACAAGTGTGTGTCTGATGTGAATTATATTTATAACACGGCAGATGCGAAATATACGGATGCAGCGCGATGTTGCATGCGGCGGTATGCGGCGGTTGCGCGACATAAACAGCCTTACGCACAGCTAAGTAGATGATTGAGAATCATCTTAGACCGAAGATGGAAGCGCCGCCACATCCTCCGTATCATCAAGGGGAATATTTAGAAGAATATTTTTATAGCTTTTATTTAAACAATAAAAATGAATTTGATAAAACCGGCTATAGTCTAATACCAATATTTTGGAGTAATATTACCTACAACGTTTATGTGCGCCACACAGATCAAGCGATAATAATCAATCGCATACAGACATATCTTGCTACGTTACCCGCGGCAAAATATTTCGCAGTTTCTCGACACGATAATGCGCCTTTCGTAAATTTACCGGATGGCACCGTGTCGTTTGCAGCAGGCGGCAACACAGGCGGCATACCGTTGCCGCTTATATGCTCGCCGATTCCCGTTTTAGATGTTGAGAGAGAAAAAGATATTTTTTGCTCGTTTGTAGGCTCTAATACGCATTCAATACGCGAGACGCTATTTCGCTACTGTATGCACGATAGTGTCTTTCACATCAAGCACAAAGAATGGTCAATAGATGTATCTGACACAGAGCTTATGTATTTCATTGATATTACTACTAGGTCTAAATTTTCTCTGTGTCCGAGGGGTGCCGCGCCGACAAGCTTCAGAATGTATGAAATACTGCAATTAAATTCTATACCTGTTATTGTTTACGATAAAAAGTGGCTACCGTTTGAAGATGTAATAGATTATGCGTCGTTTTGTGTCTTAGTTCATGAAAAGGAAATACCGTATTTAAAGAATATATTAAATAACATTTCCGATAACCAACAATGTAAAATGCTCCAAAAGGGTAAAGAGGTTTACGCGAAATATTTTACTCTCGAAGGTATGTGCAATCAAATATTGCAGATTCTGGAAGCCGCACATCATTCAAAAAAGATTAAATGAAATAGCAGATGGTGATTTCTTAATTTACGCAGACGCAGGCTGTACTTTAAATCAAAAAGGAAAACAAAAATTTGATGAATATATTGCGGCGAATAGGCGGTAGTGTAGATGCATTATGACTTTATAGAAATTGGTACAGCTGATTTTGACACACTCGTTGAGCAGGATTGGCCTGAAGATGTCCGGGGGATTTGTGTGGAGCCTCGCGCTGATCTGTTAGCTAATTTAATCGATCGCGTAAATGTTATCAAAGTAAATGCGGCTATTAGTTCAGAAGATGGTTTTGCTCCTTTGTGTTATGTGGAAATAGAAGAATTTCTAAAAGACGCGGGGGTTATAGTGCACTATTTTCGGGGTATTAGCATGTTGTATAATTGGCATCCGGGCGTTTTAACTTGGGTAGAAGAGGGGCATATACCGGAGTCAGCGGTAAAAGAGCAAATGGTGACGGTCGGCACGTGGCCTACTTTTGCTAGCACGTATGACATTACGGCTATCGGTTATTTGAAGATAGACACAGCAGGGCACGATATTGTCATTCTCCGACAATATTTTGAGTACTGTGCGAAGAATCCGGCATGTTTGGCGGATGTTATTGAATTTGAAATGCAGACGCATGTGTGGGGTGACCTGATCTATGAGGCAGTTGATCGGCTAGAATCTCTGGGGTATACGATGAATTGCCTAAGCGACGCACAACGAGCTATATTTGATAAGAAAGAACAACCTATGCTTGTGTTTGGAGAAACAGATTTAGTTGTTGATAACTCGAGAAAAGCGGTGTGATAATAAGGAGGATATGCAGATGCGGTGTGCTAATAAGGCGGATATACAGATGACTATTAGATTCGATGGAGAGACGTACGACCACGAACGTGACGCTTCGAGACTTGCCAAGCAGTACAAGCTGGTATTTGAACTGATGCAAGACGGGGAGTGGCGGGTCCTTCGAGGGATCTCGTCCGTAACGGGTGCTCCTGAGGCATCTGTATCGGCTAGGCTACGAGATATGCGAAAAAAGAAATTCGGGAGTCATGTCATTGAGAAGCGGCACATTGAAAAAGGACTTTTCCAGTACAGGCTGCTTGTGAACAAAGGAGACTTGGAGAGCCAGCTTTAGTTGCTGATAACTCGATTGGGAGTAGTATGCTGACATACATTACGGATGATGTTAAAGAGGGCGTGTGGGGCGGCGAGCAGAATGACGCTGTTTTTCTAAACATCTGCGAGAAGCGCATTTCTGATGTTGTTGCTGTGCGATCGTCTTATTTATTTGAAGACGGCGGTGTCGCATTCTTGAAAACGCGATCTGCGGGCGGTTTTGTAGTGGCGAGCTTTTTAAGTATACCGGCATCTCCGGAAAACCCATGCATACAATACATTATGGATCACGGTAATTATGTGGTGTATGAGCATGAGCATAAGTACACGGTAGAAAATAATCCCGCGCCGTATAAGAATTATAAGATTCCTTCGATATTTTTACAGCATACGGCATTTTACGAAAATGCAAATGCTGTTTTTTGTCAAAGTGCTGCACATGCTCGTGCGGTTAAAGCGAATATTCCAAAAGCAACTGTCGTTAATCTTTCTGGAAATTTATGGGCTACTGCGCATCTCGATAAGTTATGTGATTTAAAGCAGAATAAGAAAGAAGATCATGTTGCTGTATATGCACATGTGCACCCGTTCAAAAATACTGAGTATAATTCGAAGTTTTGTGAGCGAAAGAAATGGCCGTATATATTGTTGGGTGGTTTGTCTCCGGATGAGTTCATGAATAAATTAGCTAGTTGTCGTGCTTTTGTGTATTTTCCTGGTTGGTTAGAGACATTAAATAGGGTGGCGGTGGAATGTCGCATGATGGGTGTTCCTGTTATTACAAATGAGTTATTGGGTGCTGCAGGCGAGCCATGGTTTGCACTAGAGGGTGCGGATCTAATTGATGTTATGCGTGCTAAGAGAGAAGAAATACCAAACAAGATTATCGGTGCTTTACGTTGATGAAGAAATATTTGCTCACATATGCAGCGGGCGAACCCCATGAGACGTTTCAACGCAAAATGGAGACGCGAGCAAAGTTTACCGGGCAGTTTGACGGTATTTTGATGTGGGGCCCGCAAGATATATCGCAAGATTTTAAAAGAAAATACAGGCGAATATTGACACAACCGATAGGTGCTGGGTTATGGCTATGGAAACCATACATTATTTTGCAAGCACTTAAAAAAGTTGCAAAAGATTCAATTGTTTTTTATTGCGATGTAGACCATATCGTTGTAGGTTTGCTTGATAAGTATTTTGACCAAGCACAAGAAAATGATATTGTTTTGTTTCATGAAGATCGGCCTACGAATCCAGCAAGATCCGCAGGCGAGTGCACGTCTTCGAGCACTTTTTCATATATGAATTGTGCAGGAGCCCGTTATTTTAATAGACGCATGGTTGTTGGCGGTTATAATTTTTGGAAATCAGATGTTAAGTCTATTTCATTTGTACGTGAGTGGCTTTATTGGTGTTGTAACGAAAATGTTTTACTGCCTGCACATATAGATGTGAATAAAATTGGTGCGCTTCTTGCACAGTCGCATGATTTAGAGACAACGCAGTATGGCAGTCGTCCAGGTATAATGCATTGTTTTGATCAATCGGTTTTAACCATAATGGCTGAAAAACATAATATTAGTGATAATCTGACACCGGTATTCAGCGGAGAATTACAAATGGTAGATTACGAAACAGGATAAGGTATGGTGTTCCATGTATGCAGGTTATAAGGTAATTGCGATCACGCCTGGAGGGCGACGGCGTTACTTACGTATATTGCGAGAATACGTTAAGTACCAGCCGCTGATAGATGAGCATCATATTCTACTTAACCCGATTGATGAATATGGTGAAATCTCGCGGGAAGATGATTTATACATATCGAATTTGCGTCAGGATGGTTGTGTTGTTTTAGAAACAGCTGCAGCCCCATCAAATATTGAAGATAGTGTTGAGAGGCGTAGGTGGGGTGTTTCGCGTTTATTTCGTTTTTGCTTAGATCCGAATGCTGTTTATATTTTTTTAAGTGATGATATTGTGTGGATGGCGCCTGACGCTATCGAGAAGTTACTTATATTTAGACTGCACTACGAGCAGTATTTTCTCGCATTTGCGAATGTTGTGAATACTTCTATGTGTTCTTATTTTCAGCAACAAGCCGGGTATTTTGGTGGTACGCATAGTGCTGCTATTCGATCGTATAAATGTCCTGTATCTACAGCTAGCAATGCTTTTGCAGAGTACGTGCATTCACAATTTTTAGCGGCACTAGACGTTAGCGTGCGTCCGTGGATTGTTACAGATTTCTCGTTAAATTTAGACCAACGGCGCGAAATCATGCCGTTGCAGGTGTTTTCGTTTTTTGGCAAAGAATGTGCTTATTTTGATGGGATTGTGCCGGAGCTTGTAGAGCATGTGTGGTTATGTTCCACTTATTGCCATCAGTGGGAAATGTGGAACGGTTTCTGCGGCAGTGCCTGCTTTTCGCATTTCGCCCACCGTGAGCAAGAGGATTACTTGTTGAATAACACGGATCTTTTGGAAAGGTATGTTAAATTAGCACCCAATTTAGAGATGCCAGTACATAAGTATGTTGAATTTTAATCGGTCGCGTTTTTGGGAGTTCATTATTGTGGATAAACGTAATACGGATTTGTCTCTGCAGCTAGGTACAGGTGTTATACGCGATAAAACGACGGGCCTGCGATCGAATGAAAACATATACAGGGACAAGCTGCATTGGTTGGAGGCTGTGACAGCCTTGCGAAAGCACAAGTTTAAAAAGTGTGCCAATATTATTTCTAAGGTAGTGCTTGATGGTGATGAAACAAAGGTTATTGATGTGGACCGGTTGCGCATTTCTGACGCGTATATTCAAGGCCCCACGTGCGTTATTTATCAATTAAAGAGTGTAGAAAATGATCCCGAAAATAATTCATCAAATATGGCTGGGACCGCATAGTATACCCCGGCGTTTATTAAAGGCGCGCACGCGAGGCAGTCAGCGATGACCGGAATTAGTTTATATGGATGTTGATTATTTAATCATAGGTGATGGTATATCGGGTTTGTTGCTTTTACAGCGGATTTTGTCGGATAAACGGGGTTCTGTTCTTTTAATTTCTCCGACGAAGTCTGCCCGAAGTTTGCGTTATAGTAATTCGCAGACTTACTGGTGTCAGGGTATTTTGCATCGTGGTTACAAGTATTCGCTAGAAGGGCATGCTAGGCCTGAACTTGATAGGTATGCTGACAGATTTGTAGCTGACTTATCGGGTATTGTGGATTTTTCTAGTTTCGTTCTCTCTGACCATGTGAAAATTTTAGCTGATTCGGCCAGTCATTTTCCGAATACAGTTAAAACGAGTAGTGGTCATTATTTTGGCGATCGTGTAAAGGTCGGCATATTTCCAGAGCAGGTTATTGATTCTTGGAGTTTGGCGAAGACATTACGATTACAATTGCACAAAAGTATACATGCGGCTGAATTGCAGAGTATTGAACACAAATGCGGTGTTATTTCTAAAATTAGTTTGTCGTCTGACAGGGTTATAAAACCTAAGCATGTTTTTATGTGTGCGGGTCATAAGAATGCGTCGATCTGGCACAACATGATGTCTATGCCGGTGCCTGTGATACAACAAGTACGGCCTGTTGTGGTAGGCGAGATGCAGCACAGTAATATTTTTGACTTGCATGCCCATATTCTTTTTAATAAAAAATGGGCTTTAACTATAAATAGTCTTAAAAATGTTGCCGGGGATAGCACATGGCGGCTTGGTGGTCCGTTATTTGATAGTAGTGTATCGCTTTCGTGTATAAAGGAAGAAACATACAAGATTATTTCGCATTTTTTTGGTATTCATAGCCCGTCGATGACTTTGCGAGTGACAGGTCGTGCGGAAAAAAATGCAGATGGTGCTAGGGTTTTACGCCCTAGAAGGTTTAAGGCTGGCAATGTGACGATTGGGTGGCCGGTAAAGATGGTGATGGCGCCTGTGCTTGTGGATAAGATGCTTAGAGATATATCATAGCTTAAGCGATAAACATATTTATTTAAGGATAAAGGTTGGCCATGGAAAGGCCGTTAATAGGCATAAATGCAGATATTAAGTGTAACAAGTCTGATTGTTTTTCTGTTTTGCATTCAGGTTATTACGAGAATATTTATAAAGCTAATGCGCTTCCCGTTATTTTGCCGCCCACCAAAGACATATCTGCAATCAATTGTTTGTTAGATAAAGTTAGTGGTGTTATTTTATGCGGTGGCGATGATTTGGACCCGGAGCACGATGGCTGGCAGCGCCATGCGTCAACGCGCGTGATGGATTGGCGCCGGGAATCGTTTGACAGGGTGCTTGTCCAGAAGATACACGAAAAACGTATTCCAGTATTAGGTATTGGTAGTGGGATGCAGTTATTAAATGTGCACTGTGGTGGTCAGCTTTCTTTGCACATTCCAGCGGATTACCAGCAGGCGATTGCGCATGCTGGTAATAAAAATGAGAGGGACCACAGGCATCAGATTTTCCCGCGAGCGGGTACGTGGCTACACAAGGTTTATGGTGATAGTAATGTCTTTGTTTCTAGTTACCATCACATGTGTGTGCAGGAGTTGGCACCTGATTTTCGAATTAGTGCTGTTTCATCGGATAATATTATCGAGGCGATAGAAAGTGTGCATGTGGAGTGGTTTGCCACAGGCGTTCAATTTCATCCTGAAGTAGCGTCTGCGACCCTTTTAGATTTTAGATTGTTTGAAGAATTTGTTCGGTTATGTGATAGTAGTTTTTAGGAGTGTTTTATGCGTATTGCTTTAGCGACGCTAGCTATTGGAGAGCAGTTTAGGAAGGCAGTTAAACCGGGCTTGGATAGTAAGCAAGAGTATTGTGATTTGCATGATTATGATTTTGTTTTGGGTACGGAAGACGTATATGATACTGACCGACCGCCTGCTTGGAGTAAGATAAATTTAGTTAGAAAAATATTAGGCGATTACGATGTGGTATTTTTGTCGGATGCTGATGTTGTTATCACAAACCCGCTTGTGAGTTTGGAGTATTTTGTTGAGCAATTGTTACCGGAGAAGCGTAATGCACAATTGCAACATTCTTTTGATATGACTGTTAATTATGGCGGTCAGCCCATGGGCCCTTACTTTAGTCCGCAATCCGAGCAAGAGTGTGTGGCACAGCTTGGGGGGCAGCGCGAGATATGTTGTTCGGTTTTACCGGATAAACTTGTTTTGCTTTCTCGGGATAATTTAAATATAAACACGGGCAATATGTTTTTTAAAAATGATCCTAAAACGTTGGATCTTTTAGAAGATATATACGCACAGACGCAATTCATTGAAGATTCTTGGTGGGAACAGCAGGCATTTATTCATTTGTATGAGACAAAACAACATGTTCGGGATATGACGCAATTGGTTGGACTTCGTCTTTTTAATACTTATGAGGATGTTTGGCGTCCGGGTAATTTCTTAATCCATTTTGTGGCACAGCGTGGAAAATTGTTGGAAGCTAAAATGCGACAATATCGGTTAATGGCGCGTGCTTTTCCGGATGGGCTGCTGCAGCAGTTGAGTGAACAATTAGCGGGGATTTAATTATGCTTGTGGCGTTTGAGGGTGTGGCTGGTGTGGGTAAAACAACACAGTCTAAAAAACTTTGTAAGCGGTTCAAAAAAGATAATATAGTTTTTTGTGGTCCGTATAAATTTCCGCAATATGAGGATACTTTTGCGGGTTATCGATTAAGAAAGTTTTTAGCGGGTGCTTACGGGTCGCTACACGATAATCACCCTTTTTTAGTTAGTTTGTTATTTTCTTTAGACCATTATGAGTCGAGACAGCTTTTGCGGAAGTTGAAAGATTTTAATGGTACGGCTGTAGTCGATCGTTACTTGTATGCAAATATGGCGCATCAGGCTGCAGCTGTTCGCGGCTTCGAAGAACGGCAAGATACGTTGAAAGACATATACACAGTAGAATTTGATATTTATGAACAGCCGCACGCTGACGTTGTTATTTTACTTAAACTGCCAGTAGAGATTGCTAGCACTCGTACGCCGGTACAAAACCCGGAAAGTGCTGGGCATTTAAAACAGTATGCGGAAGATTTGTACGAGATAGACAAACATTATCAACAAGACGTCTGTGCTATCTATTTACAGATGGCAGATTCAATGCCATCATGGCATGTGGTAGAATGCATGGACGGTTCCCGCGAATTAGACAAGGAAGAAATTCACGCGAAGATATGGGCCATAATTACAGCGCAATACCGCGGCATCACGGAGGAATTACAGAATGTCTAGTTGTGAAGATAAATCTGACACAATCGATAAAATTATTCATAAATCACATGTGGCGAGTGCCGGTGAAGTTCGTGAACCTAATAAGGTAATTACAGTTCGCATTCCGCAAAGTTTACATGAAGCAATAAAAGAAGAAGCCCATCAGCGCCGTTGCAGTATGAATAAACTAGCTGCGGCAAAGTTAAGAATTAAAGGCGAAGTGCTAGACAAAATTTTGGCTGATCCTTTGTTAAATGGTAAGCCATGTGATGATGATAAAGAAGAACGAACTGGCGATGATGTGCAACTATAGTGTAGAATTTAAGCAAGACTTTAATGACTTGGCTATGTCGCTAGCTGGAGTATAAGTTACGTGAAACAGGATGTTTTAGTTAACTTTGGAACTTTTGCCGTAGTTTAGCTAAGGCAAAAAGGGTGGTATGACGATCGCGACGTTAGATCGTTATTTTGGTGCTTTTGTGGTATCCATTGGATTGATTAGTATGGGGAGCTGATCAAGGGTTGTTAAAGTTTTGCTTGCTGTTTATTCGTACTATCTTTTAAGTGGAGAAACGTTACATGTTACGAGACTTCCTGCGCAAGTATCGGCCTATTCGTAGATTAGCGTTGCTCGCAGGTGCCTTAGTTGGCATTTATTTTTTAGGTACGTGGGTCGGTTTGTGGAGTCGGTTTCTTTTCTAGCGTGCTAATGATAATTAAAATTGTCGGTACGCAACTCACCAGTATGAAGGGTGCGGTGGTATGTTTAAGAAATTGTTAGGCGAGCATGCAGGCGTATTCTTTTCGATTGTATTTGCTATGTTAGCCGTTGCATTGGCCTTTGGTGCTGCGCAACAGCGAATAAATGCGAATCATAGGGATATCCAACAGCTAGACAATATTCAACGGGCGGATCACGATATTTTGCTTGCGATTGAACGGGATGTACGTTGGATTCGGTCACAGATAACCCACGACCACGACGATGTAGATGGCGCAATAGGCGATAAACCATGATTTCCATTTGTGATTTGCTTAAGGCGGCAAAAGCCCCGTCCAAGTCATATGCGATGGAAGGCGAATTATACCTGTCAAAGACAGGTTGGTTAATGTTACGTATACCGCATTCGATTGTTCGTGGCGTTTTTTCTACTATTAACGAGCAGGGAATTGAGTTACCGCATAATCCTTCGGGTAAGCTGGAGGCACATATCGGTGTAATGCGCCCAGAAGAAATTGATCAAATAGGCGGGGCGGAGAAGATAACAGAACGCGGTAAAACGTTCAGTTATACTCTTGGCCCGCTGCGGACAATTGCCAGACCAGAAGATACTTCTCTTAGTCGTGTTTGGCATTTAGAAGTCAATAGTCCGACGTTGCAAGCGTTACGCCGCAGTTATGGTTTAAACGGTGAGGGTAAATTTGATTTACATATTACTGTAGCTGTGCGGCGTAAAAATGTTCTATCGCAGGGTCAGCCGTCTAAAGTGCGAAAAGTGCCGAATCCTTTTAAGGCTTTGACAGAGGATGCGGCGGATGCTCCTGATTTTTCAGACTCTTTTGCTGTACAGAAATCTTCTTCGGCTATACCCGTAACAGTTGCGTCTGCTATGGGTTTAGCGTTGCGTAAGGTGATGTTTACTACTAAAACGGGCGACGACAAAAACATGCCGGTTATCGTAATACGCAAGCAATTTTCTGTTTCTATTGTTATGCCACGCTCTTCAAAATCCAAAAAAGAAGATACTGAAGAAGACACTGAAAGTTCTGCGGATGTAGACAGTAAGCAAGATGCGACAAGTGAGCCAGAAGATGCAGGAAGTGAATGATGCGTATATTTTTGTATGGTCGTCTTTACTGTATATAAATAGGCAGCGCGAATTTAGTAAGCACTGGTGTATTGAGCGTTTTAAGATTTATTTGAAATATACGTTACCGTCTATATTAAGGCAGACTGCGAAAAACTGTAAACCGTTACTCATCTGTGATGCGTTTACAGGGCATACAATTTTAGATTCTGAAAAAGCGTCTAAGGCTTTGTTATTATCTGGTGCGAATATGAGCATTGATAATGCAGATCTTTCTTCTTTCTTTTGTGGTGTTCCTGCGGATCACGGTTCAATTACTATGATGCATATTGATTCTGATGATATGTATGCTCCGGATGCAGCGGCGACTTTTAATGCTGCGTTGACCGCAGCAGATTCCGTTGGTTTTGTCCGGGGCAATTTGTGGTGGGTTGGTACAGATTCTTCGGGCTTTTTTGTACACCCGCGACCTCCTTTTTATGCCCATAAGTATACGCGAGAGGCGGGCGGAAATATTGGTTTTAATGAGCATGCCCGCGGGGCAGTATGTCAACGGTCATCGTTGTTATTGAGTCCTGGTAAGTTTCTCGTTTTAAGGCATAATTCAAACTGGTCACAAAATCATTACATGCGTAAGTTTTATTTGCCATTTAGGGAAGCCGCGGAGCATAAAAATATGCAGGAATTGTATCAATTAGATGTAAATTATTGGCGTGGGCGGCAGGATGAAGTCGCTGAATTTGTTGATACTTGATACGATAAATGATTCGCAAGGATGTGATCATGGAAAAGAATGCTGACATAACTGATATGGCGCAAGCGCTGCTGCGGCCTGCCTCGCGAGAGATGGGTAAGAAGTTAGGCGTTATTCCGTTACATTTTACGCCTCCCGGCAACTTTTTAGATCGATTAAAAGATGCTCGTTTTCAAGAACAGCTAGATACAGCTTTAGGTTCTGCTGCGAAGACCGATCAAGGTAAGATTCAACAGCTTATTAAAGGTATGTGGGTTTTATCTGGATCAGAAATAACGCCTGAGGCGGACAAACATATCCAATCGTTGTCCAATAGTTGGTCGGATATTGCGCCTTATTTTATGCGATGGATGCCGGATACATATGATAGTTTACACGGGACAACGGGCTCTGTAGCGAGTCTTACAAAAGCTATTGCGGAGTCGAATAAACACAGAAATGTTGATCCGCGGATGGCTTATCAGCAGGCGAGTGGTATCGCAAATGAACTCATGAAAGATCCGAAGTCTCTTCGCGGTTTCTCTTTGAAAGAGATCGGTGACATTTACGCAGCAGGTGTGGAGCGTGGTTTAGTTGCCCCGATGGGCGACATTCAGGAGATGACGCAAGGTATACGTGGTCTTGCGGGTGTCGCTTCTGCTAGTCGAGATATGATGGGCTCGCAAGGATTGGCCCCGCGTATTTCGGATATGTTTGAGTTGTCTGATCGGGTACCGTCTGATTTACCATTAGCGCAAAAAGAAAACTATATTTTACGGGGTGGTTTGGAGGCGCGAGAAGGCGGCTCGTTTATGGCTGCATTACGTGACGGGGGGCAGGCATATGATCCAAGTATTGGCATGTTGCCGCAGGACATGGCTAAGCAACATGCAAGACTTACCCAAAATGCTGCAACGTCTCCGTTAGGTAATCAGGTGGCTGCGACGTTAAGACTTAACCAATTGCAGCCATTTCAGCAGGGTACGCCGGGTGCGCAATTGGTGGAAGATATAAAACAGAACAAAGTACCGCGTATGCATGGTGCGGAGTGGGCCGCGGCTATGGCTGCTTCGGGCGTTTCTTCTGAGCATGCGTCGCAGATATTGCAACAACCGCGAGCAAATGCAGGCTTTATGACACCCGAGGCTATTCAAGCAGTGCAAGCATCGCAGTATGCCGTTGATATAAAGCCGGTAGAAGATAGAATACGATCAGAATACGATCAGAGTAATCCTGTGCATCGCGAACTTACGGAAGGTGCATTGGATCAGTTAGCGGCAACGGCTGGTTATAAAAATTATGCTAATTTGCGTGCGCTACATAATGCATCACAGGGTGTTCCGGCACAATTAGCTCGTTTTCGTCAAGATGCGGAAAGCATGAAAAGTGTTTCGCACGTGGGTAGAGGTAATATGGCTAGTCGGTTTTCTGAAGGTATTGCAGATGCATCTAGGTCTCCGCAGCCGGATATTAAACAGGTGTTGTTACGGGGAATGGGTTATGTACCTAAGGACGCGGTTCCTCAAAATATTAAAAATCAATTTTCGGATTTATTGGATACATGATTGAATAGTATGCAGGGAGGCATGGATGTCGAAGGTAGCGCTGATAACAGGTATAGCAGGGCAGGATGGCTCTTATCTTAGTGAACTTTTATTAGAAAAAGATTATGAAGTTCACGGCATAATAAGACGACACTCTATCGCAGAACATCAAGAGAGTCGCTTAGACCATCTTCAAGATTCGGTACATACGCATTATGGTGATCTGCTTGATCCGCCAAGTATCCGGCGTGTTTTTGAAGACGTAAAACCGGATGAGGTTTACAATCTAGCTGCGCAAAGTCATGTGCGTATTAGTTACGACATGCCTATCTTTACTGCGCAAACAAATGCGATCGGTGCTATGTATGTGTTAGAAATGGCCCGGTGTGTTGTACCCCAGTGCCGTTATTACCAAGCGAGTTCTAGTGAGATGTTTGGTAATTCTATTGATGCAGATGGTATGCAACGAGAGAGCACACCATTGACACCGGTTAGTCCATACGGAATTGCGAAGGTATTTGCGCATAACTCGGTGCGTCATTACCGTAATGCGCACAAAATGCATGCAACGAACGGTATTTTGTTTAACCACGAGTCTCCACGGCGGGGTAGTAATTTCGTTACGGTTAAGATTGTTAAAACCGCCGTAATGATTAAGAAAGGGCTTACCGACAAACTTGTATTGGGTAATTTAGATTCCAAGCGCGATTGGGGGCACAGTAAGGATTATGTGCGGGCGATGTGGCGCATGCTTCAGCATGATGAGCCGGGAGATTGGGTTGTCAGTACGATGGAGACGCATTCGGTGCGTGAGCTATGTGAATATACGTTTAATGCATTAGGTATGGATTACACAGATTACGTACAACAAGACCCAAAGTATATGCGTCCAGAAGAATTGAGTTTTCTTTGCGGTGATTCAACGAAGTTCCGCGAAGAAATGGGATGGTCTCCAGAGTATTCTTATACAGATTTGATTGATGATATCATTAACTATTGGATGGAGCGGTTAGCGTAGCATGTCTAAAATAATAGAAATAAAATCAAAAGCGGCGGGATATGCTGGAAACATTTTGCACAAAGTTGTAAAGCTAAATATAGATGATGAAGTAGGTCGTGTAGATTTATCTGATATGCCACAACCACTGCAAGCAGCATATGTAAAAACAGAACCAGATACAGAGTTTCCAGCGCATAGGCATATTATTAAAGAGCAATCGGATAAAGCTTTTACACAAGAGGCGTGGGTAATTATTCAAGGTGCTGTTGAAATATCTTATTATGATGTTGATGACGCTTTTTTAGAGAGTCATATTATAAATCCGGGCGACTGTAGTATCACGTTTGAGGGGGGTCATTCATATCGTGTTTTAAGCGATGGTGTGCAAGCGTATGAGTTTAAGAGTGGTCCGTATAATGGCCGAGAAAAAGATAAAGTATTTATTTGAGAAGGACTAAAGTTCCGTGTACCGACCGTTGCCTAGTAATGTAACTATTAAATCATCTTCTATCCACGGTCTAGGGCTTTTTGCTCTAGAAGATATTTCCATAGACTATGAATTTGGAATTAGTCATGTAGAGGATGATAGATTTGAAAACAGTTACGTTCGGACTCCTCTCGGCGGTTTTTTTAATCATTCCGCTGATCCTAATTGTGAGACATATATTGATCGTGATTTTATTAAACTACGGAGCACAAAAAATATTGAAACTGGTGAAGAAATAACTGTAAAATATTGGTTTTATGAAATAAAACAGAATGAGGCATAACCCGTATAATGTTCGAGAAAAAGATAAAGTTTTTATTTAAGGGCGTTTATTGTTGAATAAAGATATAGATAAAAAATATTTCAAAGATAAATTAAGCAAAAATAATCCGATCATTTTTGATATAGGTGCGTTTGACGGAAACGATTGTTTAGAGTTTTTAACAATTTTTGATAATCCAGTTATTTATGCGTTTGAAGGCGATGACCGCTCGCTTAATCTTTTTAAGAAACATGTAAAAGATGCTCCGATAATTTTAATTGAAACACTTTTAACCGATGTCGATGGTTTTGTGGACTTTTATAAGAGTAATAGCGACACAAGAAGACATGGTAGATATGCATTTGATGAGACGTGCTGGTCATCTTCGAGTTCAATAAAAAAACCGAAAAATCATTTAAATATATTTCCTGACGTTGATTTTTTTGAAGCAACAAAAGTTATTTCACAACGCTTAGATACATGGATACAAGATAAAGATATAGAATTAATTGATATCATGTGGGTTGATGTAAATGGGGGGGAAGCAGAATTTCTGGCAGGTGCATTAGACACAATAAATACTAAAGTAAAGTATTTGTATGTTGAATTTAATGGAGTTGATGAAAAAAGATTGTATGACAATTGTTTTACTAAAGATGACATAAAACAGCAGTTACCTATTTTTGAAGAGCTGGGTGTTTTTAATTTTATGGGTAATTTTGGTAATGTGTTATTAAAAAACACCAAAGTATAATGCGTTTTGACGTAGTAAAAGAATTTGAAGATAAGATAGCAGAATTTTTTAATGCACCTTATGCTGTTGCTGTTGATTGCTGCACACATGGTATTGAATTGTGTTTACGGTTATTCGCTGTTAAGGAAATTACTGTGCCTGCGCGCACATATATTTCGATACCTTTTTTAGCGGATAAGTTGCAAATAGAGTTAAGTTGGAAAGACGAAGATTGGGTTGATTATTATTGTTTGACTGATAATGAGCCTGAGTTGCAGGTTATAGATGCCGCGGTTCTTTGGAAGAAAAATAGTTATATTTCTGGCACTTATATGTGTGTCAGCTTTCAGTTTCAAAAGCATTTAAGTTTAGGTAGAGGCGGTGTAATTTTAACAGACAATTTAATGCATAAAGAATTGTTAAAACGCATGTCTTATGATGGGCGTGATCCAGAGATCCCTTGGCGAGAGCAGGATATAACTACGAGGGGATATCATTATTACATGACGCCAGAGACCGCGCAGTTAGGTTTAAGTAAGTTACAAGTGGCTATAGCGACAAAACCGCGACAGTGGGTACTCGCGGACTGGCCGGACGTCAGTAACATGCGCGTATTTACGGATTGCAGGCACACAAATGGATAGAGATTATTGGAATAAGTATTATGAACA
>Ga0209402_10002815_pt1 | contig 17027 bp, 6 predicted proteins | sample ArcticOcean_MG_C_3_FD_187437 | JGI IMG/M metagenome (GOLD analysis project Ga0209402, IMG submission 187437) | Marine microbial communities from western Arctic Ocean - ArcticOcean_MG_CB8_126 (SPAdes) (version 2) | ecosystem: Environmental > Aquatic > Marine > Oceanic | place: Arctic Ocean... | reverse complement strand
ATCTCCATTGAGTCAAACACACAGCCATCGGAGTCAATGCCTATGAAAAAGTCGCTGGCGGGCTGGAAGTCGCGCAGGACTTGTGCGGGGTCGCTCATGCTCAAGCGTTGTAAGTGGAGGAGGAGACGTTGCCGCCGCGGCCGGTCCAGTTCGTGTGGTAAAACTCGCCGCGCTCGCGGTCTATGCGCTCGTAAGTGTGTGCGCCGAAATAATCGCGTTGAGCCTGCAACAGGTTGGCGGGGAGCGTCTCGCTGCGGAAGGCGTCGAAGAAGCTGAGTGCGGTCGAGAAGGCCGGTGCCGGGATGCCCTTCTTGGCGGCAGTGGCCACGACGTTGCGCCAGCCGCGCTGGCTCTTTCGGATCTCGCGCTTGAAGTGCGGGTCGAGCAGCAGGTTCGGCAGCCGCTTGCGCTTGTCGAATGCCTCCTTGATTTTGCCGAGGAACTGGCTGCGGATGATGCAGCCGCCGCGCCACATGAGGGCGATCTCGCCGTAGTTGAGCTTCCAGCCGTACTCAGCTGCTGCTGCGCGGAGCAGCATGAAGCCCTGCGCGTACGAAATGATTTTCGAGGCATAGAGTGCGCTGCGGATATCGGCGATGAATTTTTCGCGGTTGGTCTTGATGGCTGGCTTCGGGCCGCGGAGCTTTTTCGAGGCGGCGACGCGCTCCTCCTTCATCGCGGAGATGCAGCGTGAAAAGACCGCCTCACCGATGAGAGTGATTGGGATGCCCAACTCGGCGGAATTGATGACGGTCCATTTGCCGGTGCCTTTTTGGCCGGCGGTGTCGAGGATCTTGTCAACCAGCGGCGCGCCGTCGCTGTCGCGGTAGCCGAGGATGTCGCGGGTGATCTCGATGAGGTACGAGTCGAGGTCGCCCTCGTTCCACTCGGCAAACACCTTGTGCATCTCGTCGGCGCTCATGCCCAGGCCGTCCTTCATCAAGTGGTACGCCTCGCAGATGAGTTGCATGTCGCCGTACTCGATGCCGTTGTGCACCATCTTGACGTAGTGGCCGGCTCCGTCGTTGCCGACCCAGTCGCAGCACGGCGCGCCGTCATCGACCTTGGCCGAGATGGCTTGGAAAATTCCCTTCACGTGCGGCCAGGCGTCGGGGTGGCCACCCGGCATGATCGAGGGGCCGTGGCGCGCGCCTTCCTCGCCACCGGAGACGCCGGTGCCGACGAAGAGCAATCCGCGTGCGCGCAGGTATTCGGTGCGGCGGATGCTGTCCTGATAGAGTGAGTTGCCGCCGTCGATGATGATGTCGCCCTGCTCGAGATAGGGGATGACGCGGTCGATGAAGTCGTCCACCGGTTGGCCGGCCTTGACGAGCATCATCACGCGGCGCGGTCGCTTGAGGTGGCCGACCATTTCCTCGATCGACTGAGCGCCGATGATGTTGGTGTCCTTGGCTGCGCCGTTCATGAAGTCGTCCACCTTGGACACGGTGCGATTGTAGGCCACGACCGTAAAGCCGTGGTCGTTCATGTTGAGGATCAGGTTCTGGCCCATGACAGCCAGCCCGATTAACGCGATATCTCCCTTGGGTTCCATTCCGGTTGTTTGTTTAAATCACCACCGGTTTAGCCGTGAAGCTGCAGTCGCTCGTCTTCGGCCAACAGGGTGTCGAGATTGCCCCAGCGATTTTCGTTGGAGGCGTTGAAGGCGGTCAGGTAAACGGCAACCAACTCCTGGTCGTACTTTTCGATCAACAGGTTAACGGCGCCGTTGAGCGCATCATCGCTGATCGATTCAGGCAGGTCGTTCACCATGCCCTCCTCGTGTTCGATGCCCAGTTTGCCGAGGAAACCGGTGAGGACATCCTTGTGCTCCTTGAACAGCCAGCCACGGATCAAGTTGCCGGCGTGCTCCTCCGATCCGGCACGGGAGAGCATTTGCACGAAATTCTTGTGCCGGCGTTCCTTGGGTTGGCGTCCGATGAATACCGGACGCATCTTCTGCGCCTGCGCCATGGAGGCGACAAGCGCCCGGTACACCTCGCGGTTGTTGGCCTGTGTGTCTTCGAGGATCCGGTTCGCCATCTTGGGCGACATGAATCCGATCAACTCGTGGAAGGATAGCATCTGTTCTTCTTGATAACGTCCCGTTATGGAGCGACCGTGGTCACGGTAATCCCATTCGCTTGGCTTAGGGATTCCACTTCCTCGCGATCCAGTAGAATGGTCTTGGAGGATTCGACCGCCAGGACGGCGATCTTGGACGCGGCGCAGGATTCCAAGGTTCGGCGCCCAATGCAAGGAATATCAAAGCGCATGTCGTGGTTCTCCTTGGCGACCTTGACCGCCACGCCACCGCCCTTGGCTCCGGCCAGTTCTCCGCCGCGCCGCAGGCAGGCATCCGTGCCCTCGAACCCCTCGACCGCCAACACCGTGCCTTCCTTGACGATGACGGTCTGCCCAACCTCCAGCCGGGAAACCTCCTTGGCCAAGCGATAGCCGAGGGAGGTGTCTTCCCGCTGCTGTTTCGTCAGCTTGGGCCCAAGGTGGAAATCCGGCCCCGGCATCGCTTGGCCAAGCCACGGAATCGCCTCGATCAACTCCACGCCGCCCTTGGCCAGTTCGTCACCGATCGCGCCAAAAATCGTGTGCGCGTTGCGCTCCTTCAGCCGGAAAAGCATCGCGGCAGTCTTCAGGTCGGGCCGAAACTCGAACAGGTTCTTGGGCGCGATCTGCCCTGCCATGACGCAGTGCCGGACGCCACGGCTGCTGAACGCCTTGATCAGCTTGGCCAACTGGCCCACCCGCAGCCACTCCACCTCGTCAGCCACCGACTCGATCTCAGGCGAGGTCTCATCCCGGAACGCCACCGCGACGACGCGCGGCACACCTTGACGGTGTGCTTCGCGGGCGATCAGCAACGGCAACTCGCGGCTCCCCGCGATGATGCCCAACGACTGGATGTTCTGTGGATCCATCGGGCGCACAGGGTATGGGCTTGGCGCCATTTCGCAACCGCAATGTGAGCTTGCGCTTGGCCAAGTGGGGCAATTGGGGGTTGAACGCGACGCCACCAAGCGAAAGACTGCGCCCAAGTGAATCATGTCCGAAAAACCGCTTGGCTGCTCTTTTTGGCGCTTGGCTTGGGAGCAGGGGGCTTGGCTGGCGACAAGCCAAGTGCCGAACTTAAGGAGCGAGTGAAGCAAGTTGGCCCGGGGATGTACCGCGTGGGCGATGTCACCGTGGATGCCAAGCTGGGCGTGGCGGCGTTCCCTGCCAAGGTCAACCAACTCGTCGGCCTCATCGAATACGCCCTCGTCACCGAGACCGGCAAAGTGCACGAAAGTTTTCTCAGCACCAGGGTGCGCCCGAGCGACATTCACGCCGCCTTGCTCCTGCTCGGAGCCAAGCCGCCCGGGCAGCTGAGCGTCGAGGTCGGCTGGAAGGTCAGCGACAAATGGGTGCGCAAGCCAATTGCTGAATGTATCGGCCAATACCCGGTTGAAGCCGCCTCCGAGCGAGATGACAAAGTCACCGACAAGTCGTTTGACCTGAAATCCCGCGACTGGAAGTGGATCGGTATCCGCCTACGCAATGGCAAGCCAACCGCCGACGTGAGCGGCTCCATCCTCAGCCTGCAGCCAGACACGGAGGCCTTGGCCCTGATCGAGCCAATGGTGGACACCGGCCGGTTCGGTTTCCACGTCTGGCCCAAGCGCGTGCCCAAGCTTGGGCACGCGGTGCAGGTGTTCCTTCGCATGAAAAAAAACAAACCAACCAAGCCGAGCACCAACAAAAAGCCGCTCAGGACCCCAAAACCCTGCTTTTGAAGCCCAAAAGACGCCCTCCGTTCTCGTTCAATTCTCTCGAAGATACCCTCAACACCCCGCAACTGTGGATTTTGAGGCTATAAACAAATAAGAGCACATCTAAAAACCCTTATAAGGTTTTTTCAAAATAAGGAACGGCTTGGGAAGCAAGGGATACAGGAATGTTTTGACAAGGAGTTGAGGGAGGCGGGGTTGTTGGCAGGCAAAGGGAAAGATCGTGCATGCGAGTTTTGTGAATGTACCCAAGCAACGCAACAGCCGGAAGGAGAACCAGCAGATTTCAAGCGATCGATGAAAATCGGCCAAAACTGCTAAATGACAAATAACAACTGTAACAACGTAGACGGATGTGCTCGTAAATTGCTTTATATTTTGACTTTAGGGCTGTTTTTATGGATGATTTAGTTCTCCAGTTTCTCTTGGGGCAATCACAATGATCAGTAAAAACAGCTTAGTTCTGTGTAGTTTGTTGGTTTCAGTTTTATGTTTTAGTGCTGGAGCGCTTTCCCAGGAACTAAACTTAACTGAGACCGATTCGGTTTTGGTAATCAATGGGGATGCCAATTCTGGGCTGACTACGCCTCTGGCTTTTGAAGAGAAGACACTCACGGGTAGTTATGGGTCGGTGAAGATTTTTCAAAACGGTACGTATGATTATGTATCGAATGCCGCCCACGATGTTCTCATAGAGGGGGCCAAGTACTCGGAGGTGTTCGCGTTTACTGCATTGGACAGTTCCAGCTGGAGTTTGACTGTAAATATCACCGGGTCAAATGACACACCCGCTATTTCGAAACTGCACTATGTCTTGGGCGCAACGCAGAATTCAAATTTGGATCGGGCAAGCGGTGAGCTTCGGATAGCTGATAAGGATACCGGGCAATCTTATTTTGTTGAGCAAGTCGAAACTGACAATACATATGGATTATTTTCCCTTACATCAAATGGTGCTTGGAATTACACGACCAAGGCCAGCCATGAGGCTCTCCTGGTGGGGGAATCTGTTTCTGATTCATTTACGATAACAGCAGCAGATGGGTCGCAAGCCGGTGTCAGTTTTACAATTAGGGGTTCAAAAAACATTGATGCGACAGTTGTTGCTGGAATAAGCCACTATGCGATCCCTGAAACAGGATCGCTAACACTCCGTAGAGAAGTGCTTAAGAACGGACCTAATTTCACAGAGTCCGATGGCTGGAATAATCACAGGGCCACTGTTGAGACCTTGTTTAAATTGGAATCTGGAAAACGCTACAGTTTCAAGGCTCAGGGAATTTCGATGGGGGACCCGATAATCGAGTTGGCAGGTCCAATTGCGGAAAACACAACTTATTCAGTTGCCTCTCAGCCGGAATATGGAACAGTCACGGTCGATCAATATACTGGCTCCTGGCTTTATGCCGTTAACGAAGGCGTGACTGCGTCTAGAGATTGGGATGGTTTTGAATTGGCTTTGACTACGGATCAAGTTGTTACGGTGCCTGCAAGTTCAACGCTCACTTCAAAAGAACGTACTAAAGTTGGAACAGTAAATTCTCCTTCTGAATATAAGATTGAGTTAGTAGGGAAAACTATAACTTTTAAAGGGAGTAGGGACGGGACTTTAACTGGTGACGGTTATTCTAATGACAGTACATTTGAACCTGATATGTCTTTCCAGGTGGTTTCGGATCTGTCGCCTGGTTCAGATCCTTCAGCAATCTACGATGCCAGTTATCCGCGTCTTTATATTCACGTTGAAACAGACGGGTCATCGACCATTAATCAAATTTTATTGGCGATAAATGAGTTGGATTTCTTTTTTGACGTAAAAGCTACAACATTATTGGAGAGTGGTGTCGTGGGTCTCAAGGATAAGGCTATTGCCGGTGGCAATGTTAATCGTTGGATTGCTCACAATGATTCTGGCGATTACATGGGCAAGGACGCGGAGATAATAATAACAGCAAAGGCTACAGGCTATTATTTGTTGAGATGTTTTGGGGGAGGGAGCAGTGGAAATTTTGATGTCGGGGATTTAGATTTAATAGTCAAAAAAATTGCAGCTGATGATTTTGGTGGGGATAGATCACTGTTGCTGGACGTGGAAAGCGGTGGGGATCTTGTGCAGCCTGTCAGTATTCGGGAAGAATGGGAGGATAAAACTGTTGCGGCAGGTGAAATAGACGGCTCTGCCCCTGCTGCATTGGATGTGAACACACACTTCAAGGGTACTTTGACAAATGGTGATGTGGATTATGTGAAAGTCAATCTAGAGATAGAGAGGTGGTATACTTTTGAGGTAGGCGGGGACTTATCTGATCCCAAAATAGATTTAGTTAATGCAGATGGTGGCTGGGTGGTAAATGGCGGTGAAGATGGGGGCGTCGGGCTGAACGGCAAAGTTGGGTTTGCTCTTTCGCCTGGTGGCTCAAATGCTGCGGGAGTTTACTACGTGGTAATACAATCTGGCTCGCCTTCTTATTGGCCTCATTCAGGAGCCAGGGCGCCTGGAGATGATTCTGGTGAGTATGTCGTAAAGTTTCTGGGAGGGGTAAGGGGGCAGTCTGGTCATTGGCTTGAGAATAAAGATTCAAATGTCCTTACAGGTACTGTTCCTGAGAATGATGTTCCGGTTGGGGTAGCCACCACAGCTACACCATCAATTGGATCCGCGTTTAGTGGTGCGATTGATTTGGACTCCGATAGGGATTGGTATAAGTACAGCCTTGTTAAGGATAAGATTTATCGATGGAATCTCCAAAGTATTAGTCTGGTTAATGGTTCAGTCGTGCTGAGGGATTCTACTGGTGAAACGATCATAGTTTATGACAAGTTGGGGGTTGGGGGAGATGGTGTTGTTGAAACGGAGGGGTCAATAGTTCACCGTGCCGAATATACCGGCGATTACTTCGTGGAAGTCTATAGTGATGCAGATATAGATCCAGAAAATGCTAACGCAGCGATTGGTAGTTTTAATCTCTCATCAACTGAATTAAGTGATGATTTTGGGGGTTATATTATTTCGGATGGGGACCCAAGTTTCACGCCAATAAGTTATAATTTAAATGATGCGGGCTACTTGCAGGCTGGAAGTCGGGTTTATAGCGATTTTTATTCTGGAATTGAATTGTGGCCAAACGATATTAAAGGAGAGCAGATTGACCTAAGCGGCAACCCGAGGGGGGATTTGGATTTTTTCGGGGTGGATCTGTTCAGTAGTAACACGTATTCGTTTGCCACTTATGAGACTGAAGCTGGTGAAAGCCTTGGGGATAACTCAGGAAATTATTCAGCAATAACCCTTTATGATAACGTAGGCAATAAGGTGGAAGGGGGAATATGGAAAGATGGCTTTAGCTATACGCCAGAAGCAGATGGTTATTATTATTTGCGTGCGACCAGTTATAACGGGCCCGGGGGGTACATGATAACCTCTAGCTTTTATGGTGATGATTATTCATCAAATGATAAAACGAGGGGTCGAGTCTTCTTGGGGGAATCAGTTACCGGAGAATTGGAAACCGAAGACGACGATGACTGGATTCGGGCGGATTTGACGGCGGGGCAAAGGTACAAGTTTGAGCCTGATCAATCGATTGGCAACAGGCAATTCGAATTGTACGGCCCGGGTGAGGTTTATAACGTTGATGTTCAGCGCGCATTGGACTGGGGTGGAACACTCGAGGACGGATATTCAAAACTAGATGCTGGCCAAGATGCAGCGACAGCAAGGGCGATACCAAATGCATACGGAGATGTAAATGGTGGGTTTAAGGCACAGATTCCCCCGGGTGATAAAGATTGGTATGCTGTGATGTTTGAGGAGGGGGGGGTATACCAGGTAAATCTTGTTGGAATGCCGGTTTACAAAAAACCCGCTTTACCAGACCCGATGCTCACTTTGTTTGGTCCGGATGGTCAATTCATCAAGCTTGGCAATAACAATGCCGGTGTGAATTCAGCTCATAGCGGAGTGCCCGGAAAGGATTCTGAACTGGTTTATACGGCAACAGAAACAGGAACCTTTTATGTGGAGGTAAAGGCGGAAACAAATAGGCCAATTGGAGACTTTACGGCAAATGGTCCAGCAGTTTCTGGGGCAACTACGATTGATCTTAATAAAATAGGAACGGTTTTATCTCCCGGCGATGTCCTTGTTTTTTCAAGTGATGCAATATTCACAATAGGGGTTGAGGCGACTGTCAATTCGACAGCTTTGACAGGGCAATTGGTGGGTGGTGTTGCGGATGGTGAAACGGCTTACTTGTGTGATTTGGTGATTGGCGAGAATGCGTCAAATGGTGCAGCAAGTATCTCAATCGTTAATCCAACGAAAAGTAAATTCGGAATTGGAGATGTCTTAGAGTTCACAAATAATGCCTCATTTACAGTGGGTGCAGTAACCGACAAGGGGGTAACCACTTTAACCGGAGTGTTGAGCGGTAATGTTGGAGCGGGTGATACAGGGTACTCGGTCGGGGTTGGTGGGTACGGTATAATATCCACTAAGCTTCCGGTAGATAAAATTGCAACTCAATACGTGGACATCATTGATTGGACCCCCCAATACTCCGCGCCATATTATCTGAATTTTGCCTCTTGGCATGGCGATACGGGGGAATATCAAATATCGATGGGTTCTCTTCCTGACGCATCAGGTGCGGATGTCGTGGGTTCATCGCGGGACAGTGCAGTTGCATTTGTCTTGGGGGAAACTGTCACAACAAAAATAGATTATGGAGGTGATCTTGATTGGTTTCAATTTGAGATGTTGGCAGGAGAGAGTTATGCGATAGAAATGCAGGGAGCCGGGGCAGGGACGTTCGCTAATATTAATGTGAGAGATCGTTTTGGTAAAGACGTGGGAGGTTGGGATTACGGTACTTACTGGGGGAGTAACGAAGAGCTGGGGATAGCTTCTGAAAATTCAAAAATATTCTATTACTCGACTCCATTGTATCATTTAGAGCCAGAGACTGTGCCTCTCACCTATTACTTACAAATCGGTGCAAATATCGCGGGCGATGTCACTTTCAAGGTCACGCATCTATTCGATGACCAAAAGGAGAGCCCCTTGACAACCGGTGTCCTGAATGTGGGCGACACTGCTTCTGGTACCTGGGAAAATGGAGTTGAAAACGGTGCCAATATAGAACTCATTCACGGAACAGGTGGAGGGGATGGAGATTGGTTTAAGATGAAGCTAATAGCTGGGAATACCTATAAAATAGACTTGTTTACAGATCCGTTAAACCGTCCCAGCATGTACATGTTTGCGGAGGATGGGACTTACCTTCACCCAGGGGATCGTGAAAAATGCTGGTACTGTGAGCCGATTGAGTTGGAAACAATCAAGGACGGCCATGCCCAGTTGACCTATACAGCTAATAGAACTGGCGTGTTTTTTGTCGATCCAATCAACACGAAATCCTGGGGGGGGAATAACATTTATGACTTAAGTTTGGTCCATATTCCTGATGATGTAGCAAGCTCGATTGCAACATCCGCTACATTGGAAGTAGGGGGGCAGGCAAATGGTAATCTAGAGAGAGTGAACGACAGGGACTGGTTTAAGGTCATTTTAAAGAGGGGGCATGTGTACAGGTTTGATTTGATCGGTGTTTCGCTAAAAGATCCCACACTCAGGATTCGTGATAGTCATGGCAATCAGCTGCTCTATAACGATCAAATAAATGGTTGGTGGAACCCGTCGATTACTTACACCGCCACAGAGGATGGTATTTACTATGTTGATACAGCTGGGATTGATTCCGGTCAATTTACAATGAAGTGCACAAATACATATAGCCCTCCATCTGGTGGTGACTTTTTCATAGGTAAGGACTTGGAGCTTAAGAATGACGACCAGTCGGACTCTGTTGATTCGGCGGTTTCACATACGATCGGAAACGTAGTGCAGGGCGAAATAACCCTCCCAAATGACCGAAAGTGGTATAAGATTAATTTATCTAAAGCCCGCGCCTATGAATTTCATCTTTTTGGTGATTCCATGCAATCTCCATCCCTTTATTTAAGGGATAACAAAGGTTCGCCGATATTCCCCTGTCCCAAATTAGACAAACTGAGGTCTACTGGTGAAAAGCTGGTTTTACAATACACTGCCCCAAAAGATGGGGAGTATATTTTGGATGCAGGTGGCTTTTGGTCTCATGCTTCAGGGGTTAGTACGTCCGGCGTTGCTACGGGCACTTTCTCGCTTCAGACTTTTGATCTAGGGCTTAATAGTTATCGCGCTGTTAAGTGGGATACGGGTTTTGCTGATGCAATTGCAGATGAGGCGCTTTCGGTTTTGGGGGTGGGTAATTCTGTGTCCGGCTCAATTGAGCATGCTGCCAATCGAGACTTGTACAAAGTCTCTCTAATCGAGGGGGCATCATACACATTTAGGATAGATGGCCAATTGGTCAACGCAGAGATAGATCTCGGGGTTCAATCAAGACTGTTTCTTCATTCAAGTGAAGGGGGACTGCTTGTTACAGAAACGAACGATTCCCTTGGCTATAAGGCAACGCAAACGGGTGTGTGCTATTTAGCGGTAGGAGCAACTACAGGGCAACCGAGTGGTGTTAATTTTAGGGAAAATTCGGTGGTGCCATATGCGTATGATCTCAAAGTGATACAGAGCCGCGCTCCTAAGACCGAGCCGTCCGTAAACTGGATTGCGACTCTCAACGACAGCGGGATTACCACACTAGTGGCTAATGGAATTTCAGATAATTCTTTGTCAAGGGCTGAAGTGATTGCGATTCTTGAGAGTGTCAAGGATGGTAGCCTGGTTGATGAGGGCGAATTGAACGATTTAAGAATTCTGGTCGCCAACCACAAGGAGGCGGGCTTAAGTAATTATATCGCGACGATATTAGACAACATTGCAAATGGTGATCCAGCCAATCAATTCTACACCGGTCGAGATCAAAACAATAACGGCCGGACTTCAAGGGTCGAAATCGGAAACTTGTATCCAGATAGCTCTACTGACCGCTTGGATAAGCTAATTTCAAAATGGTTTCTTGGCTCAGATAGTCCGGCTGATTCGTCACTGTATATAAGACTTGATCTTCCGCTCTACTTTAACGGGGCCGGTACTGATGATGTTAATCAGGGGAACGTAGGCGATTGTTATTTTATTTCAGCAATAAGCGCCATTGCAGATACAGTGGTCGGCTCAATTGATGGAACAGTTGCATCTGTTAATACAGGCGACATGGTTGTGGATAACAATGATGGTACTTATGGCGTCCGGTTTTATGATAATTCAGGGGCTGAGCGTTGGGTGACTGTTGATAAGTTTGTTCCGGGTTACCGGGAGGACAAGTTGAAGTTTGGGGATACAGATTCGGGCGAGAGTTGGGCGATGCTTGTTGAAAAGGCCTACGTCCAGTTGAATGAATCTGATAACATAGGACAGGATGGAACCAACCGCTATGGCATAGGGAATAACTTTGGTATCGCCGGAGGTGATCCAGGCCAAGCCCTTTCACACATCACAGGTCAAAAAGCTAGTTATGGCTTTATAGCTGAAGACAGCACCGATTGGACGGCGGATAAGCTGCGGGCATTGATCGAAGCAGATTTACCCATGGTCTTTAGTACGGGCGCTCCCTGTGGGCTAGCTTCATCTTATGGTGTCAAGCGTAGGCATGCTTACACATATGAGAGCTATGATCCTGTAACTCAGAAATTCTACCTCAGAAATGCATGGGGAGTTGCTCATGCAAACGTCACGTTTGAAGGCTTGCAGATAATGGGGAGCAATGTTGCTTATCTGGATGGTACGAGAACCAAAATGCAAAGAATTGATGCCAGTAGCACATTTTCAGCCGCTTATGGTTCGTTTGGAGATGATGAAGGGGGTGACACAGGGTTGACAGAAGTAGAATCTCTTGGCGCTGTTAAACTATACAAGGATGATCAGGATCGGCTTTATGCGGGAAGCACACCTCAGGGCAGCAAGCCTGTGAAAATTAATGGCAAATTAATTACCGTGTCACTTCATGGGCGCACTGCAATATCTGCTGAGACGGTGAGTGGCGCTAATCAAATTCTGTGGAGAAATAATGTGTCTGGAGCTTTGATGGCGATTAACTTTGATTCATCTTGGCAGTTTCTGCCGACAAACAATGATCCAATGAATGTTGGCAGTGCTGGTTTTTATGCGGCAGAAGCAGCATTTGGGGTTGACTCAGATGGTGACTCATATATTGGGCAACAAGGTGCGGCTAGTGACACTACTGCGCCGGTTATTACTCTTAATGGTGCCCAGTCTGTTACTCACGAAGGCGGGTTGGACTACACGGATCTTGGGGCAACCGCCAATGATGACATTAATGGTCAAGTCAACGTTTCGTCCAGTGGCACGGTCGATACTAGTTCGGTGGGTTCCTACACAATTACTTTTAGTGCAGCGGATGCGGTCGGTAACATAGCGACAAAAAATAGAACAATAACGGTTGTGGATACAACGGCCCCTGCTATTACGCTCACGGGTGGATCTGCCGTCAGTATTCAAAAGGGATCAGTGTATTCCGATGCAGGAGCCGCGGCTGCCGACACAATAGATGGTAATTTAAGTACAACGACCAGCGGGGTCGTGGATGAGTCTACCCCAGGTGGTTACACGCTCATTTACAGCGTGACGGATACTGCGGGTAATATTGCGACAGAAAACAGGATAGTTACTGTTCTTGAAGGGGAAACGTTTGGCGATGCGGTTGTTTATTCAAATAATTCTGCAACGTTAATTGCTTCTGTAAGTATAAATGGTGAGGTTTCCGGAGACGGTGATGTCCTTGCGACCTACGTAGGAGACGAGCTTAGGCAAAAAACTTCCGTGAATGTAAACGGTGGAAAAGCATGGGTTTTATCGCTGGTCAACGCCAAGGGGGGTAACGAGGCAATCAGCTTCAAGGTTTTTGATGCGAGCACGGGAGTTACGTTTGAGAGGAGTAAATTTAGTTCTGAGCTGACTGCGTCATTAATCATGAGCCCTGGTTCAAGTCTGGGTACTTACGCATCTCCCGTTGAGATCAAGATGGATAGTGTAGCCCCGGTGTTGACTCTATTAGGACAGTCGGAGGTTAGAATAGATCAAGGGTTGACCTACACTGACGATGGGGCGAGTGCAGTCGATAATGTTGATGGAGATATCACCAGTAAAATTGTTAAGACTGGAACCGTGGATACCTTAACGGCAGGAACTTACACGCTTAATTATAACGTGAGTGATGCGGCAGAAAATGCAGCTGCAACTGTGAGCCGAACTGTTATAGTGGAAAATGTAACGGAGACCCAAACCTTGAGCCTGAATGCGGGTTGGAACCTGGTGTCGTTCTATGTAGAGGCAAGTGACATGTCGGCTGCAACCGTGTTGGCGCCCATATCGAGCAGCTTGTTGCAGATAAAGAACCTGCAGAGTTCGTATGACCCGGGCATACCCTCCTTCCTGAACACGTTATCCAGCTTGAGTGTGAAGGATGGATACTGGTTAAAGGTAAGTGAAGACGTCAGCTTGGATGTGGATGGAACGGTACCTTCCGGGGCATCGATCAGTGTGAAGGAGGGCTGGAATTTGGTGGGGTATCCGAGGTTGAGCGGAGAGGGTGCAGCCGATGAGTTGACAAGTCTTGGGAGCACGGTTGTGCAGATCAAGAACCTGCAGAGTTCGTATGATCCGAGCATACCATCCTTCCTGAACACGTTGTCCACGATGGCGCCTGGGTCGGGTTACTGGCTGAAGGTGACAGCTGACGGGACGTGGACGGTGGGAACTGTGAGTGAGAGCGGTGCAGGGCGTGGGCTTGGCAAGATGGGGCCGGGTGATGTAGACCCGGATTGGGGCCGTGTGGTGGTGTATCCGCATGTGAGTGCGACAGTGCTCTCTGAGGTGAGTGTAGGGGGCAAGCCGGTGTCGGGTGGAAGTGTGGTGGGAGCGTTTGTGGAAGAGGAGCTCAGGGCAGAGCAGGAGGTGGTGCTGGCCAATGGAAGGAGCTATGCGACGCTAAACGTGAATCTTACAGGCAAGGAGCGTGTTATTTTTAGGATAAGGGAGGCGGCAAGTGGCAAGGAGTACCGGGTGGCCAGGGTGCTGGAGCTGGGACTGGGAGAGACGTATGGAAGAGCGAAAGAGTTGGTAAAGTTAAATGCCGTGATGGCTGGATCAGGAGTGAGGATATTGAGATACACGCATTCCCCGTTTGCGTTCAGCTTCGATACGGGCAAGGACAAGAGTTACACAGTAGAAGCTACGGGTGATTTGCTGAAGTGGAACCGGGTGGAGACGTTACAAGGCACCGGTTCAGCTGTTCAATTTACCGACACACGGGAAGCGCTGTTTGAGAAGCAATATTACCGGGTAAAGACACAGCAATAGTCAGGCGCCTTTCCAATATTTTGTGAGAAGCCAAATGGAATCGCTCGAATCCGGGTTATTGCTATTGTCTTTAGTTATTCGTGCGATCGAGAATAGGCGGGGCTAGTAAAGGGCCATTATTTTATGCCACTTCATGTGGCTCCTTTGGTTAAAAAATAAATTATTTTATTTCTGGTTTCATTAAGAAAAATGAAAACACCATACCATCTGGTTATATTGTTGCTGTGCGTGTTTTCAAATAAAACCAATGATATTTTCGCCCAGGGAACTGGCGATACTTACATGTCGGCTTTCGAGTTTAATGGCAACACTCAGGATTCAGCGGGCGATTACAAAATCGAGTTAGAAGAAAAAATTACTTTCGGAGGGGGTGTTGAAAAAGAATCACTTGATCTTGTAGGCGACGCGTGGGTCAAGGTTGAAAGCAAATTAAACGATAAACTTTTTGAAAATGACAAATGTAGAATCAAGTTACGTTTTAAGACTCTCAACAGTGCGGATGGAGACAGTAGCCGTCGATTTATTTTCGGAATTTTTAATCAGCGCGAACCTGGAGGAAGCGGAGGTGATTGGGATGTGGGTGGTTATCATAGTGGTGATAGGTTAGCGCTTGCTTTAGATCTCAATGATGAGGGAGATGAGTTCCAATTTGTGGCGGAGTTTGGTAATCAATCGATAAATTTTGCTGCATTAAAAAGTTTTAGTGCGCAAACGTGGCATGATATTGACATTATACTAAATCTCGGTACAGAGCACCGAAACGCTATTTTTACACTCGACGGAACAATGGCAAAAATAGAGCTAGAGGATGATTATAACATTGAGGCACTTAAAGAACATCTACGGAAGCAGTCTTTTTATATTGGAGTTGATCCAGTTCAAATTTCAACAACTGGACAAGATGAGGTTTATGATGGAATTCATGACCCCTCTGAAACTAACATTTCAATAGACTATTTGAAATTCCAGTTTCAAGACCAATCTACGTTGGTTGGTGACTCTGAAGTTATCAGGGATTTGCTGGTGAAATTTACTCAATATGTTTCCGGTGCTCTAGATCTGTCCAATGATCAGCAAAAAGCGTTGATCGTGGCTTATTCTTTAGAATGGGACGGTTCTTATGAGCAGGTTAAAACTGAAGTGAGCAACTATCTCGCTGCCTTCGACGCAAGTCGCCAGGTTTTATTTTCAAAAACCAGAGCTGAAATTGATCCGCGGACCATGGGTTATCCCGAGCAGTTAGCATTTAATCTTAGGCAATGGATCCATGATGAGTTGTTTAAGGTAGGGAATATAAGTGCGGTTGCGGGGGTTAGCTTTCCCTCGGCAGAAGTGTTTCCAGGCCTACCTAAGAATGGAGCACCTAGGGTGGCTAGTGTTGATGTTTCAGTGAATGGTTCCTACGTGTCTGACAAGGCTGTGGGAAATGAGGATGCTCGCCATGCGATACGTTTAACAGGATTCTACGCAGCGCCTGGAGAGGTTATTACTTTAGAATTTGATTCTTCTTCTGTCGGTAAAGGTCTGAATATTGTAGTTGGTGCCCATATTTTCGATACCGAAGGAAGGCAAAAATTCAACCGTTTTCCTCGAGTAAGCAAAACGTTTCCAGTGACAAGCGCTTCGGTCGATGTGGCCAATCCATTTGGGGGTTCATTGATGATTGAGGTTCCCGATGGCGTTGAATTGGGTGAAATTAACGTTAAGATTAAAAATGCAATCAATGCCCCATTTTATTCCACTCGTTCTGCTCGTAAAACCACAACACAGGAATGGAATGAAGATCTTTCCAATGCGTATGTGCCATGGATTGAATTGGAATCGGATAAGTTCATCGTAATAGCCCCGATGTCTCTTTATCAAGGGGGGGATCCAGCTACTATATTGAGTGAATGGGATAATATAATGGATGCTTTTAGCATTGTGGGAGGGCGACCTCTAGAAAGGTCCAGGGGTGAGGGTGTGCTGGTTGATTCTATGCTCTTTATGGGGGGGACGGCGGCTCCGGCGTCTTATCCCATAAATGTTAGTACAGATGTATATTATCTAGGGGCAGATAGATACGTAGCAGGAACCCATTCTGATGTTTGGAGTAACCCGTTTAACCCAAAGCCAAGTGATACAGATACTGGTAGATCTAAATTCATTGTTCTCCACGAGCTGGGTCATCGTGCTATGTATCCGCAACTTTGGGAAGAACATGAAACAAACGTTAATTTGCCAGCCGTTGCTGCCTATAATCTGACATACGGAATGGATTTAACCACCGAAGCTTTTGAGCATTCAATTCACCAGCGTTTTACGATGGATGAAGCGGCTGTCGACTGGATGATCTCACCAAACTTTCGAGGTAATAAAAGGATGGGTTTTGACTTGGTTGATTTCGAAGGAACAGGGGGGCAGGAATTAAGGTATCAAAGTAGAGGGCATGCGAAATATGTAGATATTGCCTATCTGTTTGGCTGGGACGAATTCAGTAAAATTAATAAAGTATTTTATGAAATGGGGAGAATTATGGGGAGGCGCATTACTGCGCTTGTAGATGCCAGGGAGAGAGATGATTATTATATCCGCGTTGCATCAATTGCATTAAACAGAAACCTCTCACCGCTGTTTCATTTTTGGGGGATAATACCGTCTGAGGAATTAGTGAGAGAGCTGTCAGTTCTTCCAACACCTGAGATGATCAAGACAAGACTTGAGCATTACAAAACATTAATTCCAGCTAATAATTCAGAGTTTGTGTCACATTACACTTCTTCAGGTGCTCCGGACGCTCACCAGAAAATACGATACGATAATTTATCAAAAATTTACAATGAGAACTTGTCTGATTCAATAGTCTTCCAGATTGATGGAATAATAGC
>Ga0209402_10002809_pt1 | contig 17044 bp, 38 predicted proteins | sample ArcticOcean_MG_C_3_FD_187437 | JGI IMG/M metagenome (GOLD analysis project Ga0209402, IMG submission 187437) | Marine microbial communities from western Arctic Ocean - ArcticOcean_MG_CB8_126 (SPAdes) (version 2) | ecosystem: Environmental > Aquatic > Marine > Oceanic | place: Arctic Ocean... | reverse complement strand
ACACAGGACATAAACACAGCACGTGATGAACTTGGTTACCCTAGTGCCGAATTCACCTATATGGAACACGAATCACGCAAGGTGTTTAAACGTGACGGCATCAAGGTGTTGCCTTGCCCGAACCAATTCAATAAAGAGGTAACGTGCGACAAGTGCATGGCCTGTGCAAATATCGAAATGCTACAAGACAAAAACCTAGTGATAGGCATTGCGGGTCATGGTGCGGTCAAAAAACTACGCAAACAATTAGAATCAATACAAAAGGTATAGAATCAAAACCATCAAAACCATCAAAACCCTGAAAGGGGGGTTTAGTATCTTTCCCTTAGCATATCCAAGAATAGTTGACAATTAGGATACAGTGTGTTATTATTACAGTAGATTAAATAGAAAGAGGTGACACTCATGACGGTACAGGTACGGGCATCCGACACCATAGAGGCAGGAATAGAGGCTATCAAAGAGGCTTCGATAGAGGACTACAACCTGTGGACTGAAGACAACAGCAACAAGTACAACATCAGGGACGACTTCCGAAAAGAGTACGCTGAGGGTTTGTCACACAGCGTAGGTCAGAAGTACATCAAGATAATCACACGTACAGACACCCAGCCCTCTGTTTTTTGCTTCGTAGTCGCAACAGACAGTGACAGCAAGTTTCGCAGGGGCGATGTGCTGAAGCCAGCGGGTTGGGAAAGGCCAGCCAGGAACAAGCCACGCGGTAACGTCTTTGATGGTGATTTCCCGATGAAGTGGACGGGGCCGCTGTACCTCTAGGGTATGATTCCATAGCCCCGCTCTTGAGTCTTGAACTTGAGGGTGGGGCTTATGGTTATGCTTTATAATCCAGAAATTAAAATTTTTTCAAAATCATCTTTTCCTTATACACTTTTAAGATTACTTGTATATCAGGCTTCACAGCGATACTATTAGGGTAGATTAACTAGAAAGAGGTGACACTCAATGCATAACCACGTTATCGCTGGCGACTTCGGATACCTGCCCACGTACTCAGACGAGGAAGGCTACACCTATGGCTCTGAGGCTCTGGAAGGGCTGAAAGAGTATGTCAACACGATAGTTGACAGTACTGAGGGACCTGAGCAGTCTAACCAGTACGATACTATCGAGAAGTACTGGCTTGCCACAGGGGTAGTGGAATCTATCGGTACTGATGGCTGTCAGCAGACCATACAGGCTGTCTTCGACAGGAGCCTAGCGTCTATAGACTACGCTGAGATTACAGTCTGCTACGAGGATTGCAAGGCTTCGTAGTTTCTTCTAGCACAGCCCCTCATAAGTCATTATATCTGCTGTAGCAGGACAACTGAGTATGCTTATGGGTGGCTGTGCTAATGGTTATGTTTATAAACTCGACCCCCACCCTCATTGGCAGGAAACATCTTTTCCTTAGAGGTTAAAGTATATTTTTGTATAGCAGAATATAGTGTGTTAGAATTGTCGTAGAAGGTTAGAGATAGGCCAAGTCTAGAAAGAGGTGACAAAATGGAACAGGTAAAGAAGTGCGGGAAGTGCGACTCACGCGGTCTAAGGTATCAGGAAGACATTTGGGGTGGGTATCAGAACTGCATCAATTGCGGTTGGGAGGACATGGTCTGGCAAGTGTCAGAGGATGAAGAAGACGGTCTAGTGGGGTGGCAGAACCACACAGAGCAACGTAGTGGTATCGCAGTGCATTCAGCCACGATGAGCGGTGCAATACCTTTAGAACTCCGAAAAAAGTTAGGCGCACAAACCGCTGGCGTACTGATAGAAACCCCAAATAAAGCATAAAAAAAAAGAAAGAGGGGACACTTTGAAGACATTCAATGTTGGAATCTATATTGACATGCACGACTACCATGACGTAGAGGATAACAGTAACGGCAAGGATGGGACGTTCAATATCCAAGTCGAGGCCAAAACCTCAGATGCAGCAATGGACAAGGTTCGGGATGACTGCGTCGAGTCAAACTGCCCCTACGCCTGTGAACCCCATACATCAAGTGAGGTGAAAGAGTATGCCTACAGTTAAAGCCGACATAGCGATACGGTTGGACGTTGAGGTCGAAGCTGAGTCTTACGCTGTGGCTGAAGAACTGATAAATCAGTTCATCACTATCGAGAGTGATGACAAAAGACTTGATATTTCATTTGGAATATCTCAAGTTGCTGTTCTTAACATGGAAAATGATGAAATAGATGAGCAAGAAAGGCTTGACCTTGAGGTGGTACTGGACAAAGAGGCCAGTAAGCATCGTAAGGACTAAAACCCCTTAATTTACATGCCCCTTAAAGTAAAGGAAGGCACTTTACCCTTACCCAACTACTTTAAGGGGCTTAGAATCCATTCTAGAGCGTCTTAGCTATATAATCTGGACCCGATTTCAGGACTTTATAGCTATCGTGTATATTTTATCCTCAGTTCTTACAGTATCGGGAATACTTTGCACCGAACATCTTTTCCTTAGAGTAGAATCATTATAATTGTATATCAGGATATATCATGGTACAATTATTATAGAAGGTTTAGAACACCTTCAAGTCTGAAAGAGGTGAGACACATGGGCTACTGGGGATACGAGACAACGGAGAGCGATTCGGCTCTGGACTACATGTCCAAGGTCATCGCGCATCTGGAGACGCTGTGGGATGAGGCTACCGACTACGGAGAGAGGATGGCAGTCGTGTACGTCCTCACAGAGGCTCCAGCAGTGGACAGTACGGACTACAGGGGTCTAAAGGCTAAGGCAGTCGCCTTTGTGGCAGATTGCATGACTCTGCTAGATGAGGAAGAAGTTGATGATAACGGTTCCGTTGGGGACTACATGGGAGAATTCAATAAAAGGTACGAACAGATTACCTACTTGCAAGGGCTGATAGAGAAGCTACAGGTCAAGCAGGGTACGTCCCTAAGTGAAAAGCTAATCGATTGTTTTGGTCTTAATGCCGTAAAGGAGAATAGCATTGCCTAAACTATCTGAGGAAGAGTATGTACAGGCGATGGGACACCGTTGCCCTATGTGTGAATCACCCGATATAGAGACACGAAGTGGGTATGGTGTTGACAGTAACTACGGTTGGCAATCGGTTAGATGCAATAGATGCGGGGCAATATGGGACGATGCATATAAATTAGTTGGCTACTCACTAAAGGAGAAGAGTGATGCCTAGGTAGGAAAATGGGGAGTTGGCTGAGATAGACAAAAGCACCAGTCTGTAAAACTGGCTCCTAACGGATACGTAGGTGCGAATCCTACACTCCCCACCAGAAAAATAAAGGAGTATGGAAATGGATTTCGATATGGGACTTCAATGCAAAGCCTGTGGCGGTCAAGGAAAAATAAATTCCATAATTTCCTCAGATGATATTCTCTCCATAGTCCACGCATCCCTTGAAAATGGAGTGGTGCAGAAGATACCTGCTATCAAAGAGGTACGAAACCAGTACGAAGGGATGGGACTCAAAGACGCTAAGGAGCTAGTCGAAGGTGCAATGCTTTATTACGAGGCTATTGTAAAGCACTCTAGTGCCAATGCATTTCTGACTCTGACGCAGTAGGTATTGGGCGTTTCACAAGAGTTCCCTTTCCCTCTTGTGAATGTAAGTCCCAGTCACCTCTAAATGGGGGGAGGGGAAACCTTCCCCCCATTAGTCAATCCCTGTTTGTAAAAATAAATAGAGAGTATACTGCTGTCGTCCAAAAGTACCCTGGAGACTATGTTATGCAAATCTTTGGAATCCATTGGAACCTAACAGGGGGGAACAACGCAGAGGTAAAAGTAACCTCGATAGACATACCCCCACCCTCAGTAGGGAAATGGGAAATGGAAGAGGCTTACGCGACCATGAAGAAGCCTACGACACAACTCATGACCCTGACTGCCCCTCAATGTAAAGAACTAATAAACGTACTAAAGCAATGTCTTAAAGAAAACGATGTTAAAGATGTTGATAACTGGTAGCTAGACCCCCTCCCTCTCTCTTTTTGAGTAGCATCTTTTCCTTACTGTTTCCTACCCCCATACCCACAAAGTTGACAATACGATATTACATGAGACAATTATTAAAGAAAGAGAGGTGACACTATGCACTATGTAGACTCGCACGGCGTGTTCGTAGAGATGTCTAAGGGGGTGCTATATTCAGCCCCTGCTAACGACACAGAGCCGCCTACCCCTGATATGGGTAGCTATGGAGAGGTTACGTGTGTGAACGCTTATTCCGACCTAGACGGGCGTAATTTCCTTAATAGGGTAAACAGGCTGTTTGCTACTTCATTCGCTGTAAACGACTTTGCGGGACGATAGGACAAAGCTATTGAGTGCCGTCATGTGGCTATTCGTACTCTATATCTATTTACAGTTGTTGAGGGATATTATTTGACATCGAATATATCCATGATACAATTACTATAGAGCAGCTTAAAGAAAGAGGTGACAGGATGAAAATCGTACTCAGCGTGGACAACGGCAGGACTTTGGATTTCACTGACGTAGGCGACAAAGCCTACATGGTGGAAGCCAAAGACCATAGGGGTGAAACCCTAGCCAAGGTCAGGATATCCAAAGAGGATGTCAGGCGACTAGCGAAGGTTAGTTAACAAATAAGGGTGGGGTAATGGACTAGTTCTGTTGCCCTACCCTTTATAGTTCCATACCAAAATTTAAGGGGTGACTAAATGAGCGATGGATACAACGGCTACGCGAACTACCCGACTTGGGCTACTGCCCTATGGATGGACAACGAACCTGCCTCTAATGAGTACCTATATGACTTGGCTAACAGGGAACCTGTTCATGAGGCAGAAAGAGTAGAGTTACTAGATAAGGCTGACCAACTAGAAGAGTATGTCAAAGAGATGCTCTTAGATGACAAACCCAATGGTCTGGGGTATGACCTGCTACGCCACGCTATAGACGTGATAAATTGGAGAGAAATCGTAAACAGCCACATTGAGGTGAAGGTCTAACCATGCCAACAATTACATATATGTCTATCGAAGAGGCCAAAGAAGAAATGAGGCAGTTTGAAATGACAGAACGAATACGCAGGTTCGCCACATCAGACCCAGAGGTAGCCAAGAAGCGAGAGGCAGAGGGTTGGGGGAAGAAGAAAAAGGCAGAGGAACCTAAACTATAGTATAATTATCCCTTACGTGGGCATGGACTGCTGTTTTTTGTGTCACCTCTTACAGCTTCCATGCCCACCTTTTTTCTTCTTGATTTTCACACAAAAAAAAATGTACCCACCCGATTGGATAGGTACATCTTTCCCTCATCCTTGAACTGACCTCTGGCCCCTAAGAAACCTATCTTTCCCTTACGAGTTACATAGTAACTATACTGTGATAAGGAGAGGTTTCAGACACAGTTCCCCCTGGGGAGTCCATGTATTTTTCTATGTTCCAAAAACAACTCAGTCATGTGTCACCAGTGCGAAGGTTATACATACCTTATACATTGGCGTGGACTCTAAAAAGAGAACTATTAGGCTTCAGACGTAGCGGTTAGGGTTAAATAAGTTGGTCTGGTCTAGCTTTAACAACTGGGCTATGAAAGCCACTTCCCCTGTTCCCCGAATCTAGGACGGTCACCCTTCTGGGCACTTACCTGCTAATCCCTCTTCCCTGCTACTGGGCGAGGTGCTTGGGGTCTAGGTAGTATGGCAGAGGTGTTTTGTCGTGCCACCCCTGTAAAACGCACGTTAGAGACTTTTGTTTCTACCCAGACGTATTTGGTCAGACGTATGGTTATGACTGGTTGTTAATGTGCTTATGGTCATGGTCATAAAACGGAAGCCTTATGGCTATGACCTATAAAGGGTAGTCCACTGCCCTGTGAAAAGTCAATCTTTCCCTCCTCCTCTCCATACCCCCTGTTGACGTGCCGAAATACCGTGATACAATTGAAATGTCGAGTTGTGCCTCGATATACGGTGGACGAGTGTGGCATGTGTGGATAGAAATTCGTAGCTGAAGCACTCATTTAACCCCCCGTAGAGGGATGACCCCGTATAAGGTCAAAATCGGCTTCAAAACTGGTACATGTATAAACAGGTTAGCTACGATATCGGTGGTGGGACAGAGAGCGAGGGTGAGAGGGGCAAGAGTATTTTATACTTTTACTAAAAACTGGAAAAAAGTTAGGGCCATCTAGAGAGGTACTCAGCACCTGTACTGGCAATGGTTGGTACAGGTATTTAAGGAGATATAGGTAGAAAATGGACTCAAGAGGGATGACAAAGAATAGGAAACGTGGGCGTGTGTGTAGTGTGTGTAGGGGTAGCATTGGCCTATGGGCTATGTATCGTAGTAGTAGTAAGCGTAGTGTATGTGAATCTTGTTTTATTTCGCCCCCTGTTGTACAGAGAGGCGTACTGAACGAGGATAGTGAGGGTCTACAGCAATGTCATGTATGTTATATGTACTACGCTTTTCTAGGTAGCCACCTATCTAGTCACGGCTATACGGCTGATGAGTACAAAGAGGAATTCGGTCTTAGCCGCCTAACCCCTCTCATGGGTAGGGACAGGCGTGAGAAGCAAGCAGAGGTGGCAAAGGATAACCAGAGCAAAGGGTTCTTCCCTGACGGTGAGTTTGGTAAGAAACTCTTAGACCAGTACAGGAAGAAAGGTTCTCGTTCTATTTTGGCCCCCCGATTACAAGAGCGTCTGAAGCGGTCTGAGAGGTTCTTGACTGACGAGAATCCTATGAAGAATCCAGAGATTAGGGAGAGGCATCTACAATCCATTCGTAGGCGCAAAAAGGTATAGACTATCCATCTATACAGCCCCACTTTATACAACAAACACGGTATAAGGGTTGAATCATGTATAGCTTTAGTTAGTCCTTTTACACATTGGCTACAGGGATGGGATAAATAAAACTTGACAATAGGAAATACCATGCTAATATTAAGTATAGAAGACTGAATTTTAGGAGAGGTGACACTCGTGGAAGACCGCTACGTCGTAGACGAGGCGTACATAGCTAGAGAGTACGAGATACCTACTAGCAGGGTAGGTCTGATGGAAGACAAGCTGGCGAAACTCAATCGCAAGGCTGACAAGCTAGGTTGTCCAAGAGGGATAGCCGAGGTTATCTCTGAGCCGTTCATCAAGGAACTCTATCTGGACGAGTCTCTCAGACCTAAGAAAGTAGAGTTCGTGCGTGTGAGCGTCACTGGTGAGGCTCCCAAGCTGGCAGGGTGGTCGTTCCTAGGATACATAGACAAGGACAAACTGGTCTACGGTGAGCATATCACTGACGAGGAACGTGAGCGTCAGGGTGAGTGTGATTACTGTAATCAGTCGCGCCCCAGAACTCACACATACGTTGTCTCCCACGAGGGTGGTGAGCGTAAGGTGGTGGGCAGTACGTGCATGAAAGACTTCCTTGGTGGACTAGACCCAAAGAGCATGGTTTCGTGGCTGACTATTTTCCGCACGTTCGTAGCTTCCTTCACCGATGAGGAATACAGGGATGACGGTAGCAGTGAAGTCTCTGACCTTTCAGAGGCTCTGAGCCTAACGTGGAAGGTTATTCGTGTCCACGGTTGGATGTCAGGTTCTGAGGCATGGAACAGTCAGGGAGTATCAACCTCTCAGAGAGTTAGGAGTTTAACTGATTCTAGTCTGGCCCTTATGGGATTTGAGGCTGAGTGGAACGTAACCAAGGATGCTAACAACCTTCCTGATAGTGACCCTCAGTTGGTAGCGGATGCTATCGAGTGGGCCAAGGCTGGCAAGGACTCTGACAACAACTACCTCAATAACATAGGCATCATCGCTGAGAATGGCTACATTACCAAGCGGTCAATGGGCATGGCTGTATCCATCCTCTCTTCTTATGAGCGCGAAATAGAGAAGCGCATTAGGGAAGAGGCAAGGCGTAAGGCATCTGAAGAGTCCAGCCACGTAGGTGAGGTAGGTAAGCGTGAGGTGTTCGATAACGTACAGCTTACAGGCGTACAGCACCTTGAGAGCCAATTTGGTACGTCAGTACTGCATAGGTTCCTCATGGACGATACCAATCAGGTAGTCTGGTTCGGTTCCAAGGAGTTGGATGTAGAGGTTGGGGATACGTTCTCAATCAAAGCCACCGTCAAGAAGCATGGGGAGTTCAACACCGTTCCTCAGACCACCGTTAACAGGGTAGTAAAAGTTTAGGAAAAATAATTTTCCTAGAAAAAGGGTATTGCAATTCGGTTTTTCGATGATACAATTATTATAGGTAGAGAGATTGAAGCGTTAGTATATACCGTAAGGGGTGACACATGCGAGTAATTGATTTAGAGGGAATGAACATAAACGACCTACGCACGATGGCTAAGGAACGTGGGTTGGAGTCTACCAAGAAGGCTGAAATCATTCAGTCTTTGGCTGAAGACGCACCAGCGTCAGTAGGTCAAGAGTCCATTGGTACATCCGCATCCCTAATAGAGAATGCGTTGAACCATGCGATTCTTGCAAACGCACCTTCTAAGGAGACCATCAGGGAACTGGTACAGGAAGTCATAGGTGAGGTTAAATTCTCAGCCCCTGTTTCCAGTAACGGTACGACAACCAGTGCATCCCCTGTAAGCACCGATGCGATAATCCAATGGGCTGAAGTCCCAGACGCAACGTGTGATGTGAATGGTCAGTATGTCAGCCCACCTTGGTGGAATGAACTGATTACAGCCTCTCAGGTTAGCCACGTTGAACTCAAGGGTTCGGCAGGGTCTGGTAAGACTCTGGCAATCCACAAGCTGGCAGAAGAGATGGACAAGAAGTTGGCAGTCGTTACGGCTGATGGTGGGTTGAGAAAACGTGACTTGATTGGTCAACGAGAGATAACCAATGGAACCACCTATTTCGATGCAGGGGAGTTCGCATCCTCTGCAAAGAATGGTGATTGGGCTTTGATAGATGAAGCAAATTTCGCTGATGCGGATGCCTTGGGATTCTTGAATGGGATGACCGATAGGGCAGGGACTGAGGGTTCTACGTTCTCAATAGGTGGCAAGGTCATAGACGTTCATCCTGACTTCCGATGTTTCATCACGCGAAACCAAGGGTATGCAGGAACCAAGAACATGAACGAGGCACTGAGAGACCGATTCTGGACGATTGAAGTCCCACCATTGCTGGATGAGAAGCTAGTCCAGATGTTGCAGTCCCACGGATTGCCAGAGGACTATGCCAAAGACGCAAGTTTCCTTGTGACCGCCCTTTACAAGACATGGGAACAGAACAAAATCACCTATCAGGTGTCACCACGTAGGGCATTGGTTGCATACCAACTAGCTGACAAGTTGGATGCTAACAAGGCTGGGTACAGGAAACTCTTGGAGAAGAGCATCCTTACCAAGATTGATAACAAGCACGATAAAGAGGCAGTGGAACACCAGATAAAAACCATCTGGGCAACTCTGAAGACCCTAGAGAGGAATAGCTAATATGGCTAAGAATGACGTTGGATACGAGAAAAAGAGTAGTGGTCGTTCTAGTGGTGGGGGCGGGGGTAGAGGCTTGTCATGGGACACATGGGTCACAAAGACTCCCAAAGCCTCAGTAAAAGAGTACCTCATACGTGAGATGACCAATGAGCGTCTAGAGGCTATGGGAGACATCCCACCTCAGTCAGACCTTGGTCTGTCCATACGAAACTCAGTTCGTGACGAGGTCAAGGACGAGAAGGCTAACAAGGCTGACTTTGCAGAGAGATGGGATGCCAAACGAGGTTCCAATCCTCTTAGGATAAACAAGAGTAAAGTCGAGAAAATTGAAGAAGCTAGTATTCTGACTGAGGCTCTATATGCCTTCACCAAGGCAAGGGAACGTGAGAACCTAGAAGAGGGTGATATCCTTGATGACCCCGCTACAGCCGTCATAGACGGTGCTGGATGGGGAGAAGAGGTGATGGGTAAGCAAGAGTATCGGAAACACATAAACATTTGCATAGACAACTCTGGTTCTACCCATACGGCTGCTACAGGGTTTTGTTCCCGAACCATGCGAGAGGTTAGTCAGAACCTCATATCGGTACTCAAAACCGTGAGTGCTAAATACGAGGGAGTAACGTGGGGCGTGTATTCTTTTAACCGCATAGCTAGATGTGACCTGTTCCACGGCAAGGAATTTGTGAGTGAGTACAACTGGCTGAGTGATTGGTCTGGGTCGTACCTCACGATAGAAGACCCTTTGAAGAAGGACGCATCAGAGACAAGACTAGCACCTCTGATGGAAGAGATTTACAGGAAGGAGTCTGAGAACGGTCTGATTGGTGAGCCACGTTTGGATATCATCCTGACCGATGGGGAGTTTGAGAACCAGAAGGATGCTGACAAGGCCATAGAATGGCAGAACAGGCGTGGTGGAAACATCTACACCTACGTGCTGAACGTGGCTCCAGAACTACCCTCTGACATTCAACTGCCACCTCAGTTCAGAGTCCTACCTGTACAAAGCATCTCAGAGTCTGATGGGGTGAAACTAGGGGTGGACACTGAGTCTCTCAGAAACGTGATGTACTCGATAGTCATTGATGAGATGACCAAGACCTACTAATGGGAGTACGCACCACTGTGCAGACATCGGATGACTGTTAAGCCGTGATAAAAAACTGTGGAAATGACGATACACCTTCAAATAAAAAATAAAAAAAAATAAAAAGGTGAAAAATGAGTGAGATGACCCTGTCAGAAAAACTAGAAGAGGGTGTCTGTGTCGAGTGTGGTGGAGATGACGTAACGTGCGAAAAGGATTGCACTCTACACATATGTGTGGACTGTAACTATGTACAGGAGAAGAGCAATGAGCAAAACTAAAGAAGAGATGCTCAAACTATCAGATGATGAATTGATTGCATATCACAATGGTCTGGTAGAAGAGAACGAACAAACCGATGACCCTGCTGTACAGGAAAGCAACTTCAAACAGATGGAACTGTTCAGAGAGATTTGGATAGAGAAGAACGGACTAAAGGAAGACATGGTAATAGAAACCAGAACACCTAGAAGTTTCTTTTAGAAAGGGAAATAAACAACATGAAACTATTAAAGATACAAGAGGAAGTGGTCTACAGATTAGTCCATGATGATGGAACACCAGTGCATCCTGCGATGGAACAAAGAGCAAACGAACTGTCCCAACTCCTAAAGGAAGCTAAAGTCCTAGGGGACTCTTCTACTGTCAGTAACGTAGTAGCCATGAGAATTGCATCGGTTGTACTGAGTAACTACGAATTGCGTAGCCGAAAGAAAAAGGATGTAGGTACATCAAACGATGAAACCTCTCACCTTCCTTCTTACCTTCCTATAGGTCAACCAGAAGACTAATGATAGAACTAATCATCTACATAGTAGTGGGACTACTGGGTTTGTGGCTAGCTTTAGTAGTTGTAGGCGCAATCCACCGTTTCATCAAGGAGTATAAAGAGCATGACTATTCTCCTTTTTCCTTCAAGACGCTCCTAAGAGTATTAATAGGACTCAGACCAAAGGACATAAAACTCGCACTAACATTAGCAAGACTCAGAAGTAAACATATCAGACAACAAAATTTAGAAAAAATAAAAAGTGAGTGGAAGCATCAGAAGGAGAAGAGTAAGAATGAGTAACTGGGATACCCATGAGGAGCAACGTGATAAGAGGGTGAAGTGGGTAGAGGATAATCAAGCACGTATGACAGAACTCTCTGAAGTGGTGGTTAGTGCTATGGATGAGAAGACTCTTATAGCGTTGACTACAGACGTAGTCCAAAGTGGATGGGCTGACTACCCAGAGGGGTTTGAGTATGAGTGGAAACAGTACCAAAATGGAGATAGAAAAACTTGGTATTAGTTGACACTTAGTAAATCCATGATACAATTATACTAGAGGTGATGAAGGTGGTGACTATGATTACAATGTTGATTTGGTCACGCTTGACCAGACTGATTAAAAAGGAGAGAACATGGATGAAGTAACTAAAGCTGACGTTGAAATATTCATACCTCACGAGGACGAGAAACTGGAAATCCTTACTGAGTTAATCAATGGTGACTACACAGTCAAGGCTTTGCGACAAGACTATGAGGAGTCCTTAGACAATGAATCTAATTAAAGATAGCTACGAGAACGGTGAGTGTCCTGACTGTGGTGAGGACATTCCCAACGATGTGTCGAATGGAGATGGGTGCAGTAATTGCAGTCACGTCTTCTACTCCCCTGTAAAGCCAGATATTACAGAAGACGCTCTGAATACTACAGAAGCCACTCTGATGGATAAGGCTTTTGAATCTATTAAGACTTACCTGATAGAGGACACGCTATTCATTTTGCGGGTAGAGGACATGGTTGCATTCTATGACGTTCAAAAGGGTGAAGGTAGCTACGATAAATTAAGTGACCAAGATAAAACCGAGTTGCACCACGAGGTTAAGAGGCATCTGGAGTATGGGTTGGGTGAGGCTTGGGCTGACTACATGCGTGAGGCCGTACAACTAGCACAAGAGGATTGGAGAGTCAAAACTGATGCCTAAGTTTGAGGTAATTTCAATTAAAGAGGCTTTGGAAGCGACTAAAGAAACTCGTTTGTTAGATGAAAAGTTTGGTGAGGAATACGAGATAGACCCAGAACCACGTACTTGTTATAACTGCAACAATCCATACACAATCACATATGGAGAGTCAGCTATATATGACCTTTGCCCCGATTGTTATGAGAAATCAGTCAAAGAAGGTAAAGAGGTGGACTAATGGCTAAAGTTGATAGTGACCTTCCTGAGAACATAGGACACATATGCGATACCGATAATAAGTATTGTCAAGAAGGAGCAAACCCTTATAGGCATCCTGACCACGATAGTCACATGGGGGGATGTGTATGTGAATTAGGTAAAACTCTGTTGGGAACCACAGACATAAAGGAATAATACAATGGGCTTAGATGTTTACATGTGGAAAGAAGAAGTCTTAGAACGAGACTCAGATAAGGGCGAAACGGTTATCAAGAAAACCGATATGTTTTGGGGTAACGGATGGGAACTAGGTTCGTTCTTACAGGAAACCTTTGAACTTGCTAACTGCGTAAGACAGGCAGTTGAACCCGAAGAGGCTCTAGAAAGCATAGATAAGGAACTTAAAGAACTCAACTACCAACCCAGTGCTTCTGGTCTTGCTTCTGCAAACACACTCGTAGAAGACAAAAAAGATTATGAGGAACAAATAAAAGTGCTACAAGAAGTAGTAGCCCTAGCCAATAAGGATACAAGTGGAGCCGAATATCAATGGGAGTTGTGGTGGTAGAGATGGCTACCAAAATCTATAACAAGTACGAGGTTGACGATAGAGGGTACTCCTTTACCGCTCCCTACAATGCCCCAGAAGGCTTCTCAGAGAACCGTTGTGGTGTTTGTGAGCATCCAGTAAAGGGTGAGGGGGTATTCGCAACAGGGGTAAAAATAGTTTACCCAGAGTATGACTACGAGTACCAACCATTTGAGATGGAATGTCTCAAGAACGTATGGATGGAATGCACGAATTGCGATGAGAATCAATACAGTTAAATGAAGTCATCATCAATTTTAATAGACCAGAAGAATTACAAACTCCTCAAAGGAGAATCACTGAAGATGAATAAAAAAGGTGTGTATGCCGATACGATAGTGATAACTGGAAAACTAAAAAGCTACCAAGGTAACGAGGTAGGGCGCAGGAATTGGCTAAAGAAACTGAACGAGAACAAATATAAGGTTGTGGTTCAGCTTGTCAGTCAGAACCCAGAAATGAAAGAGGCTCTGGAAAGAGTTCTTGATTTTGAGACAGTCTCTATTGAGTTTCCTTGGAGAGATATACCCGAACAGCCTAAATGCAACGGTGACATTGATAGAGAAGCAGGGGAAATAGTACACCAGTATAAGGGCTACAGTATCAACACTTGTCCAGTCCATCGTGACGAGGAGCAACGAGACTTAGACCTCAGAGTAAAAGGGTTAGAGACACGAGAAATAGAAAGGATAGCGTAACTTTATGACAGAGTTTTTTAGAGACTTGTTTCTCTACACTTTGGGTATGAGTACCGTTCTATTCATCCTATGGCTAGGTGGCTCAGAAATACTATTTAAGAAAAAATTTTCTAAAGGAGATGACCAATGACAATGATAACCAAAGAACAGTTCCAAGCATATGAGGAAGTCAGGGAGAGCGGTGCTACTAACATGTGGGACACAAACATGGTGTCCGAACTTAGCGAGGGTGTCCTCAGTAAAAAGGATGCTCTAGAGGTTATCAAGCAGTACAACTCTCTTTGTGAGGTATATCCAGACGTAAGGAATCATGCTTAATCTAAGTGTCATAAAAGCTGGAGATAAAATTCGCCATACTACCTTTGGCGAAGGACTTGTTACCAAGTGCGAATCCGCACCTGGAGACGTAATAGTGACTATTACTTTTGATAGCAACAATGAAATCAAACGATTTCTCCTCAGTAGTACACCTATGGAAAAAACAGGGGAGTACATAGCCCCACCAAAAGAAATAAAGGAACATAAGCCTCAAGAAATAAAGGAATATAAGTCTCCACGTACCTACACAACAGAATTCAAAATCAAGGTTGCTAAACAAGCACTATCCGAAGGACGTACCGTTGTACGCAAGCAATACAATCTCCCAGAGACTACTCTACGAAGTTGGATTAAGGACTTAAACTAAAATGACTAAATATAAGGTAGAGATAACAAAAGTATTCGGTCTGGCAGTCACTAAGACTGTCACTGTAGAGGCTGAGAATGAGTCTGTAGCGGTGGACAATGCCAAAGAGGTAGATTGGTTACCTGTCTACCAATCAATCACTCCTCGCAACCTCAGTGATGCCTATGAGATTGCTGAGATTACCGTAGATGGAAAAGTTATAGAAGACATGTTCTTCTCTGACCACCTACTTAGAGAAGCTGTAGAGATGAACAAATAAAGGGGAGAACAACTAATGGCTAGATTACTAAAAGGACTCCCCCAAGAATTTAAGGAAATGAAACAGGGTGAGTATAGTTATTCTTTTACTGATGGTAAGAACTGGAAAGAAGAACACGAACTACAGGAAACCGCACTAGAGGCTCTACAAAAGAGAGCAACTCATGTTTGGACATTCCCTATGGCTGATAGCTGTGCCTATTACGAAGTAGTTAACCTCAAGCCAGTACAGTTAAAGTGGATACCTTATTCCGACCAATGGGAAGCCCCTGACTACGCAATTCGTGGATTGCAGACAAAAGATGTAATGCTAGATATGGCATGGAAGAGAAAGTTTCAACTAGCAACAGCATAATAACTGATAAGATTTTTATGAAAAATAAAAAAAGAAACTGAAAGGAACTAAAACAAACTCTAGTATCATTTGAGTCCACAGTAGATACTCTTTGTTCTAAAAGTATTAAATTGCAGTAAAAATAAATCGAGGATTAAAATGAATATTTGGGATAATGCAACTAAAAGTGATGAGGAATTAAGAGCCAAAATGGCTCAACGACTTTTGGACTTTAGAAAAAAGATACGAGAATTTGAATATCAGATAGCCCAAATGGAAGTGATGATTGAAGACTATGTAGACCTCAAGGATGGAAGAACGAGACTGGAATGAATGTAGTATTAATAGAGAGTATGGGAACCGATTTAACAGTAGTGAATGCAGCTAGGGTAAGTTTTGATAAACATCATAAAGAAATTATCAAAGGAGATGAAAAACTCATTGCCTATCTTGCCGAACATGGGCATTGGACACCCTTTGGGCATCCACAGTTGCAATTTAGAGTATCTGCTCCAATCTTTGTTGCTCGTCAGCTTGTTAAGCATCAGGTTGGCTTAGTGTGGAATGAGGTTAGTAGGCGTTATGTTGATACAGTTCCTGTTTTTCATATCCCTACTCAATGGAGAGGTAAGGCTGAAGATAAGAAACAAGGTTCAAGTAAGGAAACTGTAGACCTAAACTTCAAACTTACCGATGGGGTAATTGATTTACATACAAATGCTTTAGAGCTATATAGGCAATTGTTAGAAGCTAAAGTAGCTCCAGAACAAGCAAGATTGGTCTTACCTCAATCTATGTACACGGAGTGGTATTGGACAGGAAGTCTGTATGCCTTTGCAAGAGTCTGTAATTTACGAATATCAGAAGATGCACAAGAAGAAACAAAAGAAGTGGCTTTAATGATATCTAATTTAATTAGCCCTAAATTTCCCATTAGTTGGAAATACCTCAAGAATGGAAAACACGACTAGAGTAAGGAGATTTTATGAATAAGATAGCTATAGGAACAGGTATTGGATTGACCGTTATTACAGTAGCTATATTGGGGATAGTCTATATGGATATCTCAACAAGTGGTTCTAGGTCAGAAGACGGTAGGACTTTCAATTTAGCCGTTACAGTTGGGAAAGAATCAATTGAAGATGGGACTATTGTAACTGCTATAGATGAGAATAATGATGGGAAGCCTATACAGCTTATAGCTGCCTGTGAAGGCGAGGGAACAAAATTTGTCTCATGTACTTGGATTCCATTGGAAGAGTCCAAACGTACACCAGAAGAGCAAGCATTAGCTGAAAGAGTAAAAGAAAAGGAATAAAGAAACATGAGCCTAGCAATTAACATCAGTAAGGTAAGCCGAGTCTTGCTTCCTGATGGATGGCACGACGTTCTAGAGGAGAGTTTTGTTTTGGATGCCTATGAATACCTCTGGTATCCCAACGAAGACACAACCATTATGGATGTAGAAATAGTACATGGTGGTGGTCAATCAGGAATCTGTGCCACGGGATTTAAGTTTCAAGGCATCAGAGTCTCCAACAGTATCATAGGACATCCAGATGATGGGCCAATATGGATACATGGCCCATTAACATCAATCCAAGCTGTAGAAACCAGAGTGACTAATGGGTAAAGACTTACTAAAGGTACAGAGTAAGAATACCAATGATACTTATAACATCGTATTAGGTCAGGACTACAGGATTTACTGTACATGCAAGGCATGGCAGTTCAGCAGACCCCCTATAAAGGAATGCAAACATCTGAGAGAGTTGT
>Ga0209402_10002803_pt1 | contig 17081 bp, 25 predicted proteins | sample ArcticOcean_MG_C_3_FD_187437 | JGI IMG/M metagenome (GOLD analysis project Ga0209402, IMG submission 187437) | Marine microbial communities from western Arctic Ocean - ArcticOcean_MG_CB8_126 (SPAdes) (version 2) | ecosystem: Environmental > Aquatic > Marine > Oceanic | place: Arctic Ocean... | reverse complement strand
TAATGCAAGAGCAGATCTGATGTTGAGATTATTACAGGCTCATGGGACTGGTTCATTAATGGATAAAAGATTTAGGATGAAAATTAGTTATAATATTATAACAAAATTCAAACCAGCAATACCATGTATAAAAAGGTATTTGTATGGTCATGTTAGAGGTAAGGGTTTTTACACGATTCCAGCAGATGATTGGAGTTATGCGGCAGCACTACCTATGCAAAAATTTGTAAAAGCTTCCGAAGGAAAAGTATGGAAGTGGAGTAAATCACAATATTAAGGTTACAATGGCAATATTTAGAGATGGGGTAAAAGTAGGTAAGTTTGATATTCGTACTGGACTCACTAAAGGAAGGGCCCAAGGCATTCTTGAAAAAATAGGAATCATACCACCAAAACCAAATCCCGTTAGACCAATGGGCGAAATTGATGCAATTCGTTCTGTTGTTGGTATGGGAGAAGGGTTTATGCGACCCTGTAATTTTAAAATTCAATTTGAATGTCCTATGGGTATCCAACAACCAACTTTTGAGGCAGGTACTCCCTTCTCGAAGCCTGGTTTTTCCCCCGGTGGTATGTCTGGAAGAACTGTAAAAGGTGGTAGTTTAGACTGGCAAACTCATAAGATGCAAAAATCTACAAGAAATGAAATCCAAGCCTTATTTGACAGCGCTCAACCTACTGGAAAAACTGATTATAAACCATTTCAAACGACCAGAACCGAGACTGCTGTAAGTAAAAAGTTTGGACTAGATGAGGGCGGAACGGGCCCAGAGGGTGGTGGGGCTAGATTAGTTCGTAAACTAGACTTGTATTGCAGTAAGGTTCAGATACCAGAACTAACAATCAATACTGGTCTATATAGACATTATGGGGAATCTTTTCCCTTTCCTCAAAGTGTTCAATATGGGACTATTACTACTACATTTTATTGTGATGGTGCAATGACTATTAAGAAATTCTTTGATGCTTGGCAAAAATTAATCTGGAATGATATGACGGGCAATTTTAATTATTATGACGAATATGTATCAAATTTTAATGTTTTTACTCGTTCTACAATTTCACGGGGGCAAGTTGCCGCAGGATCTACCGTCACAAAGAAAAGTACACCTGATACATTTCCCGACAACATATCAACTATGATAAAGGACTCAACTAAAGCCTTTGATAAGTTAACAAGTCCGCCTGACGCCGACCCAGACCCCAGAAATATGATTGGCAAGGTTCCTGCCATAGCATTTGCTAATACCTATGGAGTAAAAGTATTTAACTGTTGGCCCCAAACAGTTGGGGCAATAGATTTATCTCATGATGCAACGGACCAAATTGGAACATTTGATGTAACATGGGCATATACCAAATGGAATCCATTTAAGTTGGGTTCAGTTGGTAACCGTAGTGAAGTTAATCTTTCAATTGGAGAATTCAGAAATGAAAAAGATGGATTCCCATTCTTGGAAGACTTACCACCAGAATTGTCTGGACCACTTACAGGTGCATTGGGTCAAGCAGCTACGACAAGTCCTATGAGTAACTTGTCGAATTTGCTTGGTTAATTTTAACAATATAATAATGAAAATATTATGTCTTTACCACAAATTAATGCGCCGGAATACCGGCTCACTATTCCCTCAACTGATGAGGAAATTACATATAGACCTTTTCTTGTAAAGGAAGAAAAACTTTTATTAATTGCACAAGAAACAGGAACAGATAAAGCAACTTATGATGCAATTAAACAAATTATTACTAGTTGTTGTAGTGGTGATTTCAAACTTGAAAAAATGCCCCTATTTGATATAGAGTATATTTTCTTAAATATACGAGCTAAATCAGTAGGAGAAGTCGTAACATTAAAAGTTAAATGCCCCGATGATGATGAAACAGAAATAGAGATTGAGGTAGATTTAACCACAGTTCAAGTTGAGATGGATGAAACCCATGACCCAAGAATCCAGTTGAACGATAATGTTGGTATTTTAATGGCATATCCGACTATTGGAACTATTGGATTTTCAACTGAAAAGCCTAAAAAAAAGGGTGACAATGCCAAAGCTCTATTTGAAATGATTACTAATTGTCTTTACCAAGTGTGGGAAGGTGAAGAAACTTATGATGCTATGGACTATACAATGAAAGAAAAATTGGCATTTATAGAGAGTTTAAATCATGAACAATTTGAAAAAATTCAGAATTTCTTTAATACTATGCCCACATTAAAACACCTAATAGAAGTGGAAAATCCCAAAACAAAAGTAAAATCTACTGTTACTTTAGAGGGTATGAATTCTTTTTTTTAGTAGCCCTTTCTCACATAAATTTGGAAGCATATTATGATACTGTATTCCACATGGTACAACACCATCACTGGAGTTTAACTGAAATTGAGAATATGTTACCGTGGGAAAGGGATATATTCGTTGATAAATTGGCAAACCATATTAAAAATGAAAACCAAAAAGTAAAAGAACAAAGCAGGAAACATGGCTGAAGCTACTCAAGAAGGACAAGAAAAAGTTGCAGGAGGAATTCTAGGGCTAACTGCATTGTTTAATTCGATTCATGCGTTCCATATAGGAAGAGGTAAGGTACAGGACGATACCATTAAAGAGGAAAAAGAGGGTAGGAAAGATGGAGAGAAAGATAGGAAAAGTTTATTAGGGCATTTTAAATGGGCTAAAACTATCCAGCAAAGAACAGCAAAGGCAATGAAGTTTGGGAAGGATGAGGTTGTTAATTTTGGAAAAGCTGGGGCAAAAAAAGTAGCAAAGTTTGCTGGAGACATCATGGGTTTCCTAAAAAAAGGATTGGGTCTTGCACTCCTTTGGGGGCTTTTTAAATGGTTACAAGGAGATGGGTCACAATATATCCAAATGGTTTGGGATGCTATTGTCAAGATTTGGGATTGGCTTAAATTATTATTTGATGACCCTTCTGCAGCACTGGCACAACTTTGGGCAGGAATACTATCCGGGTCGAAAGACATTGCATTTTGGTTATGGGATAACGCAATAAAACCATTGTGGGATTGGTTTGAAGACTCATTTCCCAACATAGCTAAATTTCTATTAGGGTACTGGGGATTTATTGGCTCTGTTGGATTATGGTTATGGAATACTGCCCTTAAACCATTATGGACTTGGTTAAGTGATATGTGGAAAGACCCCAAATCATCATTCAGTGGTATATTGGATGGGGTGGCAAGTGTTGGATCTTGGTTATGGACTAATGTAATCGAACCTCTTTGGACTTGGATAAAACTACTCTTTACTGATCCATCATTGGCTATGGACCAACTCTTTGGTGGAGTGAAAAGTATTGGAGATTGGATATGGACAAATGCTATCCTACCTCTTTGGAATTGGGTAAAATTACTCTTCACAAATCCAAAAGAAGCATTTGCAGAATTATTTAAGGGATATGCATCTATAGGTTTATGGATTTGGGCTAAGGCAATAAAACCAATGTGGACATGGTTTGAGACAACATTTCCTGATTTCTCAGCATGGATTAAAGCAAAATGGGCCGAATTCATGGATTCGCCTATAGGAAAATGGATATATACTGAAGTATTAGAACCATTTACAACATGGTTAGGTACTCTATTTACAGATCCTTCAAAAGCACTTAGTGAAGCATGGGAATTCTTCAAGAGTTTTGGTACATGGATTTTTGATACAATATTAAACCCTCTTTGGACATGGATTAAAAACTTGTTTACAAATCCAAAGCAAGCTTTAACTGATGCGTGGAATTTCTTTTCAAATATAGGTACTTGGATTTATGATAATGCGTTGCTACCTTTTTGGACTTGGTTTAAAGAGATGTTTCCAAGTGTTGCAGCATCATTAGAAAACCTTTGGAAAGGGTTTAAAAATATAGGTACTTGGATTTATACTAATGCGTTGCTACCTTTTTGGACTTGGTTTGAGGGTATGTTTCCAGATGTTGCAGCGGCATTAAAGCAAGTATGGAAGGGGTTTACAAATATAGGTACTTGGATTTATGATAATGCGCTGAAACCTTTTTGGGATTGGTTTTTAACATTATTCCCAGATGTTACAGCAGGATTATCCAAGCTTTGGAACAGTTTATTCAGTGAGGAAGATTCTAAAGGAGGGGGAGATAAATCTCTACTAGGAAAAATTGGAGGATTCTTATCAGACATTTGGGATTGGTTCAAAGGATTATTTGATTTCTCTAATGGGCCAGCAACGGTTAAATCACTTCTGAATGTTCTATTTTTACCCCATACTCTTATTGTTAAATTAATAGATACTATTTGGGGTTTCTTTAAGGGTATTTTTGGATTTAAAGAATCCGAGGCTAAACTACCAAAGGATTTTGCAATAGGTAGTTTTGTATTTGATAACCTTCTTGATCCATTGTTTAAATGGCTTGAAAGTCTATTTCAAATAGATTTTGATGCGCTGGCAAAAACGATGATGCCAGCTTGGTTATATGATTTCTTCTCTGATAGCAAAGGGGAAAGATTAGCAGCTGAGATGTTTAAAAAAGGAATGATGATTGACGATCATGGATTCAATTCAATAGATGAGGATAAGATAAGAGCATTGATTGATGATACTGTTGCGGGTACTCAAGCACGATCAGACATACTGGCAAAGTTGGCAAACGTAGAAAAAGAAGATATAGGAAATTTAGAAGGTAAGCACAGAAAAAAATTCAAAGCAATTTTGGCTGAATATGCAAATGCTCAACTGGGCAAAGGCGGATTAGTCCCAGCCGGTAAAGAAGTTTCCGCAACCCTTCACGGGCCAGAAGCTGTAATCCCACTTCCAAAAAATTATAGTCTTGGAATGCTAGAACGAATGGCGGGAGGGGAGGCAGCTAATGGAATAAGTTCAAATATTACAGTAAATGCCCCGCGATCCGATACTAGCGTGGTAATGGGGGTGAAATCCTTTGACCCCCAGAGAAAAGCACTAGGTTTTGGTTAAGCAGTAGCCAAATTCTCAAAGTACTTCATCGTATCTGATGGAGTACTCTTCACATTTGGTGTACCACCGTCAAATGGAGGTTTTGAATTATCTTCCTGTGACCCAAAGGAATCCTCTACGTCCTGAGCAACCTGCTCAGCAGTTCGATTATCCCGTGCTGCACCAAGTACACGTTCCATTTTCTCCTTCAACTCATCATAAGTCTTGAAGTTGGAATTCTCGTGGAACTGTTTCAATCCATGCTCTGAATTGTAAACCGTTTCCAACGTGGACTCATCATCCATAAGTTGAGTTGGGGCATCAAACTCAGACTTATCGTAATTCCAGAAACCATCAACCTTACGAATCTTCAACTTGAAGTTCGCACCCTTCCAAAGATCGAATGGATTGATTGCATTCTCATCTTGAAACTGAGGTTGCATGGCTTCCATAACCTTATCGAAGATTTTCTTCCCAAACTTATACAGGAAAACTTTCCCTTCATGTTCAGGATGTTTTGGATCTGACACCACATAAATGTTAGTGTAGTAAGACAGTTTCCGTTTCTGTCTGCGGGCAATCTCCTTGTCCGATTCTGTACCGGAATTCCAGAGTCGGCGATTTGTTTCACCTACTGGATCGGGCTTGTTAATGGTTGTGAGAGAATTCTCAATATACCATCCACCTGGCCCTTGGAAGGAGTGAGAGAACATCCTTACCCAAGGAATTTCTTCCTCATCTGGTGCAGGAAGAAACCTGATAACGGCATAGCCATTACCTGATTTATCCAATTCTGGTTTCCAGAACCGATCATCATCAAAGGATTTGGTATCGGGAGTGCTCTGCTTCTCGTATTCGTCCAGCAGAGTATTAAGGTTGGACTGTTTTTTAAGTGCGCTAAAAGACATAGTATCTCCTATATTAGTTGTTAGTATTAGCGTATTAACGTATTGAGACTATTTATTAGTCCCTAAAACCCTCACCTTTCATTAGGTGATAGAGTCTGTGAGTGAACACCACCCACATTAATTTAATCAAAGAATCCTCGGCATAATTACCGACACCCCTGATTAAAAATTTGTATTTTGTTTCCATAAAGCTTTCCAACATACAGGAAATACTCGACTGCATTCATAGGCAATCTTGTCTGCAATTTCCCGTGTTTCATATTGTGCATCTGATGCACATCTAAGTTTACATACCCTAGCGAATGCGTAGAGAGTTCCAGACCAGTACCATTCAGTCATCATACTTTGAGGTAGTATCATTCGTGCTTGTTCTGGTGCAACTCCTAACAATATCATATTATTATATAAGACAACGGCACTCTCTTCCAGTTGTCTCTGGGCTGAAGTAACTGTAGTCTCATCATCTAACCATTCTACAGTATAGTTACCCGAACCTTGCTTCTTATCCTTAGCCCGTGATCTCCAGTTTTTAACTTCAAAAAATGTGGGTTCATAATCCACATATCGTCTGCTGATTTCGTTCCAAACGAGTCCTACCTGATGTTTGACAAGTTGTCTTGCAACAAATATAGGGGCCGTAATATGAAATTGTAGAGAGGCATGAGCAAACGGTGACCAGTGATTATGGTCTGCAAGATACTGAATCAGTTTTTCATCACCTTTATTCATTACCTCTGCCTTCTTACCAAAGGAGACTCTGGCCGCATTAACTACGGACAGATCACTCCCCATTTGATCTATCAGAGAAATCTCTGATACTGCCATTACCTGCCTCTTTTGAGAGAGGTAAAGACTTGCAACTTTCGCTGCAACAAAGCATTGTCATATTCCAGACGCCTTACATCCTTCTGAAGATTCCCCATCTTACTTCTAAGATGAGATACCTCACGGATCAAGTCTTCTGTATTAGACTTTCGACTCTGTTTTTTAGAATCACTTTGCATTTATCCTCATTAAATTTAATAAATGGTTGACATTTGCGTAGCATATTACGAAGGCGTGGCCAAATCCACTCATCGTCTACTACACGTTCTACATAAGAAATCCAACCCAAAAAATGGTTTAATATAATAGCTGACGCAATACCCATTTTTTTCTGTTGAATCAACTTCACTATTGGTGGATGTTTACTTCTCGATTCTGTTATAAACATTATACCAAAACTATCGTAAATGTCAAGACATTTCTTGATATCTTGGTCAAATATTCTTGTAATTGATTGTTGATTTTTCTTCCAATTATTATAATTCTGTAGGGCCTCATCACCTGTTAACCATTTAGGATTAGCAGCAGGCATCTCAGAAAAATTAGAAACAAGAAAAGGCTCAAGTTCTCCGTTATACTTTTTCCCCATTTTGTGAAAAAAGTACCTATCACTCCTTTGCATAAATGAATCTTTGGAACAATTGACTGCACCATTGTAACGAATATAATCATAGGATTCGTGATTAAAATGCAATCGTAGTCCTAGATACATTTTATATGCATCATAGGCTTCAGTCATACAGTAGGTGTACTATACAGGTAGTGTACTAGATTTGGGCAAAAAATGAAGCAATTCAGCTTCTACTTGAATTTTTTGCTTGAGGGATTTGTTCACCAATCTGCCGATAGATTCTGGTTCAACATTGTTTTCCTTACAATATTCCAGACAGGCATCCATATATGTAACTTTTTTATTCAGTACCATCTCTTCAATCATGGTACTGAATTTGGTAGGCGTGAAAAATGATAATTCCATAATATTAAAATAAAAGGTTAGTGTTAATTATTAAGCGGTTTCTTCAATAACTGTTACCCATTGTGTACCATATTTCTTATAGTAATACATATTAGTTTCAATTTTTTCTTGCATTTTAAATAAGAATTTCTTACCCCTATGGGAGCCCTTTAACAGTTTTGAAAAGAAGTCATCAAACATATTTTTTATAGGCACCTCTACTGATATGTTTTTACCATTAATTTCAAATGTGTTCAATTCTTTACCAATTCCTGCATTTTTATTTGTTCCTATCATTGCAAAAATATTCTTGTCCTTTATAATCACCGAATGCTGATCATATTTTTTACCCAACTCAATCATTTCTTTCTTAGAAATGTTAGGAATGAATAACGATTTTTCATTTACAAAACCGTCTTCTTCTTGATATCCACCCTTCATTTCAATAAATCCATAGCCCTTTTCTCTAACTATTTCTTTGAGTTCATTATACCGTTCAAGATTTTCTTTATCGGAAAATTCCTTTCTAAATGGTGACATCACACCAAAATTTGCTGTTTTCTCTATATGAGTCATAATTCTAGAAAGACTCGATTCGCTAAGGAAAGATCTAAATGATTTCATATTATTTTTATTTGAAAAGTAATGGGGGGGTCTTCTGTTCCCAAGTGACCCCCCGAACTCGGCATCCTAGGCAGCTATTGCGTAAGATGCAGATGAATAATCGCTATTATTTGCGGTTAGTTTAATAAGTCTCCTCAATTCCTTCCCTCCTAATCGAACTCTATTGCGCCCCCATCAATAAGACTCTACTCGTTCTTTTTCTATCTGTTTGAGTATACTAAAAGGTTGCCTATCTTTTGCATTACCCATCCAACGAATCTGAGTGCATATAGTACATCTTGGATTGCGTTTCCGCCATCCAATTCTACCACGTTTCCCGACTCGTTTTTTCTTCATAAAGTCTTCTTGGTGGAGGCGGCCGGAATTGCACCGGCGTCTTAAAAGTTATATAAATTGAATCATCAACTTACCTATATTTATTATATAACAGTTTTAATCAAAAGTCAAGACTTAAATGGTAGTTTGAGTCTTTAATGTATTTTTTAACATCTCTTTCTGTTGAATTACCAATTGTTTTTTAGTACAACCATATGTGACAGTATATGCAACGGCAGTCAATTCTGGTGTTAATTTACCAGAAACCTGTCCGAAATTTTTCTCAAAATAATCTAACTCATATGTTTTTTCATATATATCAACAGCACATATCACTACTTGATATAAATGCTTAGGCCCAAACATTTCCCGTACTTTGAGACTCTGGGTCATTTGAGCAAATATCATACTTACCCAAAACTGTTTTTTTTCAGGATCCCATTTAGATATTTTCTCTACTGTTAGAGGCTTTTCTGGTTCTATTTGTGTTGTACACCCTATCATAACGAAGCAAACAATTAGTACCAAATATTTGATTATAGTTTTCATGCGGCTCTTTTGGTTTTGTGAACATTATAATTCCGAATAGCTTCTTTAAGTAATTCGGTGTAATCATCCACCCTTTTAGTGAATGTCTGAGGTATTCCATCATCAGGGACTACAAATATTATAAGTTGTTCACATAGAATTCCGGTACGCTCAGTAAACATCTTTGCATATCCAGTACCCTGTATAAAGTAGTTTTCAATCCACTCTTCTTTTTTCGCACTATTGGATGTCTTAAAATCTATTACAGAAATGACTCCATCCCATTCAGCAATCATATCTACTGCACCAGCTACACCATACTCATCTGAGTACAAGTAATCCTCAATACAATAGATTTTACCTATTTTTTCCTCTAACTCATGTATCGCCTCTAGAAACAAATACCATACGCCAGGATTCTTAGCCATAGCATTTGATCTAAATTCTTCTACATCTGTTATCTGGTTTAAGAAGTATTGTTCCATTAAACTATGGAACTGAGTTCCCCTTGTGGTCGCACGTTTGGTAATTCGATTTGCTTCCTCATTACCTACACGTTTTCTCCACGCATATATTCCCCCTTTATCTCGTATAGACAATACCGTAGTCATAGATGGATAACTAGCTCCAGTATCACTAACGTAATGTCTATCTCCTGCTATATTTTGTCTACTTAATTTTAGTATTTTTGGTATTTCAATATGTTCATATTTTCGTATTATCACTTTAATATTCCTTCTTTGTAATCAACTCCAGAAGATGTCTTCAGTGCAGTCATACATTTCTTACGATTTTCCATAAGATTGTAACTACAATGTACCCATCCACTATTGGGGTCTTTACCATTATAAAATTCCAAGATCAATTGATCAAATTCAAGATTATCTCGAATCCATTCTGCAAGATCTGGATTAGATGTACTGAAACTCTCAAAGTCAGCGGCTTGTCCTTGACAATGCTGACTTTTTTGAGATCCCCCCACCTTTGTATTCAACTCAGGACACCGATATCCCGAATTTACCGAAATGACTCCAAACTGTTCTCTAACAGGTTGAAGAACATGAATCGCCAAGTGTATCATATTCCCCAAATGTTCAATATCCTTTGGAGTATTATCTATCCCGGCTCGTTCTGCTGATGCCGATTTAGTAAGTTCCCTTAAACTAAAATTTCTAGAAAGTCTCATTTCGATTTTCCTTTAGTTTTTTTGGGTTTCTTTACTGCTGCTTTTTTCTTTTTAACAGCAGGTTTCTTTTTCTCCACCACCTCATCTGGAGGTGGTGCTGGTTGTATTACCTCTTCTGGTTCTGGGTGGGAAATCGGCAATAATAACGATTTAACCCATTCTATAATATTCATTCTGTATCTCCCAAGCTTGTATTATATTTTTGAACGATATATGACCTGACTAATCCACTACGGACAATATCACCTATATCAAATTCGTATGAATAGAAATCTTTCATTCCATCAATTATTCTCATAAAATAACCAAGGCCTTCTTTTTCTTTATCCTTAGTCAAATCTGTTTGATCAAAGTCGCCACAAAACATAATCTTAGAATCTTGACCTACTCTTGTCATAATTGTATCGAGCTCATGGAAATTCAAATTCTGACTCTCATCCACAATTATAATAGCGTTGTCCAATGTTATTCCTCGTAGAAAAGAGGTGGACAAAAACATTAGATTTCCTTGTTGTTTAAGACGGACATACAGGGACTGAAACTGATCTTCTGTAGGCATCTTAAACATAAACCTAATCATATTATCATACGGTACTTGATATAATGCAGCCTTATCTTCTTCATCACCGGGCAGGAATCCAAGCTCTCTGGTTGATATTAAAGACCGTACAATATACACACAATTATATGGTGTCTTGGGGTCGAGTACTTCTTTTAATGCGTTATACAGTGTGATAAAAGTCTTCCCTGTTCCTGCCGATCCATATAAAAATAGACACTTGCCACCTTTATATTCTTTAATGACCGCCTCTTGGTTTTTCGTGATCCCCTTGATCTCAACCATTTCCTCAAGGGTAATCATTTGTGATTTATTCATAATTTAAACATCTAATGAACTGCCTGGGTTATTTTTCTTAATTTCCTTCAGAGTATCTTTCCATCCATCATCGGTATGTTTTCTCCAACCATCTCTCATAGAAATCATAGAGGGCAATTGTGGTACTATTTCTACCAAGCACTCCGCTATATCGCATTGCGATTGTGCAGTATATACACCACATTTTGGATTGGGTTGAGCTTCGCATGGAATGTTTCTTTCATTTATTTTATGAATTTCTTCAAACTCCAATCCACATTTTTTACATTCATATTGATAAGTCGGCATTGTTCTTTTTCGTTGCAAATATTTTTACTAATTCGTGCTCGATTCGTTGAAATTGTTTCCACCCAACTTGAGTGAAACCTTCCCTATTCTCTATTGAATGTAAGCAATCAGTAACTTCCCTGAAGCAATTATATAACTCACCGCCAGTCCAACTACTAACACATTCCTCTGTAATTCTAGAATATCTATCCATTTTTTCTCTTAATTCCCTTTCCGTTTCCTTCTTTAACATATTTATTTCACCTATAGAAAATATGGTCTCCTATTCGTCCAACTACTGGATAAACTTTTGACCATGATGGGCTGACTTCATAAGTATGATAGTATCTAGCCCCCTCTGTTATATCTAGTCCCTGCTCCTTTATTTCTAAATAAGCCTCCGATGCAATTGAAGCAATATTTTGCGACTGTTTGAAAGCCGTTTTGTTCAAAACATTATCTGAGTTTCCATCACAATACCAACTAAATTGACAACGATGACGTTTAGGGTGTCCACTTGCCCAATGTCTTCCCTCATATACTACCTCACATAGTGTATTTGGGAATTTCTCATCATATACCCGATTTAGGGTTACCATAGCTACTGCCAGTTGCCCTGCAAATGGTTCATTCCGAGCCTCAAAGTATATATTTTTTGCTAGGCATTTTAATTGCTTAGCTCTTTCGGCATTTTCCGAAAAAATAGTAAAATTAAATATTACATTATCATATTTTGACTCGGAGTCTGTTACTGTTGCACTACCGATAGGCCGTGCAGTTACTGTCATTAAAAATAACAAAACAGTGTATATGAATATATTTTTCATATAACCTTATTTGAAATGATCCTCAGTCTTATTAAATTAGAGGGCATAATATAAACCACTACGGCAGATCGTTTAACCGTTTACCATTAAAAAAATTGTGGAAGGGATTATTAGGATCGAAGCTGAGATAGGTTGCCTCGGTCACATCCCCTACACTGGTTTTGCATTTTGACTCCCTAATTAAAGACTGTATTATATTTATATGACCTTATATTCTTCATTTAGTCCCAGCCCTTCTTTTACAACAGTACTGGATAACCCCTTGTACACTTGCGAAAGAGTTTTGTCTTTAACATTACAAAGTAACTCAGCCTCATCCTTATGCAGCCCTTCCAGCAATTGAATGAACATAGTTTCTCGCCTCGTAGATTCAAGTTTATCTTCTCCACCCTTCACAAACTTATAAAGTTTATCAGAATTTTGTCTCAAGGTGGTATGCTCTGTCCCAGCTGGTGCATCATTTTCTATAAATGGAGGTTTACCACTAGGTACAGCAGATACAACACTTGGGTCAAAGGCCCAGATCAAAATCTGTCTAAGAGGAAGGCAATTCTCCTCTTTTAATATTTTCACCTTGGCTGGTTTGGTTTTAGCGTTATTTACTCTTGTTAAAATTTCAGATAATAGTTCTGTCATTAGAATTCTCCTATAGTTTCAATTAGGTTATTAAGTTTCTTCTCAATAAAGAAGTTCAAAAGACCCTTACGGCCACCTTCCGGATCTTGATTATACTGATACATAATTTCAGTCTCAATTTCTTTCGGGGTTTCTGCTAAATCAATTAATTTTTGATTCCTATGATAATTTCTAAGCTCATCATCATTCATAGTCATTTCAGACCAATTCTGAAGATATTTCTTAGTAATTGGTCGTTGTCTTATACCCTCTACAATACTGTTATCGGTACTTAGTATATTTGGAATTCCATCAGATTTGTCTCCTTTAATAATATGTTCTTGTAAGTAAATATTTGGGTCGTTGCCATTAACCAATTTCTTAGTAACTGGACTCCACTGACGTATAGTGTGACGGAATTTTTGAAGTTGAATGAAATCCTTATCACTAGATATAATCATAGTTGGACCAGCTCCAGTCCATTCTCTGGACAGTACACCGATAATGTCATCGGCTTCTGCCTTTTTTACCTGAATAAATTTATATGGGAATATGGTGTTGAGCTCTGATTTAATGGTGTCAAAGCACTCAAATATTTGAGTCCAATTAAGTGGAGAAGAATCTCTACCTGATTTTCGCCCTGCCTTGTATTGGGGAAAATAATCCCTTCTCCATGATTGTCTGTCATCACAACATATCACCAATTCTCCATAATCATTATAGTACTTCTGACGGTACATCCTAAGACTATTCAATATAGAATGCCTTATAAATCCTAAGTCAACCTCAGTCTGACCCTTCTTCATTGACATCATAGTAGATGCCATCATAATTTGAGATAAATCAATCAATATCATAATCTTCTAATATTATTAAGTTAGAGTTAGTGGGTTATGCAGGTACTGGTTCTGGTGGTGGGTCTTCAAAATTTAATTCATCTAAAATATTATTACGGCTCATCCACGCATTAAACTTTAATATGTTAAAATCACCCTTTATAGCTGGATCTCCTGATGGGGTTTTTGTATCTTCAAGAGATACAAAACTATCTGCAAATTCCTGTAAAGGATGATATATTTTTTTTTCATAATATACTACTGACTTAATGCTTTCTGCTAAAAAAGATAACTGACCTACAGTATCTTTATCTACAAGATTTACACCACTTTTCTGCAAATTCCTAAGACAAGAATACATCAATCCTTCTGCAAGTTCTTCACACCATGCAATATTTTTCTCTGCAATTTCTTTATCCCGTATATCAACGGGATAAGCTTCAGGAGGATGTTCTGGTACATAATTAGTAGGAAACTTTATGACTTTGCCCATCCAATTCCTTTGTCCATGTAGCCCCAAGATCTGGATAATATATTCCAACAGTTCTCTTAGGAGTTCCATCAGGAAAATAAGCCATTGCAACACATTTAGGTACTACAGTATGCTCCTCATGTAGTCCAGATTTCATTGAAATCCAATCACCATGTTTTAGATAATGTTCACATTGACGAATATAAGCTTTCTTATTATCTCTAAGATTAGCTGCCCTTTGTTTATCTTGGGGTGTACCTTTTGGATTTTTTGCAGTCTTATTATAAGCAGCAACCTGATCCTTAGACTCCCTAATCCACTCTTTCACTTTTTTAAAAGAATAGTTATTGTCATCTAATTTTGCAAGGACACTAGGATGCACATTCTTATATTCTGCTGGTTTGCGGTTGGCCCGTGCCCTTTCTAATTGGTCACGAAGTTGTTGTTTACGAGCATCTGAAAGATTCCGTTTAATAGTCATTAGACTCCAATAACGAAGGTTTAACCCATTCAATAAATTCATCCCCATTCCAGAGATAGTATTCAGTAGGGTCTGCGTAATTTGCATAGATTGGAACATTAGCCTCCAATACATTTGCAACAACTATGGCCGCTATTGATGCTTCCTCTAAAGAAGAAAATCTTTTATTATTATTTAACATACCTATATTATACTACAATGAAACCCAAATGTCAAGTCTTTTATTTAATTCAGGTAATATGAAAAAATCTCATCACCTGAAGCCTCTGGTGAAATTTCTCCCATTTTTTTAATTATATCATGAAGTTCTTCCATCTCATCCTCATTTTCAGAATAAAAAAATGCCTCTTCAGCAGCTATACTCTGTAAATATTCTTTCGATTCTCGTAATTCATCGTGTTCAAATGTCTTACCATTAATACATATTTTCCCGTCTTTTACACTTATCACAGGATTTTTATCAGTCATTGTAATGCCAGTATGTAATATCGTACATATCACCAGTATTAAGAGTCAGCTCATCAATAATAATAGGAGACTCACCAGTATAAATAAAATAAGTTTCAAACTCAGAATTTCCAGTGTAAACCTTATGGATTTCTCCAAGGCCTTGATCAACCAATTCTGAAGTTACCTCTAGAGGAGTTTTCACATCAAACCTAACATAGTTATTATATAATAAAAAAACGCAAAAGTCAAGTCTTTTTTACACCGCACCTAATTCTGCATTTTTATGTTCTAACGATACTGTTCCAGTAACCTTACTATATGCAGATAGTCCAAATTCTGAAAGATCCATTCCTTGAGTCTCATTATCTAAAGATATCCTGAGCCCCATTGCAATCTGAAGAGTCTTCCAGACTACCAAACTAGATACAAATGTAAATGCACCTATTGCTGTCACGCCTACCAATTGAGTCAACACCGACCCCTCACCAAATATTCCTACTGCTAGAGTACCCCAAATCCCCGCTACGAGGTGAACAGATAATGCCCCTACTGGATCATCAATTTTTATTCTGTCAAGCATCGGAATTGCAATCACCGCAAAACTTGCACCGATTGCACCAATAATCACCGCAACTCCCATTGTTGGGTAATCTGGTCCAGCAGTAATTGATACTAATCCTGCAAGAGCACCATTTAGGACTAAAGTGAGATCCACTTTTTTATAGAGTAATTGAGTCAATATTGCAGCCATCACCGCACCCGCACACGCAGCCATATTTGTATTGAGAATTACATTTGCGATTGCATTGATATCTTCCTTAGACCCCATTGCGAGTTGAGAGCCCCCATTGAATCCAAACCAACCAAACCAAAGAATAAAAGTTCCCAAAGTAGCTAGTGGAAGATTTGACGGCAGAATAAGATTAGATTTTCCATCCTTATTATATTTACCGTGTCTTGCACCCAAGAGTAAAACCCCGGCAAGTGCAGCCCATCCACCGACTGAATGCACGATAGTCGAACCTGCGAAATCAGAGAACCCCATCTCTGATAACCAACCCCCTCCCCATGTCCAGGCTCCCTGAATTGGATAAATGATTGCGGTTAAAACCGTAACGAATGCCATAAACGGCCAGAACTTCATTCTTTCTGCAATCGTTCCAGATATGATTGAAGCTGCTGTTGCGACAAAAACTACTTGAAAAAAGAAATCAGCTGCACCTGAATGATCACCATCTACTATAGTACCATACATTAAAAAATAACCTATAGCATAAAATGATATACAGGCAATACTATAAAGACAGATATTTTTTGTTAGAATAGCTACCGTGTTTTTTGTTCGACACATCCCCGCTTCCAACATCGAGAATCCTGCGGCCATAAAGAAGACCAGTATTCCGGAAAATAAAAGGAGGAAGGTATTAAATATATAAGTCTCTGTTTCCATTATACTTTATCTGTGATGAATGGAAGAACTCGTCCATGAGTTACCTCCACTCATTCCTCTTAGAGATTTGTCTTTACGCCTTGTACAAAGTAGTCCATCGTATCAAGCTGAAGCCGTTTGACTTCTCCTGCATAAACTTTAGTACCATCTAGTTTTGTAAACCCAGAACTGAATGGGTGGAACCGATCGTATTTGTCATTGACCCAATCCATTTTGATTGTTTCAACCTTGTTGATTACCTTGCCGGGAACATTAACTCCCCACGGACTCAACCCCACACAATTTTTCTTTAGACCCCAATTCAATTTTTGATTTGGTTTCCACGTTCCGTTTGCAACAGAATCAATTATGTGTTTATACATCACATTCCAGTTAAACATCATACCTGTTATATAACGGTCTGGGCCATTACTTCCCATTGGTGCATCGTTGCCCATACTCCAAACTTCTTTACCATCTTTCTTCCACGCCTGTTGTGCAAGAATAACTACACTAGGCGAGTCCGTTGTTGTGTAAAGAATATCG
>Ga0209402_10002794_pt1 | contig 17104 bp, 17 predicted proteins | sample ArcticOcean_MG_C_3_FD_187437 | JGI IMG/M metagenome (GOLD analysis project Ga0209402, IMG submission 187437) | Marine microbial communities from western Arctic Ocean - ArcticOcean_MG_CB8_126 (SPAdes) (version 2) | ecosystem: Environmental > Aquatic > Marine > Oceanic | place: Arctic Ocean... | reverse complement strand
TTATTTTATTAGCAAGCCTTTTCTTTTCATCCCTATCATTTTTAGGCCAAAATTCTATCTCATTTTTATCAAGTCTTTTTTTGCTGGTATCTTTTACTGCCTATATTTCGATATTGTTTATATTCCAATATGTCACTTATAAAGATATTTTTGGGCCATTGAAAATTAAATCGTAGTAAGTTTAGCAAATTCCATTGCCAACCATTTCACTCCGTGTGTAGAGAATTTAATTTGAATACGTAGATCATTTTCATTCCCTTCGTATCCAATCACAACTCCTTGACCAAATTTTGGATGGGTTATTGTAGAGCCAATCTTTATTTCGTGTTTGGATTCAGAGTAAGGAGCTGTTTTTATTGGGCTTGTTATAACGTCTTGCTTTTTAAGAGAGTTGATTTTTTTTACATACTTATCAGGAATTTCATCTAAGAAACGCGATGGAATATTGTATCTAGTTTGACCATGAAGCATTCTAGATTGCGCCAAAGTAAGATAAAGTTTATTTTTAGCCCTCGTTACTGCTACATACATTAATCGTCTTTCTTCTTCTAAACCATCAGCTTCCGATAGACTTTGTTCGTGTGGACAAAGGCCATCTTCAAGCCCAGTTATAAATACAACATCAAATTCCAATCCTTTTGATGAATGAATGGTCATCAATTGAAGAGCATCATCTCCAGCTGATGCTTGAAGCTCACCACTTTCTAGAGAGGTAAAGTTGAGGAATTCTACTAAGGTGAGTGCTTCATTTTCAATTTCAGTAGTATTTATAAAAGTCACTGCAGCAGAAACTAATTCTTCTAAGTTTGACACACGATCAATTCCATCTTTGTCTTTTAGATAATGATCTTTTAGGCCTGAATGAGTAATAATAGATTCTATAGATTCTGCAATAGAGACTCCTTGAATTTCATCCTCTAAGTTTTTAATTAACTGTACAAAAAATGGCACTCCTTTTTTGATATTTTCGTTTTGAGATTCAATTTTTTTTGCAGCTTCCCATAGTGAACAATTGTTTATCTTCGCATGATCTTGTAACTGCTCTATTGTTCTGGCACCAATACCTCTGGTTGGGAAATTAATTATCCTTAAAAAGGCATTGTCATCTGTTTTATTCGAAATTAATCGGAGATAAGCTAGCGCATTTTTAATCTCAGCACGTTCAAAGAATCTTAAACCACCATAAACTCGATAAGGAATATTATTAGAAACAATGGCATGCTCAAGAACACGAGATTGAGCATTGCTTCTATATAAAATTGCAATTTGACTGTAGTTCATCCCACTTCGGTGAAGCATTTTTATTTCGTCCAAAATAAAGTTGGCTTCGTCATAGTCACTTATGCCAACATATTGACGAATTGGATCACCATCCCCAGATGCTGCCCAAAGATTTTTCCCAAGCCTATTTGTATTATTGTCTATTATTGCATTCGCAGCATTCAGGATATTATTTTTAGAACGATAGTTTTGTTCAAGTTTAATAATTTTTTTAATTTTAAAATCTTTTTCAAGATCCTGCATATTACCAACCCTTGCACCTCTAAATGCATAAATAGATTGGTCATCATCACCCACAGCGAATATAAAATTATTTTTGCCTGCTAATAATTTAAGCCATTTATATTGAAGCTCGCTTGTATCCTGGAATTCATCAATTAAGATATGCTTAAATCTTTGTTGGTAATGTTCTTTTATAGAAAGATTATTTTTTAATAATTCATAGCATGCTAAAAGTAATTCTGGAAAGTCAGCAACTCCTTCACGTTGACATTGTTTTTCATATTCACCATAAATCTCATTAATTCTTTTTGTATGAGGATCATATGGTTTAAAATGATTCGACCTAATTCCTTCATCCTTTTTTCCATTAATAAAATATTGAATTTCTTTTGGAGGGAAAGTTTCGGTATCAACATTCATTACTTTCATAAGTCTTTTGATTGCTGATAATTGATCTGAGCTATCTAAAATTTGGAATGTTTCTGGAAATTTTACTTCTCTATGATGAATTCGCAACATTCGATTACATAAACCATGAAATGTACCAACCCACATACCTCTAGTGTGTATCGGGAGTTGATCAGTTACTCTCATTAACATTTCTTTAGCTGCTTTATTTGTAAAAGTAACGGCAAGCAATCCTGTTGGATTTGTTATTTGATTATGAATAAGCCAAGAGATTCTTGAAGTTAGTACTTTGGTTTTCCCACTTCCAGCACCAGCCAGTATCAAAGCAGATTCATTTTCTATAGTTACTGCCTTAATTTGTTCTTTATTAAGAGTTTCTAAAAATTTTGTTTTTACTTGAGGTAAATTCATGAGTTCTAATGCTACAGCAAATAATTTTTATCAGGTATAAAAAAGGCCTCAGAAGAGACCTTTTTTACTAACTAAACATAATTAATTACATCATTCCAGGCATACCGCCCATACCGCCCATACCGCCCATATCAGGAGCACCACCAGCTGGAGCATCATCTTCTTTTGGAAGGTCAGCAATCATACATTCAGTGGTAAGCATTAATCCAGCAACAGAAGCAGCATTTTGAAGTGCTGAACGTGTTACTTTAGTAGGATCTAATACACCCATTTCAACCATGTCACCATAAGTTTCATTTGTAGCATTAAACCCAAAGTTACCTTTACCATCGATTACTTTATTAACCACTACAGATGGCTCAATTCCTGCATTAGATACAATTTGGCGCAATGGATCTTCAACTGCACGCAGTACAATTTGAATACCTGCATTTTGATCGGCATTATCACCTTTAGTTTTAGAAATTGCATCAAGAGCTCTAATAAGCGCAACTCCTCCACCAGGAACAATTCCTTCTTCAACTGCTGCTCGCGTAGAATGAAGTGCATCTTCTACTCGCGCTTTTTTCTCTTTCATTTCAATTTCTGTTGTAGCACCAACCTTAATTACTGCTACACCGCCAGCAAGTTTTGCTATACGTTCTTGAAGTTTTTCTTTGTCGTAGTCACTTGATGAATCTTCAATTTGGGCTTTAATTTGTCCAAGTCTTGATTTAATTGCATCTGATTTTCCAGCGCCATCAATAATGATAGTATTTTCTTTTCCTACCTCGATTTTCTTTGCTTGACCAAGGTCTTCAAGTTTTATATTTTCAAGTGAAAGGCCAACTTCATCTGATATTACAGTTGCACCGGTTAGGATAGCAATATCTTCTAGCATTGCTTTTCTTCTATCACCAAAACCAGGGGCTTTTACTGCCACTGCTTTTATAATGCCACGTATATTATTAACAACAAGTGTTGCTAAAGCTTCACCCTCAATTTCTTCAGCAATAATAAGTAAAGGTTTACTTGCTTTCGCGACTTGCTCTAAAGTAGGGAGTAAGTCTTTAATGCTTGATATTTTTTTATCGTGAAGCAGTACGAAAGGCTCTTCTAGTAATGCAATTTGGCTATCATTATTGTTAATAAAGTAAGGGGATAAATATCCTCGATCAAATTGCATTCCTTCTACAACATCTAATTCGTTTGTAAGGCCAGAGCCATCTTCCACAGTAATAACTCCTTCTTTACCTACTTTATCCATAGCATCAGCGATAATTTGACCTACTGAAACGTCAGAGTTAGCTGAAATTGAACCAACTTGTGCGATTTCTTTTGACGTATTACATGGCTTACTTAATTTATGTAATTCATTCACTGTAGATTCTACTGCTTTATCAACACCTCTTTTTAAATCCATTGGGTTCATCCCTGCAGCAACTGACTTCATTCCTTCGCGAATAATTGCTTGAGCTAGAACGGTTGCCGTTGTTGTTCCATCACCAGCATTATCAGAAGTTTTAGATGCAACTTCTTTTACCATTTGTGCACCCATATTTTCAAATTTATCTTCTAATTCAATTTCTTTTGCAACAGACACACCATCTTTTGTAATTGTCGGCGCTCCAAAAGATCTTTCTAAAACAACATTTTTACCTTTAGGACCAAGTGTTATTTTAACTGCATTAGCTAATGTGTTAACTCCCTTAATCATCTTCTGACGAACATCATCGCCAAATCTTACGTCTTTAGCTGCCATTTATTTTCTCCAATTGTATATTTAATAATTATTTAATGGGATTTATTCAACAATACCCATGATGTCTTCTTCTTTCATTACAAGAAGCTCTTCACCATCTACCTTGACTGCTTGGCCGGCATATTTTCCAAAAAGAACTTTATCGCCAGCTTTTACGTCTAGTTTACGGCTTGAACCATCTTCAAGAATTTTGCCGTTCCCGATGGCTTGTATTGTTCCTTGATCAGGTTTTTCACCTTCAACGCTTTCAGGTATAACGATACCTGATGCAGTTGTTCTGTCTTCTTCAAGACGCTTTACAATTACACGATCATGTAAAGGACGAATTTTCATTTGTAAGTTCTCCTAGTAGTGTATTCTTTAAAAAGTTAAAATTAATCTTGTCTTTCAGTAAATTTAGCACTCAATGACATAGAGTGCTAATAATAGGGACAAATAGTGATAAATTCAAGGGTAAGGATAGAAAATAATTCATAACTAATTGTTTTTAAATAAAATGTTTGAAAAAAAAGATTATAAAAAAGTTGGATATACCGAGTTAAAAGTATCACCAATAACACTTGGTACTATGACCTTTGGAGATCAAAATAGCCAAAAAGAGGCATTTGAGCAGTTAGACTATGCCTTAGACCAGGGCATTAATAGTTTTGATGTTGCAGAAATGTACCCCGTTCCTCCAAAGCCAGAAACCTGCAATGCCACAGAATTAATTATCGGAAACTGGATTAAAAAGAAAAAAAGAGACGAGTTAATTATATCAACAAAAATAGCTGGACCAAGACGTTCTATTGATTGGATTAGAGGTGGGCCAAAATCTCTGGATGAGAAAAATATAAATGAAGCTGTGAATAATTCACTAAAGAGAATGAAAACAGACTATGTAGATTTACTTTATTTTCATTGGCCAGAAAGAAATGTCCCTATGTTCGGACAGTATAAATTTGAACCAAAGGACGAATATAACAATAGTAAAAAAATTCAATGGATTTCAATTGAAGAACAGCTTGAGAGTTTAATAAAGTTAGTTAATGATGGAAAAGTAAGGTATATCGCTTTATCAAATGAGCATCCTTGGGGTGTGATGGAATTTATTAGGATTGCTAAAGAAAAAAAATTACCATTAATTTGTTCAATTCAAAATAGTTTTAGCTTGATAAATAGAATTGTTGAGCTAGGACTGACCGAGATACTATATAGAGAAAATTTAGGGTTTTTTGCTTATTCGCCATTGGGATTTGGGCATTTAACAGGTAAGTATATTCAAGATCCAGAATCATCTGGAAGGGTTAATTTATTTCCTGGATATGCAAAAAGATATAGCAAACCAGGTGTGAATCTTGCTGTTGCAGATTATTTTCATATAGCAAAAGAATTTAATTTATCATTAACACAAATAGCATTGAGTTTTGTTTATAGACAATGGTTTGTAACAAGTACTATTATTGGTGCAACTTCAATTAATCAGTTAAAAGAAAACATGTCCGCATATAAAATAATCTTGCAAGATGATATTTTAGAAAAAATTGATTGTGTTCATTTAAAGCGAATGAATCCTGCTCCTTAGATTATGAAAAATAAAAAATATATTAAAGAAAGTATGAAGTATATTTGGCATCCATGCTCTCAAATGAAACATCATGAAAAAATTCCTCTGATACCAATAAAAGAAGGTAGAGGAAGTTGGTTGATTGATTTTAATGATAAAAAATATTTAGATGTGACTAGTTCTTGGTGGGTAAATTTATTTGGTCATAATAATAAAATAATTAAACAGCACATTACTAAACAGCTAAATAAAATTGAACATGTAATGCTTGCAGGGGTTACACATGAAGCTGTTATTAAGTTATCAAGGAAATTGAGTAAGCTCACAAAGTTAAGCCATTGTTCTTATGGTAGTGACGGGGCAAATGCCGTAGAAATTGCTTTAAAAATGAGCTCTCATTATTGGAAGAGAGTAGGTTTACCAAAAAAGAATAAATTTGTTTATCTTGAGAATAGTTATCATGGCGAAACAATTGGTGCTTTATCTGTAACCGATATCCCTATATTTAGGAAGCAGTACGCCTCTTTAATGAAACCTTATTTCTCAACTTCATCTCCTGATCTGAGACTAAAAAAAGCCAATCAAACATCCGAAGAATTCATTGAAGAAAAAATAAGAGTATTAAAAATATTATTTGAAGATAAGCATGAGGTTATTTCAAGCATTATTATAGAGCCTCTTGTTCAATGCGCTACAGGTATGGGAATTTACGATTCAATTTATCTAAAAAAAGTAAGAGAATTGTGTGATCAATATAGAATTCATTTAATTATTGACGAGATTGCAGTAGGCTTTGGAAGGACAGGTAAAATGTTTGCCCATCAGTATGAAAAAATTATTCCAGACTTTGTTTGCTTATCAAAAGGACTGACTGGCGGCTATCTTCCTCTTTCCGTGACGCTTACAAATGACAATATTTATTCAGCTTTTTATTCTGACAATGTAGCTGATGCTTTTCTTCATTCTCACAGTTATACAGGGAACCCTCTAGCATGTAGTGCAGCATTAGGGACTTTATCAATTTTTGAAACGGAAGATGTCTTTAAGAATAATAAGATTAAAGCGAATTTAATTAATAAACTAATGATTGATTATAAAAATCTACCAATTAAAAATTTAAGAAATATTGGTATGATCTGGGCATTTGAAGTTGATCGTAAAATTGATATGGACAAATTTATTCAGCATTCAATATCTAAGGGTGTTCTAATCAGACCTATTAATAATACCGTTTATTTTATGCCGCCTTATTGTATTTCTGAAAAAGAATCTCATCATATGGTTAAAGTTACCTCTGAAGCTATTAAGAAGGGAATATAGCTATGTATATTCTTAGAATTTTTATTATATGTCTGATACCATTTATGGCTTTTGCAGATATTCCTCTGGAATATAAAAAGATTATTCAAAAATATAAGGCCCCACCTAATACATTCACTTTTGTTGTAAAAAATATTACAGACAAATCTGAACCATTAGTTGCGCATAATGAAAAATTATTTTTTAACCCTGCCTCTTTAGCTAAAGTGATTTCAACTTTTATAGCTATAGAAAGATTAGGACCACAATTTAAATGGAATTCAGATTTTTTTCATAATGGAGATATCGTTGATGATGCTTTATATGGAGATTTAATTTTTAAAGGAAGAGGGGATGCTACGTTCTCAATAGCCAATCTTGAAGACTCAATAAGAAAAATTCAACGCAATGGAATAAAAAAGATAAAAGGAAATTTAATTCTAGATTTAAGTTACTTTGGGATGACTTCGAAAGAAAAGTTATTTGATAATGATCCAATGAGAGCTTATAACGTTTTGCCTCACCCAGTTGTAATACAAAGTAATACCATGAATTTTATATTTTCAGTAAAAGATAGTAATTTAAAAATTGACTCTAATCCTGATTTATCTCATTTTGATATTAAAAGTAATATCAAAATTACAAATGACAGATGTATCGATTGGAAAAGTAAATTAAATTACCGAACTGAAAAAAAAGCTTCTAAAACTAAGATTATTTTTGGTGGAAAATTTAGTCGAAAATGTGGAGTAAAAGAAATTGATTTATCGGCGCTTGAGGATAACGAGTATTTTTATAGAATTTTTAAAGAAACTTGGAATGCTAATGGAGGAGAATTTGACGGTAATTTAGACGCAACTTACATTCAAGATTCTAATTGGAAATTTTTATATAGACATACTTCTCGACCATTAAGTGAAGTAGTAAGAGATATGAATAAATACAGTCTAAATCTGATGGCTAGAAATACCATGCTGACTATTTTAGCTGAGAATACTGATTTACTTGTTTTAGAATCATCAGTTAATGAATTTGTACATACATGGTTTGAAAAAAATAAGTTGCCTCACCAGGGATTAGTTTTTGAAAATGGTGCTGGACTATCAAGAAACTCTGTTCTAACTTCAGAGCAGCTTTTGTTGTTTATGGAAAAGATATATCATGACCCTTTAATGCCAGAAATGCTTGCTTCCTTTCCAATTTCAGGCATAGACGGTACTTTAAAAAGAAGAATGAATTATTCATCTTTTAAAAAGTCTGCACACTTTAAAACAGGATCAATGAAGAATGTGAATGCAATTGCTGGCTTTCTACTTGATAAAAATAAAGAAATGAAAATTTTTATTTTTATTATGAACGATTTAACTGCTAAAGATTCTCATAGATTACAAGAGGCTCTTATTGATCAAGCTTTTAAATAATTAAATTAGGGTTCAATTATGCATAAAAAAATATGGCTATTATTAATTTTAATGTTGTACTTTACAAATAGTTTTTCAATTGAAATTACAACAGGAGACACAAAAAAAATGGATGACAAAATTCAAGAATTAGTTATAGAAGATAGTAAAGTAGGCGAAGGAAGAGAAGCTGAAAAGGGTTTGACTATTTCTGTTCACTACACAGGTTGGATTTATGATTCAACAAAAAATGATAAAAAAGGGGAAAAGTTTGATAGCTCACTTGATCGAAGAGAACCCTTCACTTTTGTTCTGGGAGTTGGTCAGGTTATTAAAGGTTGGGATGATGGTTTTGATGGAATGAAGATTGGGGGTAGCAGAACTATTTTAATTCCATCCGAGATGGGTTATGGAAGTAGGGGTGCTGGTGGTGCAATCCCGCCTAATGCCGACTTAATATTTGAGGTTGAATTGTTAGAGATTTTATAAGTGAATGCGACAATAAAATGGCTTGATGGGGTAAGTTTTGAAGGAAGCTCGGAGTCAGGCCATTCAGTTGTTATGGATGGAGCACCAGAATCTGGCGGTAGAAACCTTGGTATGAGGCCAATGGAGATGTTGCTGATCGGTTTAGGTGGTTGTACATCCTATGATGTCGTAACTATTTTAAAAAAATCACGACAAGATGTAAAAGATTGTAGAGCTGAAATTAGCGCAGAAAGATCAGAAAATATTCCTAAAGTATTTACAAAGATTCATATACATTTTATTTTAGAAGGCAACGATTTAGATGCCTCAGTTGTAGAAAGAGCGATCAACCTATCGGCCACAAAATATTGTTCGGCTTCCATTATGCTCGAAAAATCAGTAATTATAACTCACGATTTCGAGATAGTTGAAACATAAAGCAAAGTCTCTTTAGTTCAAATATTAATTTAAAATCCTAATATCTTCGATGTTTAATATCATAGTTGTAAAAATACAACACTAAAAATATATTTAAAATCAATACTTTGTAATTTCAATTTCAATGTAAATGTAAATACGAATGAGAATGATTACTATTTACATAATAAGTAATAATCGCTATAATCAATCCAACGTTCAACAGAACATACATTTTTAAAAACTTAAGGAAAAGAAAAGTGGATATTATAAAATCTTTAAAAGGCATAGTCGCTTTAGCAGTGGCTGGAACATTCTCAGCTAGTGCTGTTGCAGTTCCAAGCAATGCCGAAATATACGACATGATGCAAGAGATGAAGCAAGAGCTTAAAATTTTAAAAGCTGAAAATAATAAATTAAAAGGCACAGTTGAAGATGTTGCAGTATCAACAGATGAAGCAATAAAAGCACAAATTAAGATAGCCAATAAAAGTTATTGGGGCGGTTACGGTGAAATTCATGGTAACTGGTTAGAAGGTGATACTGCTGGAACAGCAGATACTGATGAAATTGATTTTCATAGATTTGTTTTATTCTTCGGTCATGAATTCCGTGATGATTTAAGATTCTTCTCAGAACTTGAAGTAGAGCATAGTATTGCTGGTGAAGGAAAAGTTGGTGAAGTTGAGATTGAACAAGCCTATATTCAGTACGACTATGACGATAAAACACAATTTACAGGGGGTTTATTCTTACTTCCAATTGGAATCATGAATGAAACTCATGATCCAGCGACATTTTATGGCACAGAACGAAATAATGTAGAGGCAAAAATTGTTCCATCAACTTGGTGGGAAGGCGGCGTTATGGTATCGAAAGAATTGAAGCCAGGTCTAAATTTTGATGTCGCTCTAACATCTTCCTTAAAAGGAACTGACGCTAAAAGTTATGCTCCAAGAGATGGTCGTCAAAAAGTGGGTAATGCTAAAGCTAATAACTTAGGCGTAACAGCAAGACTTAAATATACAGCAATACCAGGAATTGAATTAGCTGCAACCACCCATCAAGTTTCAGATTACTGTCAGGATCTAGTTGTGGGTTGTGGAAGAGGTTCATTAATTGAAACTCACGGTATCTTTAAGAAAGATAAGTTCCAACTGAAAGCATTATATGCTCGCTGGGATATTCAAGGTCATGCTGTCGCAGCAAAAGGTGCTGATGAGCAAGGTGGTTACTATTTCGAACCTTCATACAGAATCAACGATAAGGTTGGTATATTTGCAAGATATAGTATGTACGATAATACAGCTAATAGCGGATCTGATTCTGAAAAGAAACAATATGATATTGGTTTAAATTACTGGATTCATAAAAATGTAGTCGCTAAAATTGATTACCAAGACCAAGATTATGTAAGTGGCGGTGGTGATGGTATAAATATCGGTTTGGGCTATGACTTCTAAAAATATTTGGAAATCTGGTAAAAAAAGATGGCATCAGCCATAAATAAATATTCACAATTAATAATTGCGACACTGTTACTTCTAACGGTATCGTCTTTATCTGCTCGCGGCATATATCAAACAAACGAAAATTTCATATCAGAAGTTTTCACAAATACTCCTCCAGAAAATAGCTCAATCATACTAAGTGGCGATGTTCGCAAAAAGGTATCAACTATTTTGGGCCATCCTTATGGTGGATTAATAATAAAATATTGGGAAAAAGAAGGAAGAACGGCATGGATATTAGAAGAGATTGGAAAAACAGAGCCTATTACGTTTGGTATTGTTATTAAAAACAATAAAATTGAAAAAATAAAAGTGTTAGCATTTCGTGAAAGTCGAGGATGGGAAGTACGATACCCAGCGTTTACTAAACAATTTAATGGTGTAGGGTTAGATGGTGATAAACTAGATAAAAGAATTGATGGAATATCTGGTGCAACCTTATCCTTTTGGGCAATGACCGGTGTCTCGCGGGTAGCTTTATTTCTTCATCAACATCTTTCAGAAATATCTAAGTAGAATTTTAAGTGTAAGTAAATAAAAAGAGTATCTTATGGAGCAAGTACGCGTATCAAAGATATTGTCTGAGTTAGGACTTTGCTCAAGACGTGAAGCAGATAAGTATATCGAGCAAGGTTTAGTTTTACTTGATGGGGAGGTTGTTGACCAACTGGGAACCAAAGCTCTTCGGAGTCAGAAAGTTGAGCTGTTAAAAAAAGCAAGTAAAAACCAATCGCTTAAGGCAACAGTGATTTTGAATAAACCAGTCGGATATATTTCTCATTTAGATGATCAAAAAGAATTTAAACCAGCATCAAGCTTAATCATTCCAGATAATTACCATAATTTAAATAATCAAGAAAGCACATCAAAGCGGAATCCAATATTCAATAGAGAGGGTCTAGCTCCAGCAGGAAGGTTAGATATTGATTCATCAGGACTGCTTGTATTGACTCAGGATGGACGTGTTGCAAAACAAATCATAGGGGAGGGAGGCGCTGATATTGAGAAAGAATATTTAGTCAGAGTTGAAGGAACTATAGTGGATGAAGATTTAAAATTATTAAATTATGGTTTGATGTTAGATGAATACAAGCTTAAACCAGCCAAAGTAAATTGGCAAAATAAAGATCAGCTTAATTTTGTTTTGATTGAGGGTAGAAATCGTCAAATAAGAAAAATGTGTGAATTAGTTGGTTTGAAAGTCAACGGTCTTAAAAGAGTAAGAATCGGGAATGTTAGATTGCGTGATTTACCTGAAGGTAAGTGGCGTTTTTTGTCTGAAGAAGAATCATTTTAACTAAAATAGAAATAAACTTGATAAACTAATTCTTATGTTTAAAAAATATTTTTTATGTTCTTTCTTGTTAATGAGCGTTTCTGTTGCAACAGGGCAATCATTCAAAGATTTTACTTCAGGTAATTATTTTGCACCAATTGATGAGAAGTACTTGAAATTAACCGCAGTTTGTAGAAAAAATTATGACGAGAAAGATAGAAAAAAGTATTTCGAGATATTATTTTATAATCAAGGTAAAAATGTTTTTGATATGAATAAGCATTATAAAATATATCGACAAGGCCGTAAGAATCTGACACCACCAATTCATTCTTTTACTGTTAGAAACTGGTTTCAAACTATTGCAATTCAGAGTGGTAAGTCCGAATTTATTACAACAACCCAACAGGGCACTATGAGAAGGAATGAAGTTATCCCAAATGATTTATCTCAGGCAATATTGAGTTCAGGTCAATTTGATATGTATTTTCATTACCAAAATGACAATACAAAAAGTGTTGGAAAATTTAAGGTATCAAATAATAAAGAACTGATTAATTGTTTTGATTAAAGCAATTTGTATTTAAATTCTTAAAATGACATTCCTATTATCTGATTATGTTACAGCTGGATTAATTTTTCTTGGAGCGATATTATATTCGTCTGTTGGGCATGGAGGGGCTTCATCTTATATTGCAATTATGTCTCTAATGGGAACGCCAATTGGCTCGATTAAACCTATCGGGTTAGTTTTAAATATAATCGTATCGTCTATTGCTAGCTATCGCTTTATAAAGAATAAATTATTCAACCTTAAAGTTTTTATACCAGTTGCGTTAGGCTCGATTCCGGCAGCTTTTCTGGGAGGCTATCTTCACTTACCTTCAGAAATTTATAGGCTTTTAGTTGGAGTTATTTTAGTATTCGCTGGCTTTCAATTTTTATTTGATATTTTTAAATATTTTAAGAAAAAATCTGATCAATCAGTAAATTTTTTGTTGGGCTTATTCGCTGGGATTATTATTGGATTTCTTTCCGGACTTACAGGTACAGGCGGGGGTATTTTTTTATCCCCATTAATAGTTTTTTTAGGATGGACAAGTGTGAAGGGAGCCTCAGGAACTGCAGCTGCATTTATTTTATTTAATTCAATATCAGGTCTTTTGGGCAATATAACTTCGGTTAGTTTGATACCAAACACAATATTTTTATATGCTTTTGCTGCGCTCGGAGGGGTATTAATTGGAACTCAGCTTGGTATTAAGATATTGAATGAATATTATATGAAAAAGGCCTTGGGAATAGTTTTAGTAGTTGCCGGATTAAAATTTATTGTTACATAGTTTAGTTATTGTATAGTTGGCTATATTAGTTAAAAGAGGATAAAGAATGATATCGAAATTTAGTAAACAATTTTTTTGGTTGTTTGCAATTATTGGATTTTTTTTATCTCTTTTCTTGTTGGTTAATGAATATTTCTCTCATCAAGTTTTTTTAGAAGAATATGAGAGGCAAATGAGCCTTTGTATTGAGTCTAATCAGAAATGTGATCTTGAAAGGTTGATTAGTAACACAAAACAAGATTTAAACGCTAATCAATTAAAACTAATTGAGTTAAATACACTTATTATTAATTTTAAAAACTACCTTATAAACATATTGATTATATTCGGTATATTTAATTTAATCGCTATTATCCCAATAGTTATAAGTATTTACAGTGAGATTCAGTCAAGAATTAAACTTATCAGATAGCTTAAAGACTAGTTGTTTTAAGAAAGATTTTACCTTTGGTGTCGGTAGCAGAAACAGTAAATGTGCCAGGTTTCTCAGGGGAGAAGTTAAATTTCAGATAGGGGTCCTGACTTATACTGATTCCGCCGTCAACAACTAGAATAGATTCACCATTAAAATCATATCTCACTTGAGTTACAATCCATTCTGGTACATACCAACCATTAATTGAGTCTCTTTGTAATCCTGTAAAATTAGGATGTTTAATACGGGTAGTTAAATATTTTTCTTTAGACTTTATCAAGATTTTCCCTAAATCTTTGGTTAATTCTGGATCAGCGCTATTCATATAACCACTGCACCCGCCTGAAGCTCTAATGGCTACTTTGCTCATATATAATTTTCCATTTTTGTCTTCGCCAACGACGCGAACAAAAGAATCAGTTTCCATTCTAATTCTTGTTGAAAGGTCTAAATCCTGTATATTCTCTGAAAGATGATATATTGCTGCTTGTTGAACAGGGTTACTATCAATAATAAGAATCACCTTCTTTATTTCAATCCCAGGCTTTTGCGTTAATTTAATATTAATTGGAACTTGGGCGCCACTTGATGCACGTGCCGGACCATCAATTTTGAGAAAGTTAACCTCTTCTATTGCCTTATCTTTAAACATTCTCTCTTTCAAATGCGGCCATAGATCTGGATTTGCATCTGCATTCGCAATTAAAGAAGTGCATATTAGAATGAAGAAAATCAGTATTTTTTTTATATAATTCATATTTAAATCTATATTTATTACGTTAAACTTATATATAACACTAATGCAAATCAACTTAAATGTCTAATTTAATGACAAAAAATGAAACAATCCTTCTTTATTTTATTACTTAGTTTTTCAGTTATTATTTTTGCAAATACAATTGAAAAAGAGGCTAAAGATGGTAACCCTCAAGCACAATATTTATATGCAAAAAGCATTCTTGATAAAAACCCAAAAGAAGCAAACAAGTTTTTTCTTATTGCTGTATTTCAAGATCATCAAGAAAGTGCGCAGCATTTAGTTAAGAATGATTTAATTATTTTTAGTGAATTTATAAATCAGAGCAATACATCAGCAATATTAAAAGAAAATACTAAACTTATTCCTAAAGAAACATTAAAGAAAATTCGAGATCAAGGAAATCAAGGAAATCTTGAGATGCAATATTTAATGTGGAGTCTGTATGTTAATGATAGGGGTGTGAGCAAGGCAGAGGCCTATACTTGGCTTAAACAAGCAGCAGGAAATAACAATCCTCAAGCTTTATTCCGGTTAGGACTTCTATATTATTATGGATACATTGTTCCATTAGAAAGAGATAAAGGAATTAAACTTATTAAACAAGCAAGCGAGATAGGTCTTGAATTAGCTTCTATTTTCTTAGAAAGATCTAAGTAATAATTATCTTTAGTGTTTCTTTTGTTTTGATAATACCCAGTAAGCGATCGATGTTGGGATGTTTGCCTGGGTTATGTTTAGCATCTTCAACATGCTCACAATAAAGATCTAAACCTTCAATAGCTGCATTCGTATTTAATTCGCCAAAAACAAGAAATAGATGATTATATAATTTTATTGAGCCCTGAGAGCCAGGTTTATTCATAATAGAGCCAGACACATAGCCATTTTTATCTAATAATTTAATTTCCCTTACATGATCTATGTTAGGCAAACTTTTTAAGATGTCATGAAAATTTTTCATTCAATATTATCTGCCGGTAAGTTATCTTGGTATCTGTTATAAATTTTTAAATAAACAGCTTCAAGATTTTTTGTAAATAAAGGAGTGTTATATAGGACTGATTTGGGTAAGTTCTTAGCTAACTTTTCTTTTATTATTTTCAATTTTTTTGGATTTATTGCTAAATCAATTGCAAGAGCCTCATAATCTTCAATAGAAGAAGTTATAAGCTCGGGTAAGGAAACTGCATTTAGTAAACTTGCCCCATACCTACTTGCAAAAGAATCACCTTTACATGTAAGGACTGGCAAGCCTGTGCGAAGAGCATCACTACATGTTGTACCAGCGTTGAAAGGAAGTGTATCAAGGAAAAGATCAACAACATTATTTCTTGCTAAGTATTTGGACATTGGTAAACGATCTGCAAAAATAAGCCTGCTAGCAGAAATTCCTCTTGATAAAATTTCCTTTTTTAAATTGATCTTAACCAATTCATTGTCTGCATATAGAAGCAATATACTGTTATCAGCCTTCCAAAGAATTTTAACCCAACTATCAAAAATATCAGGATTGAATTTATTAGAATTATTAAAGCAACAGAATATAAATTTTCTTTCAGGTAGCCCAAAATCTTTTCGTGTAAATTTATTTGATATAAATTTTTGTTTAGAATCATTCGCTTGATAACTTGGCAGATAAATAATTTTCTCAGAATAATATTTTTGATTTTTTCTTGGAATCAAGACATGATCGGCAATAATATAATCAAAATAATCAGCACCTGATGTCCCAGGAAATCCTAGATAATTAATTTGAATTGGCGCAGTTTGCATAGCAAAAATATCAGTTGTTACTTTTGCTCCGCAATAAAGAGATAAATCAATTGCGATATCAATTTCCATTTTTCTAGCTAATGAAACAACATCTTTTGAAAATTTTTCCCCTAATGGAATAAATTCAGTGAATGCCTTTTTTAATCTAGTATTTACCTCATCATCTGGCCAATCAACCAAAGAAAATCCATATATTTCAAATTTTGACTTATCATGTTTTTCAATTAATTCAACTGTTAAATTTGAGACAGGATGATTATAAAAATCTGGTGAAAAATATGCAATACGAATTTTTTTGTGCTTTTTATAGGGTAAGATTTTATTAAAAAAATTATTAGGTGGGTAATATTTAGAAGAATAGGCCCCAATTATTTTTTTTTGTATAGCGGAATCATTAAAAAATGATAATGAAGAAAAAGGCCCAACTGATTCCTCATCATCATTTATCTTTTTCAATGCATATGAGATGTCTTTTTCATAACAAGTCCAATCACAAGTAATTTTTCTTGTTTTTATACTTAATATAATTGTTTGGTTATGGTTTGGGTCAATTTTGAGTATTTGTGCGCAATAAGTTAATGTTAAATTGAATTCATTTGAAACTTTATAGATCAGAGCAAGCTCATACAAACTTTTAAGGTGGTTAGGCTCTATTTGAATTATTGCTTTAAATGCTTCTATAGACTCTTCATTCTTCCCTAATAATCTTAAAGCAAGACCACGGTTATATCTCGCAATTATAAAATTAGAATTAATTTGTATAGCCTTATCGAAATCAGTAATCCCATCTTTAATTTTTTTAAGTTCAACAAGAACTTGCCCTCTATTAGAAT
>Ga0209402_10002785_pt1 | contig 17139 bp, 20 predicted proteins | sample ArcticOcean_MG_C_3_FD_187437 | JGI IMG/M metagenome (GOLD analysis project Ga0209402, IMG submission 187437) | Marine microbial communities from western Arctic Ocean - ArcticOcean_MG_CB8_126 (SPAdes) (version 2) | ecosystem: Environmental > Aquatic > Marine > Oceanic | place: Arctic Ocean... | reverse complement strand
CTTGGCACCCACCAAAGCAATAAAGTTTCCAAAGGGTATAAAACTGCCATAATCATTTGAGCAAAAAAGAATATAAAACTTGCCGTTGCTCCTTGACTGATTGTCTCTTCTAACTTTGGATCTTCTTCAAGTAGCCTATCCACTACCTCCAAAACTTTTTCACCGGTTTGATTATGAACTTTTAAGGCTGATTGAAACCAATTTTTAGCCTGACCATGGGCGTGATCCGGATCTCTATCAGGGTCATTAGTGTGTGCGTGATGCTTCAAGTGCAAAGCTTTAAGCACATGATGAGATTGAGCCAATGGAATTAAAGATATCTGACCAACAAAAGCATTCAGCCATTCCAAATTCTTATTTTTGCCAGACAAATGACCGTGTTGTCCTGCATGCGAAGGCAAATAAGAGCAGGAAGTGGATAGAATAGAAAGGACACATCCAAGCCATAAAGCCATAGCGCCTTGCACCACCAGAAACCACAACCCAAACCAAATAAGACATTGGCCTATGCCAATTACAATCATTTCCCATTCAATCCTTCCCATGAAGGTTTTTGCTAATTTCCTTTCTTCTTCAATAGAATATTCTGTCATTGCTTTGCTCATTAATTAATCCAAGACCACCGCTTGTATTTACCCATTAGTCCTAGCAACAATCCTAGAAAATAAGGCAATAATTTAAAGACTAAATTATTAGTATCACCAAAAAAATAAATCAGAGCAGCATTGATTATGCATCCCCAAAAGATAACTCCAAACCACACCAAACCCCAATTCGTTAAGTGTTCAGAAAATAACTCGAATGCCCTTGTTAACATATCTTTATATTAAACCTAAGCAGATTAAAAAGAAATTAAATGAGACTAACAGCACCCACAAGAAGAAGAAAGAGCAGGCGAAAGAAAAAGTTTTGAAACAGCTCCGCTTCTCTTTACCGAGTGATTTGGAGGAGTAGAAGTTTTGTCCCACCATTCATTAGGTTCACCATCCTCAGTCCAATCATCAGATGTAGTAGCTTTCTCGTAAAGAAAATTTAACCAGCCGATGGCTCTTTCATTAAGTTCAGGATAATCTTTTTGAGTTTGTTTCATTTATTTAACCTAAGAATTAATGTTCATTCGCCAAACCAACAATCATATTTATCATCATATTATTTAATTTTAATAATTTTGGCATATCTATAGCATCTGGCCATCTATCATCTGGATGATGAAATAAAGGATTACCTCCCAATAAAGAAATATACTGACCTCCGCCATCATAAATATTTCTAGCCTCACCCAAAGGTCTATCTCCAACTGGCATCGAAATAACCTCTTCCATCTTTTCTTTAGAAAGAGCCTCTAACCCTCCTTTCATGAATTCTTTAGAAGAAGCCTGCCAAAGAACAGGTCCATCTTTAGAGGCAAAGTTTGCCCCGAGGTGAACCCATGCATGCGCTCCTGAAATTAATTCAGGATTCTTTTCTAAATAATGATCCAAACCAATATGACTTAATTCATGGCCAGTATTAGCAGTAAATATTACTGTTCTTTCTGGTTGATAGTTTGAGAAATAACGAATTGCATTTAACCAAATACAGATACCGCCCCCTCTCTCAGACGTACAAGTCCACCAGCCGCTTCGAGGTGTCATTACAACCAAAGGTTTTAAAGATCTATTTTTCCCTAATATCTTTGTCTGTATATTTAATGCCGAGGTTCTCTTTTCTTTTAACTCAGAGAACATCGTTAAATACCTTCCTTCCTGTTGGGCTTTGAGTAGCCAGTCTTCTTCCTTTGTTGCAACTTGTAATACAGGAGGGCCATAAGGTTCACGATAAGATTCCGCATTTAGTACAGCTAAACCAGGAACACTTGGAGCTACATTTGCAATCGCAATAATTCCTAAGTGTTTATTCTGGCGCCTAGCTTTATTTAATAGATTGGTGCTCTCGTCGCGATCATTAGACCCATAATTTGTTATTGCAAGGGGCATAGTATCTGACAAGGTTCCTGCCTTTCCCCTTATGCCTTCATGTCCTGTCGACCCACCATCAAACATAGGTAAACCCCTAGCTTTATTAATGCCATCTGTAACAGTAGATCTTCCAGGTACGCGTTGAGTAAATTGAAAACTGTCTAATTCTGGTTTTGCTTTAGTCTTAAGAATTTCTTCTGCCAACCAATTCGCTGTTTGCTCATCACCATCCGTTCCAGTCCTGTGAAGCGGAATCGAGTCCCATTTAATCAGATCAGATTCAATATTTTTTTTGTAATCTTGGGGCATATATATAGACTTTATTTGTTTAGAGCTAACCTTAAAACTAAGAGCTAAAAGAGCAAAAGAAGTTATCTTAAGAAAACTTCTTCTAGTAAGCATTATTTTTTATCTTTATTGACTGGTTCATTAGATTGACTAATTAGATAACCAGGCCGCAGTCTTAAATTATCAGGAAAAGTTGTTGATCTAAGTGTTTTCTCCCCTTCCCAATAAATATCCTGGAAGGGCATCTTTGGAAACCCTTCTGCTCCATGTTCGGCTGACTCAACTCCTTGAGGTTTTTTCAAAACGCAAGAATCTTCAATGGCTTTATCTGAAGGCATTTTTATTACCTCATCGGTGTGTCCTTTTCCTAGTCTTGACGGCTCTGGCAAACCTAGGCGTATATATTGCTCAGAAGGACACTCGTTCCTTGCCATTTCTCTTATCATTAATCTAATCATACTTATTTCAATCTCTTGATCATCCAAAGGATTTGTTTGGCCCGGATCAGCCTGTACATCGAATAGTAAAGTGGCCGTCCTGCCGTTCCCCAAAGGGTTGTCTTTAGAATAAAAAATAGGAGGAGTTCTAGTAGGTATTTGCATGACTTTACAGCCTTTCATAAAACCAAAACCTTCTACCCTTTCCCATTCTTGAAGTTCTCGAGGAGAAAACCGTTTCTTCATGTGTGTTGGCATCAGAGTATAGTCATAAAGTGGCTTATTATCTTCTGTGGTATTTGCTCTCATATACACGTATCGGCCGTCCGTAACATTGACCTGTCCACCCATTACGCCATAAAGAGAAGCTTGACGAATTTCTTCATCCCCAGCTACATATTCAAATATCGGCTTACCTTGCATATCTTCAGTTAACGAAACATTAAAAAAATCTAAGATAGTAGGTGCTAAATCAATAGTTTGAACTAAAGCATTACTTTTCTTATTAACATTACCGGGGTTACGAGGATCGTAAGCCCAAAAAGGAATATGAGCTATTTCTTGGAAGAACGGAGTTACTACTTTTGCCCACCAATCATGCTCTCCCATTAATAATCCATGATCAGTATTCACGATTAACATCGTATCTTCCCATAAATTATGTTCGTCAAAAACATCTAAAACCCTTCCAAGCTGTTGATCACAAAAAGTTATTAGAGAAGCATACATATACCTTATATGCTCAACAGTCTGCTCATCCTCCCTTACTTCTCTGTAAGGAGGCCAATCGAAAGGAGGGCCATCATATTCATGAGGATATAATTCTTGGAATTCTTGCTGAGTAAAAAAAGGTTCATGCGGATCGAAGGTTTCTATTTGGAGAAACCAATTATCGGCGTCTTTATTTCTATGGATAAATTCAAGGCCCAAATCAAAAGTTTTATATTGGGGTTGGAGTTCTGCTTTACCCATATGCTCACGATTTATATTGTCTTGTTTCTGATTATTTAATCTTTGTAGTTCAGACCATCTATCGGAGCCATAATTTGGATCTCTAAGTTTTTCTACATCTCCTTTCCATTTATCACCTTCTTGACCTCTAACTAAATCAAAAGTTGAATACCTTTGGTGGTAGGTTGCCCCACCGTCCTCCCAATAATGAAGGTGATCAGTTACCTTGTGAGAATGAACCCCATTCAAATGAAGAATTGATGGCATGGAGTCGTCAAATGGCTCCAAAGGACCCCATGAGCGGTGCAAGAAGTTATATCTTCCGGTGTGCATTTCTCTTCTGGCGGGCATGCAAGGCATAGATCCTACATAAAAGTTTTGGAATTGAATGGATTGTTTAGCAAGCCTTTCAAAATTAGGTGCCTTAACCCACCCATTGCCGTAAGTTGGCAAGAAATGTCTGCACAAGGTATCGTACATAACAACCACACATCTTTTTTTCTTACTCATAGCTCTTTTTTTAATCTAACCCACTAACAATAACAATATTTGACTTACTAGAGGCAAATCTATGCTTTGCAAGAGACTGATACTCTTCAGATTCATACCAATCTAATGCGTCTTCTTTTGACGGGAATTCAACAAGCACTGTTCTTGTGTAAGACCACTCTCCCTCCAATAATTGAGCATCCTCATCTACACTTAACATTCTGCCTTTATATGCAAGAAAGATGTCCATAAAGCCAGCTTCATACTTTGTATAGGTTTCTCTATCTGCTATTTCTATTTGAGCTATAAGATAATGCATTCTTTACATCAAGACCTATATTACTTCTAATAACTCAATATCAAATATTAATACTGCATTGGGAGGTATGCTAGGTCGACCCTCCAATCCATACGCCAAGCTTGGATGGATAAAAACACGCCATTTATCACCAGTTTTCATTAAAGAAATAACTTTCTGGCAACCAACAATTAACTGGGATAGTTTAATTGTGAGAGGTTCATTTAAATCTACAGAACTCCAAAAAACATCTCCATTTATCAAGGTGCCATGAAAATGGGCTGTTATAGTATTCTCCAAGGAAGGAGTCATGCTATTAGCGTTGCCTGTTTCAATGATTGAATATTGAAGGCCTTGTTCTATTCTATTAACCCCCTCTTCATTGGCATTCTTGGTAAGAAAAGCTTCGCCTTCTTCTAGATTAATTAATGAAATCGGATCTTCACTGCAAGACGCTATCAGTATGAGCGCCAGCATAAACAAGGATAATCTTTTCATAATCTGTTTTCCCTAATAATTAATAATATTTACTTCTTATGTTCTCTTGTTTCATCATGATGCTTCTTTAGATAGGACATAAAGGGAGTTCCTCCTGTACCAGTAATGGTGGATCCTCCTCTTCCAAAAGAATTCTTTTGTTGAGATTGCTTGTGTATGTACATTCCAGCGTATTTTAGATGAAGCGATCGAAAATTCGCCAATTGGTCTAAACAATCGTTGTAAGAACTTTTTAATGCACTAGATTGGTTAACTAATTCTATGATTTGTGATGAAGACTCTAGTTTCTCTATATATTTTTTGTGTTTAGGTGGCATGTAGTCTCTCATTTCATTTAAATAATGTCTCAAAGTGTCCTTTGAATGATGAACGCCTAAAGCCCCATCTAAACTTGGCACGATACTGCTTTGTGCACCAGTTTCTCCTCTAAAGAATTGAGCTTTACCTCCAAATTGATTCTCATAAACTAATCCGTTCTTTAGATCAGGATTATCTTTAGAACCAAAGATAAAAGGCCTAACTCTGTGGTAATAAACGTAAGGATCGCACCTTTCTGTCATTCTTGAAAAAATCTGGTTTACTTCTATAAGAGACCTTTGTATTGAGTTTAGAGCATCATTAATTTCTATTTCGCTTGAATCTGAATTGCATTGAGATAACACTTTAGCGGCTTGAATTGCTTCAGACGCAGCATGTTCTATGCAAACATGCACGGTCACAAACCAATCCTCATCTAAACCGCCAAGAAAATTAGTAATGAGCCCTACATTTTCTAAAGATACTGGTTCTTCTGCTATTAAAAACCAATTATCGAGACAATAACTAGCATAACTTAACACCGGAGGCCTCCCTAAAAACTTCGCAACTTGCACCCACGGTTCAGCTACAACTTCCGGAAGAATCTCTTTTGGTTTACTTCCGCCCCAAATAAAAGCATGTGCTATAAAGCTCAGCTGTACCATGGCAAGTCTTAAGTCTCTATCTAGTTTTTTTTCAAGTAACTCTTCTATTGAAAGCTCGTCTTTTTTAAGTAATCCTATAGTTCTTGGAACTCTCCCAGTAAGGAGTAGCTTTGGTAAGTTTGAAGCTATTTCATTTAACTTAGTCAATGAGCTAGAAGAATGGGATGAGTATTCTTTCAGGGGGAATTGCTTTGGTAAAAATCCTTTCATTCAAAATTCCTTTTTTAGGTATGCTTTCCTTTGTTCCATCCATGTTTAGACAAATATTTTTCTGCGGATTCTACGGCTCCATCTTCGATGCTGGTACCCATACTATCGTTCCACCGATTTAAGTACCCGAATAAAGATATCACCCCTAACATTTCAACTATCTCTCCGTCGCTCCAATTATCATGTAGCCTTTGTTGGAGTCTTTCATCTACTGCATTGGGTATTTGTGACGCTGCCAAAGCAAAGTCTAGTGCCGCCCTTTCTGACTCATTAAATGCAGGATGAGTTCTGTATTCCCAAATATTATCAAGTTGTTCTTGATTGGCATCATATCTTTCTGCGGCTCTAATTGAATGGGCCTGACAATACCTACACCCGGTTGCATTGCTACTAACCCAAGCTATCAATCTTTTTAATGCAGAGCTAACGCTTCCATTGTTAGTCATAACTGCCTTGTTCAAATTTATAAAAGAACTGGCTATATCTGGCCTTATCTGCATTGTTAATACGGAGTTTGGACAAAACCCAAGAGTTTCATTAAAGAACTCTGCTAACTTCTTAACTTCTGAATTATTTTCTGGAGAGAGGGGTTTTACTAAAGGCATATTCTTATTAATAGTTTGGTTTTAGTATATCTCAATCTCAAACTAGTAAAAACATAGGACCAAGTAACTTCAACTCAGGAGTTAAACGTTAAGTTTTATCTTAACTTCTGAGTAGCAAAGAAATGAGAATCAGATTTAATTTCTGATTCGTCTTATCTCTCGTTAATTCCTTTTCTCTCTTTTAGCAGCTCTTTTTTCTTTAAGAGTTTTACCTTTTTTCTTCGTGTTCTTTTGCTTGTCTTGACCTTTGGCCATAATGAGCTCCTTAATAACTTTAAAATAAGTATAAAAGAAATAAAGAAAAAAACGAATAAATGATGGTCTGGGAGGACTGGAACTTCTGATCTCACCCCTATCAGAGGTGTTTAATTAATATTAAAAGCCTATAAATTTAGCTACTTCTGAAACAGACCTTCTATTAGAGACTACTTTGTTTGCAGGAAAACTATCATCAGGATAACCCATTGCTACACAAATCATTATTACCTCATCATCAGGTATATTTGCATACTGCCTTACAACTGGAGATTGCATGATTCCCTGGCTATTAATAACTGCTCCCAAACCTTTAGACCATCCTGCATTTACCAATCCATTTACCACTGCGCCACAGTCAAATTTAGAGATATCATCGTCTTTTAAAATGCTGTCAAAAGTTACTATGACTGCAACAGGGGCATCAAATTGTCTAAAGCCTCTAAGCACCCAGTCTTGTCTTCCTTGTTTGTCGTCTTTCTCTATACCCATCTCTTTAAAAAGTTGAATGGCTACTTCTATTTGTCTTTCTCTATGTACTCCTTCGTAGCCCAGAGGAGAACGTATTTCTCTAGAGGGAGCTACTCCTGAAATATTCTTTTCCGTATTTTCTCTTCTTATATTGTCAAGAGCTTCACCCGTAATAACATGAAAATGCCATGGCTGTGTATTCATTGAAGAAGGAGACCTTATGGCAAGCTCTAGTACCTCTTCTAACACTTCTCTTGATACAGGCTTGGGTTTAAAACCTCTTGTACTTCTTCTGCCTTTTATTACTTTATCAAATTCCATTTAAAGCTGGTGATAACATCTCAACAAGAATTGTTGACCAATTAAATTTGTTCTTCTAATGTATAATGTAACCTATACCTATAGGCCTGTGAAGACTTTAACATCCTTAATCTGAGCAAAAATTGAGCACATCTACAAGTAAACCTAAGAAATCTAATCGGATCGGAAAGATCTTACTATTGGGAATAACAGTTGTTTGTTTCTACTATATTTACTATCGATTGAATGGAGCAGCTCTAAGAGAGGGTCTGTCTTTAATCGAATACATGTTAGTTGTTTTTTCAGCAGTTAATTGGATACCGTGGATTCTAATGATGACGGCTTATTGTCTGCTGTATTTTTTCATAGATACTCTAATAATAACCAGAGCACTGAATTGGTTCATCAAAGACATCAAGTACACAGACATCATGCCTATTCGTGCCAGTGCTTACATCATCTCAATGTTTAATGAACAAATTGGAAAAGGCGCTATGGCTTATTACCTCAACAAACGAGATCAAGTGCCTGGATGGGAAGTGGCCTCACTAATGTTATTTATAATGTTTTGTGAAATATTCTATTTATTAGTTTGGGCTACCATAGGCTTTACTGTAGGAGGCCAAGATTTACCAGAAGTGTTTGGACTCGTACAATATATTGCAATAGGCGGTGCTATTTTCTTTGTTTTGTGGGTATTTTTCTTCCGAGGACCTTTGTTTCAAGATAACAAAATTAGAAACTTAGAAATTTTCCATGCTTTTAGGCTGGCAAAACTTAAACATTACGGTGCTTTTTTCTTATTGAGATCACCCTTGTTAATAGCAGCCATATTTGTTTATTCAACGGCACTGGGTTTCTTTGGTGTTGAAGTGTCTTCTATGACCTTACTTCCTCTTCTTCCAGTAATATTTTTTGCTGCCACAGTGCCTACCCCTATGCGCGCTGCAGCTATAACTTCTTGGATAATCCTTTTCCCTGAAAATGAAGGGCAAATGGCTGCTTTTGGATTTCTACAACACAACTTCTTCATTCTATTTAATGCGGTAATCGGCTTGATGTTCTTACCTAGAGCAAATAAAGATTTATTTGGTAACAAATAAAATTAAGTGAAGACCTTTCTTACCCTAGCTAATTCTTTAAGCATATTTAGATTGGTCGTTGCACCAGTCTTAGCTTGGATGATTCTTTCAAACAGATGGTTAACTGCTAGCTTTTTGTTAATACTAGCTATCCTCAGCGATATATTTGATGGACGCATAGCAAGAAGGAAAAAACAAGATAGTGCTTTTGGGGGTCTATTAGATCATTCTTGTGATGCTTTTTTGGTAGCTGTTTTATTATTTGTTTTAAGCAAAACTCATGGCATCCCACTATTTCTTCCGTTGCTAGTACTTGTTTCCTTTCTTCAGTATGTCTTAGACTCCAAAGCACTATCTGGGCATAAATTAAGAACAAGTTTTTTAGGTCGCTCTAACGGAATTGCTTACTATGTCTTAGCTAGTATTTGCATCTTCACAGAAGGACTAGGAATTAATTTTTCTGGTAACTTATTTATTGTTTTTGCCTGGGTTTTGATTTCATCAACCGCAGTCTCAATGTCTGAAAGATTGTGGACCTTACTAAACAAATAAAAACATGAAAGAGAGAGTACTAATAACAGGTGCTAATGGAAATTTAGGAAAAAAATTCTTGTTGTCTATAAGTAATCTAGAAATTTGTGCTTTAGTGAGATCTGAGAAAGCTGAAAATGATTTAAAGATTTTCGTTAAAGCAAACCGTGTAGAAAATGTAGAAATAGTTAAGTGCGATTATCTAGACTTACAAACAATCAAAAAGCTAGTCAGTTCTTGCAGCTATGTACTCCACTTGGTAGGGGTTATTAAAGAAAATAAAAATAATAATTTTAATCTAGTGCATAACAACACTACGAAAGTTTTAGTCGAAGCTATCAAAGGAAGTAAAGTAAAGAAAATCTGTTACATCAGCATAGTAGGTGCTAATAAGGAATCTATAAATAAATGTTTTTCTTCTAGAGGAACCGCTGAAAGACTTTTTCTAAATTCTGACATTCCATGTTTAATACTTCAGGCACCAATGATCCTAGGAGAAGGCGATTATGCTAGCACTGCCTTGAAAAAGAGCGCTCTATCCAAGTTTCATTTTACTTTTAGAAAATTTAGTTTGGAGCAACCTATTTATGCAGGAGATATTATTGAAGCTGTTAAAATAGATATAAACAAATGTCTAAACGAAGAATCTTCTCCGAGCGGCATTACCATTCTTGCAGGTCCTACCTCATTAACAAGAGAGCAGTTAGTCGAGAAAGCAGCTAAATTATTAAAAGTAAAAGTAAACGTTATTTCTTTGCCTCTTTTTCTTGGTTATACACTAGCAAGAATTTTTGAAATATTATCTTCAAACCCTCCAATAAGCAGGGCCATGTTGGGAGTGTTAGATCATGATGATGACATTGACCCATCATCTGCATGCAGAGAACTTGAAATTGAATTGACTGCTCTAGATAAAATGCTAGAAAGGACTATCAGGCCTTAAAAGGAAGAAAAATAAAATTTAATCGCTTCTTGGTTCCAGCTCAAAAATCCACAAATCTCCAGAATCGATGTTTTCTTGAGAAACAGGAAATCCTCCAGAGTATTTGCGACTGAGCTCTGCCAAAACGGCACTTAAGATCTCGTCCTCTTCCTTCCTGACCATGTTTCTTTTATAAAGTTTCCCATCTACTCTCAGAAGTGCTCTACCGTCCTCCTCTGCTTCAATTGGCCAATGTTTCCAAATTTTACCTAGAGTGCTATTCATATATCCTGAAGGTATAAAAATTCTTCCTCCAGTTTCCATAACAAAAGTAGTACGTGATCGCGAAGGATTCAATAACTGAAATTGAACAGTGGGATAATCTTTTAAGAAACTCCAATCCGGTTCTTCTCCTGGTTGCAACTCCCCTGTTTTAAAAGGTCCTGCTGTAATCATTTCTAAAGGAGGCCCATTACCTATTGGACCATCACTGAATCTAGCAACAACAAATATAGAAATCACAACTAAAATTATTAGAGCAACAAAACCGCCAACTGCTTTAGCTAAAAAGAGAAAAAAACGTTTCATGTGTCTAATACTGGCATAAAAAATTGTCTAATAAAAGTGGGTTTAAAACTAATTCTATTCTTTTAGGTCCAAACGAAGAAAATATCTAGGAGGAAATCCTGTGAGTAATCTAAAGGTTAATGGGTGAGCGTGCTCTTTCATAAGTTTATCATGCTCCTCGCCTTCAACTGGAATGGCTAAATATAGATTTTTTTCTCCTTTATACAATACTTCTACATTAGGATTAGACTTAGCTTGCCTATACCAATCGCGAGGCCAGTGATTTGCTGAAACATAAAGCTTTCCATCGTTGTTTACAGCAGAAAGCACCCTGTCTTTTGGTTGATTGTTATCTATAGTAGTTATAACCAGAGTATTTGTATTTGTCGGTTGAGAATAGCCTAGCCAAGACTCAAACAAGACAACTGAGCCAATGTAAACAAGTACTAAGCTTACTAAAGTTATTCTTAAAATCTTCATATAAAATTTACCTGCTAACTATATCTTGGTTTTGCTTCATTTCAAAAATAAAGGTTTCTATATTTTCTCCAGTCTAACTGGAATACCTTCACAGTTCTCTTTACTTATTGCACCAAAGGCAAGGATATCTAACATCTTATCCGAGAACCCATACTTTTCTCTTCTCAAATTATGATAAAGATCGTGTGAATCCCTATCAGCAAAAGCTAGGTATTTTTTTTCTTCTCCTTCTCTGATAATCAAAAGCTCTGAATCATTAGTTAATTGTTTTATCCAGTAAGACTCACTATCGCCATGTTCAATCCATGATTTATTGTCTGCATCTACTATCCAGACTCTAATATTCTTATTACTTCCGTCAACTTCTGGTCTAACTAGTGTCACTACCTCACCACCTAATTCAGACAAACCAAACGTCAACACCCCATAAACAATCACAACACTTATTAAGACAACAATTACCTTTAAAAAAAATTTCATAACATTTCCATTTGAAACCCCTCTATTACTTGAGAAACTGGTGGGTCACGGAAGACTCTAACCTCTGATTTCATTCTTATCAATGGTTGTAGTGAGAGATAAGGGATAACTTTCTGATACCAGTCAATACCCTTTGATTTAGTTCTGGATAACGCTGGTCAGATTTTCACATTAGCCTGTGAACTTATCTTTAGATCGCCATAAAGCAATCATCGGAATACAAAAGATTAAAGCGGAAATAAAAGCTGCAATTAAATTATTATCCTTCAATATATTCCAAACAAACATTGCTATAACAATTTGAGCTGCATAAACACTTGCCCATGGCCACATCCAAGTTTTCATTCGCCAAAAACCATAAGCTCCTAAACCGTAAATTAACCAGTGTAAAGGTTCTGTGGCTTTAGCCCACCAACCTGTCAGAGTAAAACCGAACCAAATCTCTTCATCGCCTGCTACCGGTTTTAAAAATAAATCAAAAGGCAGGTAGATAAAAGTCATATACAAACAAAAATAAAATAACAATGACATCCACCAGGCCCTTCTCTGCCAATCTAACCTTATTGAATGAAATAACTTCATGCCTTAACTATAACCTTTTGAATAAAATTTAGGAGTTAAAAAGATAATAAAACCTGGTGGGTCTGGGAAGACTCGAACTTCCGACCTCACCCTTATCAGGGGTGCGCTCTAAACCAACTGAGCTACAGACCCGTATTAAAACGGAAGCGCATTTTAACTTTTATCTTATAAAGATAGAAGTTATAGATTTGTTACTTTTTCAGTAACTTTATTATCCATATTGTCGGTCCGGACAAGATGTAAGTAAAAGCACAAGTGGCTAAGACAATGGGTGGATCAATTGAAATTAACGCAAATACAAAGACCACGAAAAGCATACTAAAGAAAGGTACTCTTTTCTTCATGTCTATTTCTTTAAAGCTGTAATAAGGAATATTAACAACCATCAAGAGAGAAACGACACCTGTTATTACAGCAGAGGAAATAGCCAAAGCCCTGCCGACTTCTTCACCTTGTACTCCATAAGCACTCATAGCCCAAACAAAATAGACAATCATCACACCTGCTATTGGACTTGGAAGCCCTTTAAAATAGGCATCCTCTGATCCTAGATAAGTATTAAACCTAGCTAGTCTAAGGGCTGCAGCAGCTACGTATAAAAAAGAAAAGATCCACCCAGCTTGTCCGATAGAGTCTAATCCCCATAAGAAAATGATAATTGCAGGCGCTAATCCGAAGGAGATGACATCACACAAACTATCGTACTGAGCGCCGAAAGCACTTTCTGAATTGGTTAACCTAGCTACTCTGCCGTCCAGACCATCTAATATCTGAGCAGCAAAAATAGCCATCCCAGCAGAAATGAAATTTCCATTTATAGCTGAGATAATAGCAAAAAACCCTGAAAAAAGTGAAGCAGTAGTTAGAAGGTTGGGTAATAGAAAAATCCCTCTTCGCTTTACTTTTTTCCCACCCTCAGAGACTATTTCTTCATGCTCGTCAAAGAGATCTAGATTTTCTTTAGAATCCTTTTCCATTATCTTCCCTTAGTTCTTAGCTTTATCAACTATTTTATTTTGAGCAATCCACGGCATCATGGCCCGTAACTCAGCTCCCACTTTTTCAATAGAATGTTCTGCAGTTTGCTGTCGGTATTCTTTCATCCTAGGACCGCCCTTGCCGTCGTTACTCTCTCGGCAATCAGACATAAACTCATTGGCAAACTCACCAGATTGGATGCGTTTTAAAATAGCTCTCATTTCTTCTTTAGCTTCTGCATTTACCACCTTAGGTCCACTAACGTAATCACCAAATTCTGCTGTATTAGAAATGCTATAACGCATATTTTCCAATCCACCTTCATAAATAAGATCTACAATTAATTTAACTTCATGAAGGCATTCGAAGTAAGCCATCTCGGGTGGATAGCCATCTTCCACCAACACCTCATAACCGTTTTGTATTAACTGCGTTAAACCTCCACACAATACCGCTTGCTCTCCAAAAAGATCAGTTTCGGTTTCGTCTTTAAAGTTGGTTTCAATTATTCCCGCACGACCGGAACCAATAGCCGAAGCATATGACAAACCAATATCTTTAGCACTACCAGAAGCGTCTTTATGAATAGCTATTAAGCAAGGTACTCCCGCTCCAATCTCATATTGAGACCTAACAGTATGACCGGGCCCTTTTGGAGCTATCATAATTACATCCAAATCTTCTCTAGGGTTTATCATATCGAAGTGAATGTTAAATCCATGAGCAAATGCCAAAACTGCCCCTTCTTTGATATTTTTATGTATTTCAGAGTTATAAGTGGCTGATTGTAGTTCATCAGGCATCAAGATCATGACCATATCAGCATCTTTTACCGCTGCTGAAACTTCTGCAACTTGCAGCCCTGCTGCCTCTGCTTTAGTCCAAGAAAGAGACTCTTTTCTTAGAGCAACTGTTACATCAACACCTGAGTCTTTTAAATTATTAGCATGCGCATGTCCTTGAGACCCATAACCAACAATTACAACTTTCTTACTTTTAATTATTTCTAGGTCAGCATCTTTATCGTAATAGACTTGCATTATGTTCTCCTTGTTTAATTATATTGTAAGAGTCTTTAGGTTTGAGGAAATACCTGAAGCTCCTGTTCTGACTATTTCTAGAGGGTGACTAGCAGCTAAATTCTTAAGAACTTGATCAAGCTCCTCCGAACTACCAACAAACTGTATAGTTAAAAGTTCATTGTTTTCGAAAACTATCTCACCATTTAATTCTTTAATTGTCTCTCTAGTTATTGATTCATTTGCAAATTTTACCAACATCAACTCTCGTTCTACGTAATCTGATTCACCTAAATCCAAGACTTTCACTACATCGATTAACTTATTCAATTGCTTTGTAATCTGTTCGATCACTTTTTCATCTCCAGTAGTTGTCATTGTTAAACGCGACAGCGAAGGATCTTCCGTGGCAGCTACTATCAAAGATTCGATGTTATAACCTCGTTGAGAGAATAAGCCTACAACTCTTGAAAGAGCTCCAGACTGGTTTTCCATTAATAGCGCAACTGTTCGTTTCATTTCCAAGTTTTTATTTCTTTAGATAAATGCATATCTTCCATGGACATGCCTGCTTCTAACATTGGATATACATGTTCTTCTGGATCCACATCTACATCAAGAAAAACAAGTTTATCTTTCTTAGCGAAGCATTCTTTCATAGCTGATTCTAAATCTTCGTATTTCTTAACTTTTAAACCTATGTGACCATAAGATTCAGCTAAAGCTACAAAATCCGGTAAAGAATCTTCATACGTGCTTGAAGAGTGTCGGCCACCGTATTGCATATCTTGCCACTGCTTAACCATGCCAAGAGCAGCATTATTTAAATTTATTATTTTTATAGGCAAACCATATTGCAAGCATGTTGAGAGTTCTTGAATGCACATCTGAATACTACCTTCTCCAGTTACACATGCCACATCCGATTCAGGAAAAGCAATCTGCACACCCATAGCTGAAGGTAGTCCAAAACCCATGGTTCCTAAACCACCTGAATTAATCCACTGTCTGGGTTTATTAAAAAAGTAATATTGCGCAGCAAACATTTGATGTTGTCCAACATCTGAAGTAATGAAAGCTTCACCTTTGGTTTCTTTATACAAAGATTGAATTACTTGTTGTGGCAGAATTTTTTTCCCGGAAGGTTTTTTTTCAAGAAGACGATGGTTTAAACCATGTGCTTCTTTCCAGGCACTAATTTGTTGATGCCAAGGTTCAAGTTTCTCATGATCTATTTTATTACTTTTCACTCCAAGTTCTTTATTAATCTGATTCAAGCATTCTTTTGCTGAACCTACTATGGGTACATCTATGTCAATGATCTTTGATAATGAAGCTGGATCTATATCAATGTGAATTTTTTTTGCACCGAGTGAAAATTTATCTGGGTTATTAGTTATTCGATCATCAAACCTAGCGCCAACTGCTAAAATTAAATCACAATTATGCATGGCCATATTGGCTTCGTAAGTACCGTGCATGCCTAGCATACCTAAGAATTTTGGATCTGATCCAGGGTAAGCTCCCAACCCCATTAAAGTGTTGGTAACAGGAAAATCTAATAACTTAGCTAACTTTATTAGCTCAGAAGAAGCGTTGTCCTGAATAACCCCCCCTCCTGAATAGATCACAGGTTTTTTTGCCCTTAAAAGCAATTTAACCGCTCTTTTAATTTGGCCAGAGTGCCCTTCCTTAACTGGTTTGTATGAACGTATGTCAATTTCCTTTGGGTATTCAAAATTAAATGTATGCGCTGGATCAGTAACGTCTTTAGGAACATCTATAACTACAGGGCCAGGTCGTCCTGTCGTAGCAATATGGAAAGCTTTTTTAACTATCAAAGGTATATCTTCAGCTTTTTGTACCAAGAAACTGTGTTTCACTATTGGTCTAGATACACCAATCATGTCTGTTTCTTGGAAAGAATCTGTTCCTATTAGGTTTGTTCTAACCTGGCCAGAAATAACCACAATCGGGGTAGAATCCATGTAAGCCGTGGCCAAGCCTGTTATTGCGTTTGTTGCTCCTGGGCCCGAAGTTACGATAGCAACTCCCGGTTTCCCAGACGATCTAGCATAACCATCAGCTGCATGCACCGCTCCTTGTTCATGTCTAACCAAGATATGATCAACGTGTTCTTGATTAAAAATAGCGTCATAAATATGTAGTGCTGCGCCTCCTGGGTAACCGAACACAAGCTCAACGCCCTCTTCGTGAAGAGATCGTAATAGAGCATCAGCTCCAGATATTTGTTCTTTACTCATATTATCAAATAAAAACAGCTCCTTAGAGGCCTTTTAATCAAGAGGGAGGCATTTTGCCATTAGTTCATACTAAGTCAAGAAATCCCAATCTTATATGGCTTTAGGGCGTTTTAATTATTGAAAAGTTAAACTCTTCATCTCTTTCCAAGACCATATCAGAAAAAGAGGGCATTTCTTCTAAAATATAATGTGTTAATCGTTCGTAATGCATTACAAACCTATAAACTTCTTCTTTTGTCATTATTTTATCTCTCAATTCAGGATCTTTTAGAGTTTTTTCTAACGTCTGCTCTTGAAGCCATCTGCTTTTGTATACGTATTCAATACCTGGGACTTTTATCATCAATAGTAGATCAAACCTTCTAAATAAATCTTGATAATCTCCTGCTAATTCTTTATTGCTCCACTTAGACCAAACCCCATTTGGGTCTTCTTCTTTTTCAAGATCATTCATGGGAGGTTTCCATTCCTTTTCACTTATTGGCCTCGCGCCAGCACACCAACCATCGAAA
>Ga0209402_10002778_pt1 | contig 17161 bp, 14 predicted proteins | sample ArcticOcean_MG_C_3_FD_187437 | JGI IMG/M metagenome (GOLD analysis project Ga0209402, IMG submission 187437) | Marine microbial communities from western Arctic Ocean - ArcticOcean_MG_CB8_126 (SPAdes) (version 2) | ecosystem: Environmental > Aquatic > Marine > Oceanic | place: Arctic Ocean... | reverse complement strand
CATATCATAATTAATTATTGGTGAGATTTATTAAATCCCTCTAAATTTATAATCTTGATTGGCCCGTTCGTCTAGTGGTTAGGACCCAGGGTTTTCATCTCTGTAACAGGAGTTCGATTCTCCTACGGGCTACCAATCTACTTTCACTTAGTTCGTTACTTGGTCAACCCACCGGTAATTGGTATGAGGGGGCAGACTAGCGCTTGAATTGCCAGAAGTGATGAATGAAATGAAACTGGTTAACTCTACTACTATTGGTTTTTGCTAATAGTTACATAAAACCTTCAGGATACCTACTTTTCGCAATATAGGTTCTGGAGGTTTTTTTGTTTCTAAAATTACAAAAAGCCCGGAAGGAGCCGAGCTTTTTGCTTTACTGGCAAACAACTAGGAGGAGGAGGAAAAAGATGTTTACCAGGTACTTTTAGTTTTTTATTTATCGCATTTACTATATCCACAATCTGGGTCCATACAAATATCACACCCATTTTCTGTTTTCAAAGTTCTATTATTACATTCTATGCAAATTCTAAAACCTGTATTGCCTGAATTTCCTTCTTCCTTCGCTTGAATAACATTTGGTACGGTTCCATTATCTTCAACGGGGTTGGCATTTGGACGCTCAATAACACCAACTTCAAAGAAAAAACGCTCAATAACTTCAGCAATCTCCGCATAAAAAGAATGGTAATATTTACCTTCTTTATAAGTTCCACCATTGGGATCAAATATTCCCTGCAATTCTTCAAGAATAAACATAGGATCATTGGATCGTCTGAAAATTGCGGATACTAATCGGGTAAGTACTACATACTCAGGTGCCCGGGTTAAGTCTTTGGAATTTATAAAAATCTCAATTGGACGGATTACACCGGAATCATTAACATAACTTAAGGTTATGAAGACCGAGTTTTTAACAAATGCAGATTTTAATTTATACACCTTTGCATCTACTACCTCAGGTCGATTTGTATTTTGTTCAATGTTAGTGGGTATTATTGAAACTTTATTTTCCGAGTTCTTTTTTTTGGAGATTTCTTCAATCTTTGTACCGGCTCCAAGTTTAATCATGTTACTATTCCCTCTAATTCTGTGTTGGTTAATACTTTCTCTATTGCCACATCACTATTTTTTAAATAATGATAAACTGTCGTTAGGGTTCCGTCTGGTAATTTAATTATTTCTTCTCCATTTGCAGTAATGATCTCATCTCCATCAACTGAAATTTTGAACTCATTTTCTTTTACTTTTTGAAATTCTGTAAGTTCTCTTTCTGTACTGAGAATTGGGAACCTGCTCCCATCCCTATATATTGTTACTCCTTTCAAATTTTGTTTCCAGGCATTAAGATATATATCCGAAATTATTTCTGGCTGTACATCTTCAGGAAGATTTATAGTTGATGATATACTATGGTCAATATACCTTTGGATTAATCCCTGAATTTCTACTCGCTTATCCGGTTCAATATGGTGTGCTGTCCGCAAAAAGTAATCTGGTAGGATATCCTCAATTTTGTCTGCCTTCTCCAGCTCATCCGTTAACTCCATTTTGTCTATATACGCTTGGACAGATGAATGGAATACCTTATAAAATTCATTTTTGCCGAATGATTCCGTTCTCCGTGTATAATAGAGAGCAAAAATTGGTTCCACTCCTCCTGAAACACCAATGTAATTTTTATTTCCAACTTGAATTCCTTTAACTATATTGGAAATTGACCCTGTTGGTGCAATCGACATGATGGCAATATTTCGGATACCATTTTCACGGATAAGTGTTTGCGTCTCCTTGCTGAGTGCTTCCTCAATAAATGGACACTCCATATATTCTTCTTCTGAATAAATGGGAGATGCTCCTTTTTCTCCTGCCAGTGAGGCTGATGCCTGAAATGCCGCATTGGTTATAAATTGCATAGTTTTTGTAATAATGGCGATTCCTTCATCACTGTCATATCCCAACCCCAATTGGTTCAGCATATCTGCAATTCCCATTATACCTAAACCGAGACGTCTAGTTTCTCGGGCTGCTAGTTTCTGTTTTTCAAGGGCATTTAAATCTTCATTCCAGGTGACAACATTATCAAGAAATCGAATCAGGATCGCGGTTGAATCTGCTAATTGGTCCCAATTTATTTTTGCATTAGTTTCGTAGCCATTGTCTATAAAACAGGATAAATTCAATGATCCCAAATTACATGCACCTCCATCTTCAAGGGGAACTTCAGCACATGGATTAGTACAGATAATAGGTTTCCCAACATAATTCGATGGAGAATATTTACTCATGGTACTCCAAAAAATTAACCCCGGTTCAGCTGTTTTATAATTTCCTTCAATGAATTGATCCCAAATATCGCGGGCTTTAACCATTCTACGGATTTCCCCTGTTTGTTCACTACTGAAATACAGCATGAAATCACCCGCCTGACGAATTGCCAAATCATAATTTTCATTGTTTAATTCAATAGAAATATCTCCATAGACATCTCTTTTCAATTTGTCATTGAATTTTGTTTTTGTTATACTGACATTATATTTCTGTTCTAACCAATTTTTCATTCGAGCAAATGTGGTAAAACTATCCATCATTTTATAATTGTGAATATCCTTAGATGGAATATTAATAGAATAGTGAATATTGTCGATATCCTGCGGTGCATTTGTTAGGATATTATTTTTCTTTTTCTTATAGATTAAAAATTCACCTTGACGAAATTCTCGCTGTTCATCTACAGCTTGCATGAACTCATCACTTGCTTTTACAGATATATTGGCAAAACGTACTTGGGTGTTTTCCATAACCTGTTTTTTAATGGTTTCCAGCTCTTGATTGTTAAACCGACCTGACCAATTACACTGATCTACAATTTGATTAGTAACCCAGTTAGGGACTTTTTTCACTTTTAGAAAATGTTCAATATCAGGATGTTTAACATCGATGGTTAGCATTAGAGCACCCCTACGTCCACTCTGCCCAATTAATCCTGTAGTAAGAGAGTAAAGTTCCATAAATGAAACAGCACCTGTTGAACTGTCTGCCGCATTATGTACTATGGAATCTTTTGGTCTGAGAGATGATATATCAACTCCAATACCCCCACCATAAGAATATGTTCGGGCACATTCGAAGGCAGCCTTATAGATGGAATCAATTTCGTCTTTTTGAATTTTTGTTACAAAACAATTGGCTAAAGTTTTAAGGCGGTAAAGATCGCCAGCTCCTGCCAATACACGACCACCTGGAATGAACCGCCCTTCAAATAATTCTTCGTAAAATTTGGTAGCCCATTTTTTCTGTTTTGCTTTGGTGCCTTCCACAGTGGCAAGAAATGAACTTAATCTCTTAAAGACATCTTCAGGGGTTTCTTCAATTAGATCGGAATTTAAATCTTTTATAAAATATTTTTTCTTATACAGATTTTGCGCCAATACATTATCACCTAAATAATTATCGTGCACCGGAATTACTTTTTTTTCTTGTAATTCCGTTAGTTGTCGATAAAGATCTCGATAAGTTTTAACTCGGGTTTTTCCAATTATATTCACCGTTTTACCTTGGTGATTAAACATATCTTCAAAATGTCTATTTGACATAAACTTTCCTTAACAAATAAGTCGTTTTTTATTGCTATTTTAATGGATATGAGTATAAAAAAACTTATCTCAATATCCCATTTTGGGTTTTCTCCTAAGAGGCAGAGATGGTTAGGCTAAAGCAGTATAACAATTGGGTGTCTTACTTTCCAGATTGGAGGCTGGAATTTTTCAATTTTGTGTTTTATTTCTCGTCGGATAAGAAATGCACTTAAACACAATATACGCCTATCTCTTGTAAAAAATATACCCTATATAGTGGTCGTTGGCAAAATGAAATATTACAAAATGTAACATTATTTTATTTTATCAAGCTAATTCCCTGCAAATCAACAAGTTAAAATTAAGTCTTTTTTTTATATGGAATCAGCACTAAATAATTAGAATATTATTTTTATATTTCACCGTTCAATTAGATATTAATTTCACACTTAACCACATCATCTGAATTATGAAAGAATACCTTGACCTTGTTTCACATGTATTAAAAAATGGTACAGTAAAAACCAATCGTACTGGGACTGATACCTTAATGGTTTTTGGATATCATTATAAAGTTAATCTGGCAAATGGATTTCCACTCATCACCACAAAAAAAGTGTATTTCAAATCTGTAATCCGAGAATTACTTTGGTATTTATCGGGTGAAACTCATATCCGAAATTTAAGACAGCATACCAAAATATGGGATGCCTGGACTTCCGAAGAAAAAAACTGGGAAGTGGGTAAAATGTATGGATATCAGTGGGTGAATTGGGACAGCTATGAAAAACAACCAGGAAATGAAGAAATCCATCATAGGCACATAAACCAAATACAAAACGTTATTGAACTCATTCAAACCAACCCCAACTCCCGAAGGATGGTAGTTAGTGCCTGGAATCCTGCTGTGTTGGATGAAATTGCCCTGCCAAGCTGCCATGCATTTTTCATCTTCAATGTAACCAATGGTAAACTTAATTGCCATCTTACACAACGAAGTGGTGATATTGCTCTGGGTATCCCCTTTAATCTTGCTTGTTATGCAACACTTACTCAAATGGTCGCTAAAGAAACGGGGTTAGAGCTGGGAGAATTTTCACATTATATTAATGATGCCCATATTTATGTGAATCATGTGGAAGGTTTGGAAGAACAACTTACCAGGGAACCACTCACAATGCCCACTCTCGAAATCGCAGATAAACCATTTTGGGAATTAAAATTTGAGGATTTTTCTTTAAATAATTATGAACATCACCCAGTTATTAAATTCCCGGTGGCTGTTTAGTAATGAAAATTCATCTAATTTGGGCACAGGATAATAATGGCGGTATCGGTAAGGATGGGAAACTTCCCTGGCATATTTCTGATGACCTTAAAAATTTTAAAAAGCTTACCTTAAACTCTACAATTTTAATGGGCAGACATACATGGGAATCCCTCCCAATCAAGCCACTACCTAATAGAAAAAATATTGTTTTAAGCAGCCAAAATATGCCCGAAGTTGAGTCTTATTCTTCAGTGGAGGAATGTGTTGAAAAATTAGATGCTCAAGGAACGTCAACTCTGTTTGTTATTGGAGGTTCAAAAGTATATCGAAATTTCATTCACCGGGCTGATGAACTTCATATAACTTTTGTTGATAAAAACACCGAAGGGATCGATACTTATTTTCCTGTAACCTTGCTGAAAATTAAGGAAGAATTTGAGAAAATCAGTGGAATTGATCTATGTGCTGATGCAACTTATTCTCATTGGGTAAGGAAATAAAATTTACCCTATAAAAACCAAATAGGCTCCCATCATTGCAATTATAATTGCTATTACTCTTCGCTGTGTAAGGGGTTCTTTTAGAAAAATTCTTGCAAAAATTAGAATGAAAATTGTCGCTGTTTGATTAAGAATGCTGGCAGTAGATGCATTTGTAAGACTCATTCCTATTATCCAAAATGATATTCCTAAATATGTTGCAAATACAGAACCACCAATTAGTGGGAACCATATTTGTCGATCTTTAAATGCTTTAAGTAAGTTATATTTATTATTGAGAAACAGAAATATAATTAAAGGCACTAAACTCCCTGGCACCAACCGAAATCCAGCAATCCACAATAGCTTTGAGACATCTCCTTGAAATTTAGTTAACACTGGCTTTACTAACACAATGCCAAATGCCATCATGCTAATTGCAAAAATACCAAGAAGAATACCATATTTTAAGCGCTTTCTGGTAATTTGAATATTTTGTAGTTTCAAAGAAGCAAAAATAATTGCACCAATAATACATCCCGCGCCCAAAAATTGTAATGGTGCCAAATGTTCACCAAGAAGGATATAAGCAAAGAAAATTACAAATGGACTATAAACTGTATCTACTAAGGCTGATATTCCTGCGCCAATAATATTTAGCGAATGAAGGAAAATGATATCAGCAATTCCCATTCCAATGACTCCGCTTATAATCATTCGAAAGTAATCTTCATTTGAGAAGACTTCTTTATAAGGGAAAATAATTGGATCCCCAATTATGACTAATGTTAGTGAAATGAGAAAAACTCCAAGGACGTTTTTAAATAAATTTAAAGCAATGGGGTGAATCTTTTCTCCCGCCTGTTTTAAAAAAATGACCGCTAAAGCCCAGAATATTGCACTGCAAAGTGAAAATATTTCTCCCGAAAATGGAAAAGTAATATTCAAATGTTTTTAATTACTAAAAAGGTTGGGGTTAAAAGTCTAAGCCAATTGTGAGGTACCAATTTCTATCAGAAATAGTACCCTTATGAGGATTATACTGCCATGCATAATCAAGTTGCCATGGCATGCCAAGAAAGATAAATCGAGGGCCAAATCCATAGGACATGAGCCAACCAGTGTATTCTTCTTCACCAATGAATCCTTCGCAGTCATTACTGTTATCATCATCATTACTATTATTTAATCTACTTGATTCCCAGCTACATTCATTCCAAAATTCCGGATAATTATTATTCCATGCCACACCAAAATCTGTGAAAATCACACCATTTATTTGCCCCAAATATTTTAATGCAGGGAAATAATAAATCAGGAAGGGAAGACGGAGTTCTATGTTGGCCAGCAATACATTGTCTCCATATTTATTGGAAACTTGAGATCCCCGCAAAGGCATAACATATTCTGAAAAATATAATTCTTCTAATGATAAATCTTGGTTCTCACCTCCATGAAAACGTTCCCTGTTTGATGAAAAGAGCCAAGGTACTCCTCCCAATCTAAATTTCTGAGAATCACTCCCCCAATTGGTTCCTGCAAAAAATCGACTCGCAAAACTAACACCATTAAATAGACGGAAATACTTTCTTCCATCCATAGTTGCCGAATGAAATGTCAATGATTTCTCATTTATACCCGGACTGGTTCTATATTTCAGAAAATAACGAAACCCTTCAACAGGATGGGTATAGGACCAAAGTGCATTATCCCAAGTATATTTTATGGATGGAATAAATGTTGTAAATGAACTGATATGGCTTAGTTCTTCATCATAGGGCCGATTAGATTCATCATAAATTGTGCTTATATTTGACTTGATAATATGGTTGAAATCTAGCCCCCCATCAATGCGAGTAAATCGACTTATGGGATTGCTTCCTATAATACTGCTGCCAAGATTCTGATATAATTTGGGTTCAGGGTACCAATAAGGTTGTTGGTAGGCAACATGATGAAATGTGAAATTCCAGTCTATTTTATAGGGGAGCAGACGATATAAAATAAAATAATCTGACCGCTGTAAATCCACCACCATTTCCGTTCCCAATTGAAGTTTGTGATCACCTAAAATATCACTGAATAAAAAATACGCCATACCCTGTCCACCGTAACGAGTATCAAAAGCGTAATAGGCTTGTGCAAAATCTAAAGTAAAACGGGTTTTGTATAGGTGGGTTCTATACAGTCCGGTGCTGTCGTAAACGGCAGATGTATCCAATTCAACTATTTCAGGAGATGAATTAATATCACCGGTAGCATCAAATCCGGAAAAAATATAATTTTTATATTTTTCTTCACCGATAAACGATTTACTTTTTCTTAAATCGTCATTTCTCAATAAATCAAGTTCTTCAAATTTTAATGTCCACGTAGCTGGAGAAACATTAATATTCTCTTCCACTTTTTGGATGGGATTATCAAATGTATAAATATCATACCCCTTATTGAAAAAACCGGTGAAAATGAGCTGTGTATCATCTCCATTCCAGGAAAGTTGTGTAATTCCCGTGAGTACATTGGTAATAACCTGGGGATTCTGAAATTTATCTTGGGATTGAATATCTGAAAAAAGGTAAATATTATTTATTCCACTTTCGTCAGAAATGAATGCAAGATAATTACTATCATTTGAAATACAGGGATACATCTCATTAAAGGGAGTATCTGTAATTCTTTCCACAATTCCCGATTCAATATTTAATTCATAAATATCGGTTTGATTAAAAAGGTGATTTTCCGGTTTATTGGCAATTCCCGTTTCTAATACATTTCCTCTATCTGAGACAAACAAAATAGAATTTCCATCGGGGTACCAGGATATTTGGTCATCGGTAAACCAATCTTTAGTGAGGTTTGTTAATTTTTCAGAATCCAGGTTAAAAAGATAAATGTCACTTGACTTTCCATTATTGCCAATAAATGCAATTTCATTGGTACCCGGTCGCCATGCCGGTCTGAAGATACCTTCCATATTCAGGCGATGTTTTTTCCTTTTCCCCGATTTCAAATCCACAATAAAAAGTGCGTCCGATTTCCCAGATTTTGCAGCAAAGGCAACTTTTTTACTATCTTCAGACCAAGTGATTCCTGGTTTGAGAATGTGTAATTCTTCGAACTCTGAATTCCGTTCTCCCTGGATGATTTTTTTAATAAATCTTCCATCTTCAGCAGAAATAAGATAAATTGCCATAGGTCCAGACTTGTTGGAAAAAATCGCAATACGGCTTCCATCTGGTGAAATAGCAGGCGCTACATTATAGGTGTTCTCCAACTCTTCATGATCGGTCAATTGTCTGGCAAAATCGGGTATATTCTCTCGATTTGCAACATCCGGCCAGTATTGTTCTTTTAAATATTGATGCCATTGTTCATTGAGTTTTTTTAAATCAACACCTAACGCTCTTTTAAATCCGGTTTCAACTTTATTCGATTTTTTTAACTGATAAAATATTTCTGCAATGGATTCTTCCCCCCATTTGTCAGTGATGAAATTCCACACTGACTGTCCGCCTCTATATGCCATATAGCCAGTGAGTTGATGAATTTGTGGAAATTCCCCTCCATTGATTGCTAAATCTCGAATCCACATTTCCGAATTGGTATCCCAACCGCTGGAAAGATATTCTGCCAAACCTTCATTCATCCACATGGGAATACGAACTTTTATAGAACTGGCAACCATATTTTTTAAACTTCCACCATATACAGAATCATTAATAAAGGCGTGAACCAATTCATGATGAATAACATGTTTAAACTCTTGATTTGAAGCATCAAATGGAATGACAATCCTATTTTTATACAACTCAGTTACCCCGCCGATTCCCTCAAACATATAGCTATCTACAACATTGGTTTGTTGAAAATCGTTATGGGAATTATATACAATAATGGAAACTCTGCTTTTTAATCTCCAATTTAACCGGTCGGATATTTTCAGATAGGCAGCTTCTGCTTCCTCTGCAGTGAACTCGGCATGTGACCTGCCTTCCTCAGCATAATAAATATCAAAATGCTTAGATTGAATAAAATGCCAGGTGAAATCATCATATTGGACGATATTCTGTCCAAATTGCCCTAAAGCCATAGATATAAATTGAATATAGATTAAATATTTTATTTTCTGTATCATGTTCTATAAATGCTTCAAATGTTTAAATAGTTCAATTGTTTCCCCTCAAAAGGTGAATTTTTTTTATGGAATAATCTAAAGGTGATTTTCTATGTTTTTCCATTCTTTTATTTTTGAAGTCATGGATTGACCTTTCTAATTTTAGACCGTGTTAAAGCTTCCAGTATATTTTGTTTCTGACAACCATTTCAAAATGGATGTAGATGATTCAGAAAAAGAACGCCGTGCAAAATTATATCATATTTTTGACAAAATTAAATCCACTGGTGGTTCTCTTGTAATTGGAGGAGATTTCTTTGATTTCTGGTTTAACTACCAATATGTAATCCCCTCTGGTTATGTTGACCTATTGGAACAACTTGACCAACTCCAACAATCCGGAATTGCCATTCACTTTGTTTTGGGAAATCATGATTATTGGGATTTTGGATATTTTAAGGAAAAGTTTAACGCAGAAGTTTATCCTGGAAATTTAGACTTTAATCAAAATGAAACTCGTATCCAAGTTTGTCATGGAGATGGTCTTTTAAAAAATGACCGTGGATATCGATTTATGAAAAAGATAATCCGCAGCCCTTTGTGTATTTTTCTCTTTAAGAATTTTCACCCGGATTGGGGATGTGGGCTTGCAAAAAAAGTCTCTAAAGCAAGCGGTGATTACCATCATCATGATTTAAAAGCGGATTCAATTCGTTCTGAACTGATTGAATATGGTCGGTCACAATGGAAGCTGGGATTCAATACGGTTCTGTTGGGTCATTATCATCAAACAGGAATCGTTGAGGAAAATGGCAATTCCCTCATTTTCATGGGGGACTGGCTGCGGCATTTCACGGTGACACGCTTAGATGAAAAAGGCTGGTGGCAGGGTAAATGGGATGAGGTTTAGATTTCCCTTGTTTCACCTTTGAATAATGAGGGAAATTTTACTCCTAAATAGTATGGAAATCCTCTTTAAAACCAGCATACGAAAACTTCTATTTCTCATCACCGGGGTAATTCTTATCTCCGGATGTGCCAGATTTTCTCAATATGCGCTTGAAGATGTTGAAAAACAACGCCTCAAATCGAAAAATGGTGATGAGAAAGCACTCCAATTACTCACTGAAATGTATAAAGACAATAATCAGTCTTATGAAGTTAGATTGGCAGCTATGCGTGCACTTTCCGAAAGTCGAGATCCAAAAGTAATTCACGATATTCAGGGTTCAGTTCGCAATGCCAGTCTCATTGAACTTGATTTAATGAAGGAAGCCATAAAAATCCTTATTGGCTTTCAAGATTTAAGTTCAACTGATTCCTTGATAGCTGCCCTCAATGCCACCGAGGAAAAAACAAATGAAATTCGAATGGATATTCTCAGTGCAATTGGAGAAAATGGCACCAAAGATGAAGTATTTCTGCTTATTAAATTATATGATATGAGTAAGCGAAGCAATGCACGGATGAATAAATTGCTCACCACTACTTTGGGTAAAATTGGTGATGACAAGGTGATTCCTATTTTAATGGAAATTGCTAAAAATAAAAATTTACCTGTGGACGTTCGCAGCCGTGCGGTAGATGTTTTATCTAAAAAACAAGCTCCGGAATTGGTAGATTTTTTTGTCGAAATGTTAGGAGATCCAGTTTCTAGAGATAAAGTCAACGAATTTGCTTTTGAAGTTATGGGAGATATGCCTGAAGAACGTATGTTAATGGCACTATTAGAAGCCTATCAAGTTGGACGGCATAAATATTATTCACTACTCAATACCATTATTGGTTCCTTGGATAATTTTGATAATCCAGAAATAAAATCACTGTATTTGGAAATTGCACAAACCAAAGATTTTCCCAGTAATATCCGGCTGAAAGCCTTTAGGGGATTAACACGTTTCTCTGATCCTGAAGTTGTGGAGGGAATTGTAGAATTATTGAATGATCCGGAAAATTATATTTATTATAATGAAATTGTAGGAATGCTCCATGAATTTGACGTGTATGATAAATATCGGGATAAACTCAGAATGGCTGCTTTTAAGGCTATGAAAAAAGAAGCCGGATTTATAGATTTTAGTAATGATTAGATATTTCTCTTTTATTTTTATTCTTATTTTTTCTCTATCCAATTTTGGCTGCGGTGGTAAGAAAAAAGATGTAGGCCCAGACTCTCAAGTTGAAACACCAATCCAAACCGAAATTACAGAAATTTTCACTGACAGTGTTGCTGTTATCCAATCAGATAAGTTTTTTGAACTGGAAAAAACAATGGAAGACATCCAAAAAGAGGTAGAAATACTTCGAAATAAGGTGATGGATTATGAGTATAAACCACTTGAAACAGATTATACTCAACAGTTGAAAGCACTCATTGATAATCCCCCACCGGCACATAAAATATCGTTAAAGAATGGTTCCATTATTGAAGGTACTATTAAAAAAGATAAGTTAGATTATCTCTTGGTAAACACGGAAGTAGGATTATTAACTCTAACTAAATCCGACATAGTAGGCATTGAAGATTTAATTCTCCCCACGCCTGATTTAGTTTTCATTGGTCATGGACAGGAAGAAGCATTTGACTCGTATCGTTTGTTTACTGGAAAAATTATGAATCAGGGAAATCGAAGGGGAGATTTTGTAAGAGTCATTTATAATCTTTGGGGAGAAAATACCCAGCTGTTGGGTTCTGATTCCACCTTTATCGAAGGCTCACAAATTATTTACCATTCAGGCATTGTTACCGACACCGTTCTTGAGCCGAACCAATCAGCCCAATTTAGTATTAAGGTTGCTGTACCTGATTCCATTTCAGTAACTTATGTCACCCGAGATGTCCGCTGGGAAATGTTTGATTAATTATTCAAAGGTTTGCGTCCGACTTAACCTTTAATTTTTCTACATGGCAATCAAGTTAATTTTCTCTATTTTGATTTTGGTATTCCTGCAATCCTGCGGACAAGATACACACATTCGGACATATCAATTATCTAAAACTAAAGTACCTAATACCAAACCTCAAAATAAGGTTCCGGAAAATCAGGATTCTGGATTCAGCTGGACAAAACCAAAAAGTTGGATTGCATCTTCAGGTTCCTCCATGCGGCTGGCAAGTTTTGATATTCCCTTTTCTGTAGGAATGGGCGATTTATCAGTTATTCAATTAGGCGGCAGCGGAGGCAGTATTGAAGCCAATGTAAACCGTTGGAGAAGACAATTAAATCTGGAACCCCAAGCACTTTTCGAAATTGAAAAAGAAATGACCGATTATAAAGGGGGTTTAGGGGATTACAAAATAATTCGAATAATTAATGAAGAGTTGGATTCTGCCTTTCTCTGTGCAATCCTGCCAACTGGTGAACAAACCCTATTTGTTAAATTGTCCGCGATCCCAAAGGGTATTCGTGAAATCGAGACCGACTTTATTTCCTTCTGTTCATCCCTTATAATCTCAATTTAAAAAGAATGTATAATTAATGCGCATTAAAGATATCATTAATTTTTTAAAGCAGCCCAAAATTTTTGTGTTTGCCCTAATTTGGATGATGATCCTAATATTTTTGGGTACTCTTGCACAAAAAGATATGGGTTTATATGCAGCCCAAAAAAGGTACTTTTCTGCTTGGATAACTTGGTTTTGGTTTTTACCCATGCCTGGAGGACGGTTTACCCTTATTGTAATATTAATAAATTTATCATTCTTTTTTTTCAACAAAAGCATCTGGAAAATTAAAAAACTGGGAATAGTAATTCTACACTTAGGCGGAATACTACTTTTTGTGGGAGGCGGATTGACAGCAATGTTCAGTTCGGAGGGTAATATGGTAATTGAAGAGGGCGCTCAAACCAACTACGTAGAAGATTACCATTTTATGGAATTAGCCATTATAAATACATCTGCAAGTAGCTTTGATGAATTTACAATTTTTGATCAGGCATTGTTAAAAAGAAACCAGATACTTAAACATACAAATCTGAATTTTGAAATTGAAATCTTAAACTATCTGGAAAATTGCGAGCCAACTAGAAGGACTTCCCCAGCCGGGATACTGCACAAAGGGTTGTTGAAAAATTTTATGCTGAATGAATTAAAATCAGAAAAAGAGGATAATTGGAATCGTCCCGGAATGATTTATAAAATCAGTAATTCAGGAACCAATGCTGATGGAATGTATGGTATTTTCCTCGGGCAGTCTGTATCTCAGACTATTTCTGTAAACGATAAAGATTATACAATAATTCTCCGCCGGAAACGCACGCATCTCCCTTTTTCAATTGAACTTTTAGATTTCAAGAAAATCCTCCATCCGGGGACGGACATTCCAAAAAGTTACAGCTCTGATATAAATCTCATAGAAAATGGTGCTGTTCGGAAGATTCTCATAGAAATGAATGAACCCTTGAGGCATAAGGGCTATACTTTTTTCCAGTCTTCATTTATTGAGGGACCGGACAGTGAAACAACTGTACTGGCAGTTGTTAAAAATTATGGTCGTCTTTTCCCATATATTTCCAGTATCATCATGTGTATTGGATTATTATTTCATCTGTCTCAAAAATTGCCGGACCTTTTCAGAAAAACTAGAGATAAGAGTGTATCATGAAAGTCTATAGTCTGATATTATCCTTCATTTTATTACTGGGTGGAATTTTATTACCCCGAGATTTTGACAGCCGGGATATTCCCATACATGAAAATGGGCGCATTAAACCACTGGATACATTTGTGAGAAACCAGCTGCTGACCATTTATGGAAAACGATCGATTAAGCCTAAAGCTTTACCAGATGACTTAAATTCTAAAGGATTATCTGCAACAGATTGGTTTTTTGATATTGCTTTAAATCTGGAGGAAGGAGATAAATACAAAGTTTTCAACATCAGTAACCCCGAAGTGGTGGCGAGCCTGGGGTTATATTGGGATCCAGGACATTTATATAATCGAAAAGAAGTATTAACTGGTTTAAAAACTCAGTTAGATTATATTTCTACGGTTCAGGGAAAACCTGAAAACGAGCTTACTCAATTTGATATACATTTGTTAAAAGTTTACAGTAATGTAATCCAATATCAAGCGCTCAGTTATAGTCTTTCCTGTTTACTTCCTTTAATACAAATTAACGATAAAAATATTGCCAAATCTCTTTCCGTAAATCCTGGTGATAAACTCAGTTATTACCAATTATTAAGAAAAGCAAATTTACTCAGTCCCCTAATGGAAAGATTGCTAAAACAGAACAAAGATGAATTGTCAGAATCAGATCATGAGTTGCAGCATATAATGGGTATTCTAAATGAAATTGATCAGGATAAATTCGCACGAATATTAAAAATTATACCTCCTGAAAGTGGAAACCAAAATGAGGAGTGGCAGTCTCCCTGGGAGTTAATGGAAAGTAGAATGATTGGTCCAAATCAGAAAAAATTACTCATAACTCTGGAGTCATTTTTAAGATATAGGATTGATAATAATACCAAGAAAAGTACTTCAGTTTTAGCAGAATATGAAAATATACTTTCCCACTCATTTAGTGGATTATTTGATCTAACTAATATTAAAAGAGAAACTTGGACAAACAAGGCAAATCTATTCTATAAAAGCATCGCATTATATATTTTAGCCTTTCTCCTTTTAATCATTTCCTGGATGACAAAACCAAAATTATTGAGGCGAATTTCATTTGCTTGCTTGCTAGGTGGATTGGCATTTCATTTTTATGGAATTCTTTTACGCATTATAATTATGCAGAGACCTCCCGTTTCCACCCTGTATGAAAGTATCATTTTTGTCAGCCTCATAGGGGTTATTTGTGCCTCACTTTTGGAATACAACCGCAAAGATGGAATAGGTATTTTCATGGGTGCCATCATTGGTGCGGCACTTCATTTTGTAGGACTGGGGTATGCAAATGATGGTGATACTCTGGGAATGCTTGTGGCTGTGCTGAATTCTAATTTTTGGCTGGCAACTCATGTCACCACTATTACTATTGGGTATGGTACATCTCTATTTGCTGGTGTGTTAGGACATGTATATTTGCTTCAAACCATCCGGAATCCCTTCGATAAAAAATATTTAAAAACTGTTAATGCCAATGTGTTTGGAGCAACTCTGTTTGCTTTATTCTTCACCCTTTTTGGTACAATTCTGGGGGGGATTTGGGCGGATCAATCTTGGGGTAGGTTTTGGGGTTGGGATCCAAAAGAAAATGGCGCCCTCCTTATTGTCATGTGGCAGATAATGATGCTGCATCTCCGCATCACCGGGTTAGTGAAACCATTGGGATTTGCACTGGGCATGATCTTGAATAATATTGTGGTAATTTTGGCATGGTTTGGTGTAAATCTACTTGGTGTTGGTTTGCATAGTTATGGGTTTGCTACTGGAATTGCAGTTAATATCTCTCTATTTATTGCCTTTGAGTTATTTACCGGATTGGGAACTTATTATTGGGCAAAAAACAGGCAGAAACAATTGACCGCAAATTAGGTCTTCCAGGAATTTAAACAAATTGAATTCCGATTTATTTCTAATTTCAATTTTAAAAATTTCCCAATCCAAATGCAGAAATATTTAGTTTTCATAATTCTTTTTTTGTTTGCCTGCTCCACCGCACCAGAGGGATGTGGAAGCGGACATATAGATATCAACGGAAAATGCTACCATCAAGGTGATTTGGATGTGCTGCAAAATTTCATTGATAACAGCTCCGGATCAATTAAATCAACACTTGATATTGATTCGAGCGGAACCATTGAACCCCTTGAACTGAAAATTCAAAAATGGAATCAAAATGGGCGCCTTACTTTTTTATGGTTGTATGATGATTCCCTAAGTGGGGCAATACCTGAAAATATTGGAGATTTAACTTACCTGGATACGTTGAATATATCCTATAATCAATTGAGTGGTGAAATTCCTGAAAGCATCGGTGAGTTGTCAAACCTAAATTGGTTGTATCTTTACCTTAATCAATTAAGTGGAGTTATGCCTAATACTCTATGTAACATTTATCCGGACCTCACCAATACTTATTTTGCCTACAACCAGTTTTGCCCTTCCTACCCAAGCTGTATTCCAATTGAAAAAATAGGTGTACAGGACACATCTAATTGTCCTTAGATCACTTTTTTAGCTTAAAAAGCAATCAGAAATTTTATATTTATTATTTTTGTTTTAGCATATATGATTGCTTCAACGTAAATTTTGTTAATTAAATAAAGGAGCTTTTTATGCAAATTGAAAATAATCCAAACTACATTCGCACCCCCCTTTATTCCTTCGGTACTAAGACAATTAATACCGGTTCCGGAATTGAATATTGTGTAGAATATATCAGTGAAGATAAAAGACAAACCCGATTATTATGGTTTAAAGAGTCAGGAGAGTATATTCGCCTGAAAGCCAAACATAATATTTATGAGGATACCCTCGAAGCAGAAGCCTAATATTATTTTCACCCCTCAATATGAACCTAAGTGGTTTTTAAAATTAGTACGGTAAAATAAAAAAGCCTCCTTTAAAAGGAGGCTTTTTTTATAAAAACAATCTACTACTTACTTGCTTTCAGCAACTGATGCTTTTCTGTAGTCTGTAACAGTTTTTTTGAATTCTCCTGCGGCCTTACGAGCACGAGTACCGGCTGCTTTGTTACCTTTATCTGAAAATATTGCGTGATTTTCTTCCAACGTATTCCAGAGTTCTTGCATATTGTTA